>ENA-OQDL01001581-OQDL01001581.1-human-gut-metagenome-genome-assembly--contig:-NODE-1581-length-10977-cov-1.923871_pt1 | contig 10977 bp, 12 predicted proteins | sample MGYA00242782_ERZ504609 | MGnify/ENA primary metagenome ERZ504609 (study PRJEB26092, sample SAMD00036320) | human gut metagenome | host: Homo sapiens | study: EMG produced TPA metagenomics assembly of... | reverse complement strand
CCACTCAGCGAAGGCGGAGAGAGCGTAGCGGGTCCGCAGCAGCTAAACAGGCGGCGTCGAAAGACGGCGGAGTTCTGCTGCAAGAAGCCGGATGATCCGGTGCGTACATGGAGCCTTTTGTGTGCCCCGTGTCCGGACAAATCAAAACTATCAGGAGGTGAATCAGCATGACGATGATGAGCGTGAGCCAGACAGCATCTGGAACCGTGTACGGGAAGACAGGGACGTGGACGATCTGATCTTCGGAGAGGAGTTCTCCGGTTATCGTGAGAAGTCTCAGCCGTGCAGCGAACGGTGAGCAGCCGTTTGGACGGACAGATCGATTTACCCCGAACTTGAACACCGCAGCAGTTACCTTCCCAACTGCCTGCGGTGTTTTTCTATATTTTCCGGAAAACCTGGGAGGCTTTCCGGCATCTGGAGTTTTTTGACTGGAAAAAGCAAGTATTTCTACCAAAGGGGGGTTGCGTTGCGGCGTAAGATATACTACAATAGCTACAAGTGAGTTTTCCGGCGAAGTGAGCCGGCTTCACGGACCGGAATGCTGAAAGTGAGGCAGATCCGAATTTTTGTGAGAGCACCCACAGCAATATTTGGAGGTCGATTCAACATGAGAAAGGTACAATTTACAGAGACGGTACTGCGTGACGCAAATCAGTCGCTGATCGCCACGCGGCTCCCCTATGACAAGTTCGAGCCCATCCTGGAGACGATGGACCAGGCTGGCTTCTACTCCGCCGAGGTGTGGGGCGGCGCCACCTTTGACGTCTGCCTGCGCTACCTGCGGGAGGACCCTTGGGACCGGCTGCGCAAGATCCGCGCCAAGATGCCCAACACCAAGCTCCAGATGCTCCTGCGCGGCCAGAACATCCTGGGCTATAAGCACTACCCCGACGATGTGGTCCGCAAATTCGTGGAGTACTCTGTGAAGAACGGCATCGACATCATCCGCGTCTTTGATGCCTTAAACGACCCGCGCAACATGGAAGCGGCCATCAAAGCGGCGAAAGACACGAAATCAGTCCATGTCCAAGGGGCTCTGGTCTACACCATCAGTCCGATTCACACCATGGAATCCTTTACCAAGGTCGGCCAGGAACTGCAGGATATGGGCGTCGATTCCGTCTGTATCAAGGATATGTCGGGCCTCCTGTCGCCGTATGACGCGTATAACCTCATCCGCATGCTGAAGCGGCATCTGACAGTTCCCATTGAACTTCACACGCACTGCACCTGCGGTCTCGGTGAAATGACCTACATGAAGGCCATTGAAGCCGGCGTCGACATCATCGATACGGCCTTGTCGCCCTTTGGTGAAATCACCAGCCAGCCGGCGACGGAATCGATGGTCATGGCCTTAAAATGGCAGTATTTACGACACCGGTATCGACGTCGACCGCCTGTGGCCTATTGTCGACCACTTTAAGAACGTCCGCAAGGAACTGGCCGACGAATTTAAATTGACCATGCCCAGCCAGATCAACCCGGCTGTCCGCAAATATCAAATTCCCGGCGGTATGCTGACCAACCTTTATAACCAGCTCAAAGCCCAAGGTGCCGAAGACCGTTTCGATGAAGTCCTGGCCGAAATGCCGAACGTCCGCCGCGACCTCGGCTATCCGCCGCTGGTTACACCGACCAGTCAGATCACCGGTTCGGCAGCTGCCTTAAACGTCCTCTACGGCCGTTATAAAATCGTAACTAATGAAGTTCGCGACATCGTTCGCGGCAAATACGGCCGTGTACCCGGTAAGATCGATGAAGCATTCCGAAAGATGTGTATTGGCGACGAACCGGTCATTACCCACCGTCCGGCCGATGACTTGGCTCCGGAATTGGAAGCGGCTAAGAAGTCCCTGGCTAACGAAGGCTTCCCCAATGCCAGCATGGAAGACGTCTTAAGCTATACCTTGTTCCCGGAAGTGGCCTTGCCCTTTTTCATGAAACGGGACGGACGACAGTAAAATAATATACCGATAGAAACTTCCTTATATAGTGGCGATGTCTTTTACAGCAGCTGCCTCGGATGGACGTGAGTACAGCTGCTCACGTCCTTTTTTGTCCGTTGAAAGACCCGAATTATTACAAAAAGTTTTATGCTTGCCTTGATTTTTCAGGCAATTCATGATATCTTTTATTTATAATGATAGTGGTTTTCATTTAAAGGAGGTTCATACTTATGTCATTAATCAACAAGGAAGTCAGTGATTTTACGGCAAAGGCCTACCATGATAACGGATTCATCACCGTTACCAAGGAAGATCTCTTGGGAAAATGGAGCGTGTTCATTTTTTTATCCTGCTGATTTCACCTTTGTGTGCCCGACAGAATTAGCCGACCTCGAAAGCTTTTATGAAGAGTTCAAAAAGATAGGCTGCGAAATCTATTCTGTTTCCTGCGATACGGAATTTGTACACAAAGCCTGGCATGATCACTCGCCGCTCATCAAGGATATTACGTACCCCATGTTGGCCGATCCGACACACGTCCTGGCCCGTGATTTTGAAGTCCTGATCGAAGACGCCGGCGTCGCGGAACGGGGGACCTTCATCATCAATCCGGAAGGCCAGATTGTCTCTTATGAAGTCAATGCCGGCAACGTCGGCCGCAATGCAGAAGAACTGCTGCGCAAGGTACAGGCTTGCCAGTTCGTCCGAGAACACGGCGACGAAGTGTGCCCGGCTCGGTGGACGCCCGGTGCCAAGACCTTAAAACCGGGTATCGATTTGGTAGGTACCTTATAAGCGGCTTTTCAAAATTTGGAATGTTGTGTATGATTATCCTTATGAAGGACTGTGTCGGTCTCTTCATAAGGATAATTTTTTACCTGGAAGGTAGGGATTTTTTGTGCCAATCAACTCTTTTGAAGCCTATCCCATGTCCTGGCGGCCATCCCGTCGAGAGATAGAACGCAGGGCCCAGCCCTTTTTTATAAGGCCTTGGCGGCGCAACTTATGGCAGATATCGAGAGCGGTACGATTTTGCCGGGAACGAAACTGCCGCCTCAGCGGGAACTGGCTGATTTTCTCGACGTCAATGTCAGTACCGTGTCGAAGGCTTTCCGATACTGTTCCAATGGAGGCTTTCTTACCAGTGTCGTCGGCAGGGGTACCTTCGTTGCCTATGATGCCGGGATGAACGTATCGGTCGCACCGGACCGGACGGCCCTTATTGAGATGGGATCCATGATGCCCGAGCGTTTGACCGGCGATGCGGTGGCGGCTTTAGTTGCCGAAATGATGGGAGATTCGAGCCGCGAAGATTTTTTCCAATATGCCTATGGGACCGACGGATTTTATCAGGAAGCGGCTCGTCGCCTGTTGGAAGAGGTCGGCGTCGTACCCGAAGGACCGGTCTTATTTGCCAGCGGGGGGCAGAATGCCTTGGCGGCCGTCCTTTCAACCTTCTTTCGCCCCGGTGACCGCATCGGCGTCGATCCCTTGGTCTACCCGGGACTCAAAAGTGCGGCGAAACTTTTTGGCATTCGCCTCGTTCCCGTCGGACAGCAGAAGGGGGAAATGAGTGAAGAAGGCCTTCAGTATGTGGTCAAGAATCACCATATCAAGGGACTGTATGTGATGCCGGACTTTCAGAATCCGACGACCCATACGATGTCGGCAGCCTGTCGGGAGAGACTCGCCGTTTTTGCCCAAAAGCATGATCTTCTCCTCATCGAAGATGCCATTGCCAGTCTGTTTACAGCTGATCCTGTCGTTCCGGTAAAAGCATGGGCGCCGGAACAGACAGTCTATATTTTTAGCCTGTCCAAGGCGATTCTGCCGGCTTTGCGGTTGGCCTATGTCGTGCCGCCCGGAAGGCTCGAAGAGCGGCTCTCTTCGGCCTTATACACGTTGAATCTTTCTCAGTCGGCGCTCCTCATGGAACTGGCCGCCCGGCTCATCGTATCGGGCAAGTGCGGCGCCTTGCTGGCTCTCCGACGCCAAAGCCTGCGAGAACGAAATGACCTCGCTGATCGGATCTTACACGGTTGGCCCTTAGCCGGAGGGGCCGAGGCCCTCTGCCGCTGGCTGACACTGCCTGAGGGACTGACCGGCCAAGTCTTTGAAGGCCTTTGCCGGGAGCAAGGCGTACGCCTTTTAGGGGCGGAACACTTTGCTGTCGGTACGGAAGCTCCCGTTCATGGGGCCAGGCTGGCTATCGGAGCGCCGGAGGATAGACTCTCTTTAGATAAAGGCCTTCATATTATAAAGCAGGTCTTAGATTCCTATCGTACATAATCGTGGGGCATACAATTCTTTTATTGTATGCCCTTTTTTCCTATGCTATCATGAAGGCATGAAAAGAGATTTTTGGAGGAGGGATTCTTATGAAATGTTACGTCGTCGATGCTTTTACGAAAGAAATTTTCAAAGGCAATCCGGCTGCCGTCTGTGTCTTAGATTCTTGGCTTCCCGATGAGTTGATGCAGGCTGTTGCCATGGAAAACAACTTGTCGGAAACGGCCTTTACCGTAAAAGACGGGGAGGCTTACCGCCTTCGCTGGTTCACGCCGGGCGGTGAAATCGATCTCTGCGGTCATGCAACCTTAGGGACGACCTTCGTCCTGGCTAATTTTGTCGAGCCTGAGGCCGAGCGCTTCGTCTTCCATACCCTGAGCGGAGACTTGATCGTTACCCGTAACGGGGACCTGTTTTCCATGGATTTTCCGGCCTACGATATGGTGCCGACGGCCGTCACCGACGCCATGACCGAGGCTCTTGGCGTAAAGCCTTTAGAAGCCTATATGGCGCGGGATTTGGTCTGCGTCCTGCCCGATGAAGATGCCGTAAGGAATTTTCAGCCTGACTTAGAGAAAATAAAAGGCCTCGACGGAATGCTCTGCCATATTACGGCTCCGGGCCGGGACTACGACTGCGTCAGCCGCAGCTTTGCTCCCAAACTATCCGTGCCCGAAGACCCTGTCTGCGGTTCCGGTCACTGCCACATTATCCCGATTATGGCCAAAAAACTTGGCAAACAAGATCTCTTGGCTTACCAAGCTTCCAGGCGGGGCGGAGAACTCCAATGCCGACTGGAAGGCGACACGGTGTCCCTGGCCGGCTATGCCGCCCTCTATTCCATAGCCGATTTGCAGGTGTAAGCTCTTGGGACATCTTGACAGGCTTAGGTAAACTTGCTACAATATTTATCACAATAAAGGCGATGAGCGGAAGAAGCTTTACTTCTTTTTGTCAGCGAAATGCCGGTTCGGTGCGAGGGCATTCAAAGAGAATAAGGCGTGTCACCCGTGAGCTGACAGGAGGAAAGGCCTGTCCGTCAAGCAGACGTTACCTGTGCCATGAAGCGGTCGCAAAAGCGGCAATTTAGGTGGTACCGCGGAAGATACAGCATTCTTTCGTCCTAAGGAATGAACCCTTAGGCGAGGGAATGCTCTTTTTTGTTTTGGAGGGAATAAGCATGAAATGGAATAAAGAACAACTGGGCACGTATGCACCGAATGAGATGGAAATGGCGTGGTACGATTTTTGGGAAAAGAACGGCTACTTCCACCAGGAGCCGGATAAGAGCAAGAAACCCTTCAGTATCGTCATGCCGCCGCCGAACGTTACCGGCCAGCTTCACATGGGCCATGCCTTGGACAATACCCTGCAGGATATCTTGGTCCGCTTCAAGCGTATGGAAGGTTACAACGTCGCCTGGATTCCCGGCACCGACCATGCCGGCATTGCACCCAGGTCAAGGTCGAACAGCAGTTGGCGGAAGAAGGCAAGAACCGCTATGAAATCGGCCGCGAAGAATTCCTGAAACGGGTCTGGGCTTGGAAGGAACAGTATGGCAGCCGCATTGAAAAACAGATTCGCCGCCTCGGCTCATCCTGTGACTGGAGCCGCAAGCGCTTCACCATGGATGATACCTGCGCCCGTGCCGTCCGGGAAGTCTTTATTTCCCTATATGAAAAAGGCCTCATCTATCAGGGTCAGCGCATTACCAACTGGTGCCCTCACTGCCACACGGCGCTGTCGGACATCGAAGTCGACCACTCCGACGTCGCCGGCCATCTGTGGTTCGTAAAATATCCCGTCGTCGGTGAAGACGATTACATCATGATTGCCACGACCCGTCCGGAAACGATCATGGGTGATACGGCCGTTGCCGTTAATCCTAATGATGACCGCATGAAGAAGTATATCGGCAAGAAAATTATCGTTCCCCTCGTTGACCGTGAAGTTGAAGTCATTGCCGACGACTACGTCGATATCGGCTTTGGTACCGGTGCCGTTAAGATTACGCCGGCTCACGACCCGAACGACTTTGAAATGGGTCAGCGCCATAACTTGGAATCGATCATGATCATGAACCTCGACGGTACGATGAACGAAAAAGCCGGTGCCAAATACGACGGCATGACCCGCGAAGACTGCCGCAAAGCCGTCGTCGCCGACCTCAAAGAACTGGGCCTCCTCGACCACATCGAAGAATTGACCCATGCCGTCGGCCACTGCTCGCGCTGCAAGACGACGGTCGAACCCTTCGTCACCAAGCAGTGGTTCGTCAAGATGAAGCCCCTGACGGAAGCGGCCCTCAAAGCCGTAGAAGACGGCAAAACCCGCTTCATCCCCGAACGCTTCGTAAAGACCTACAATCATTGGCTGGAAGACGTCCATGACTGGTGCATCAGCCGTCAGCTGTGGTGGGGCCACCAGATCCCCGCCTGGTACTGCGACGACTGCGGCAAGGCTTCGGCCAGCCGTGAAGACATTACGGAATGCCCGCACTGCCACAGTACGCATATCCACCGTGATCCCGACGTCCTCGACACCTGGTTCAGCTCGGCCCTGTGGCCGTTTTCGACCATGGGCTGGCCCGATAAGACGGCCGATCTCGATCAGTTCTTCCCGACCAGCGTCTTGGTTACGGGCTACGACATCATCTTCTTCTGGGTTGCCCGCATGATGTTCATGACCTGCGAATTCATGAAGGATATTCCTTTTGAAAACGTCTTCATCCACGGCCTCGTCCGCGACAGCCAGGGCCGCAAGATGAGTAAGTCCTTGGGCAACGGCATCGATCCCCTCGGCGTCTGCGAAGAATACGGCGCCGATGCCCTGCGCTTCACCTTGGTTACGGGCAATACGCCGGGCAACGACATGCGTTTCTACATGGAACGAGTCGAAGCCAACCGCAATTTTGCCAATAAGATTTGGAACGCCTCGAAGTTCGTCATCATGAACCTCGCCGACTTTGACGAATCCTTCGTTCCCGAAGAAAGCGATTTGACCTTGGCCGACCGCTGGATTTTGACGTCCTTTAATGAAACGGCGGCCAGAGTCACGGAAGATCTCGATAAATTTGAACTCGGCGATGCGGCTGATGCCGTCTACAACTTCATTTGGAGCTCCTACTGCGACTGGTACATCGAACTTGCCAAGAAGCGCCTCTACCAGGCCGCCAGCGACCGCGACAAGCACACCGTCCAGTACGTTTTGGTCTACGTTTTGACCCATACCTTGGAAATGCTCCATCCCTTCATGCCCTTCGTTACGGAACACCTCTGGCAGCATCTGCCTCACGAAGGGGAAAGCATCATCGTCGCTCCCTGGCCGAAGGCTCAGGATAAATGGAATTTTACCGACGATGCCGCTACCATGAATACCCTCATGGAAGCTATCAAGGGAATCCGTAACCTCCGAGCTGAATCGAATGTTCCCATGGGCAAAAAAGCCCCGGTCATCTTGGCGCCGGCAACGGAAGACTTGGCCAAGACCTTGAAGGACTACGAAGATTACTTCCATACCCTGTCCTTTGCCGATAAAGTTACCCTCCTTTCGGCCGGTGACGCAAAACCGGAAAATGCCGTCGTCGCCGTCGTGCCCGGCATCGAAGTTTATTTACAGCTCAAAGATTTGATCGACGTCGAAAAAGAAACGGCCCGGGTCCAGAAAGAACAGGACAAGCTCCAGAAGGAAATCGACCGCCTCGATAAGAAACTGGCAAATCAGGGCTTCCTGGCCAAAGCTCCGGCAGCTGTCGTTGAAAAGGAAAAGGGGAAACTGGCCGATTATCAGGAAAAAATGGCTGCCCTTACGAAACGCTGGAAGATTTGGCAAAACTCTAAGAGGCTCTTATGACATACGAAGAAGCAATACACTATTTAGAAGCCGCCAATGTCTTTGGCATCCAGTTGGGACTCGGGCGCATCCGAAATTTGTTGGAACGCCTGGGCAATCCCCAGAATAAATATAAGACGATCCACGTTACCGGTACCAACGGCAAGGGATCGGTAACGGCCATGATTGCCTCGGCCCTTACCGAGGCCGGATTTAAGACCGGCCGCTACACGTCTCCTCACTTAGAGGCCTATACGGAACGGATCCACATCGATCATCACGACATCTCTGAGGATGACTTTGCCGCTGCCGTCGCCGTCGTCAAAGAGGCCGTCACGGCCATGGTGGCTGACGGCGGGGAGGGACCGACGGAATTCGAACTGATTACGGCGGCCGCCTTCTGGTACTTTGCCAGCATCGGCGTCGACTATGCCGTCATCGAAGTCGGACTGGGGGACTCCTCGATTCGACGAACGTCATCGTTCCGGCCGTGTCGGTCATCACCAACGTGGCCATGGATCACATGAAGTACTGCGGCAATACGATTGAAGCCATTGCTGAGCAGAAGTCGGGTATCATTAAAGAAGGGGTGCCCGTCGTCACGACGGCGGAAGAGCCGGCCCTGTCGGTCATCGCCCGCAAGGCCTATGCCATGCACAGCCGGCTGTACGCCCTCGACCACAGCTTCGACGTCGTCGGCAATGCCGGTCCCGAAGACCCGGCGACAGGCCAGATGGTGACCGTCCGGGAAAAATTCGGCTTTGCCATTACGACGGTCCTGCCCTTATTGGGGAAACACCAGCGGATCAATTGTGCGGCTGCCGTCATGACCTTGCTCCTCTTGGCCCGTCATGAGAAAAAGCTGACTCGGACAGCCCTTGAAAACGGAATCCGCCACGTCGAGTGGCCCGGCCGATTTCAAGTTTTTAAGGCCGGCCATACGGACGTCGTCCTCGACGGTGCTCATAATCCGGCCGGTATTACGACCTTCTGCAAGACTTATGAAGACGTCTTTGGGGATCGCAAGCGAGTCTTCCTGTTCTCCGTCCTGGCCGACAAGGATTACAGCCAGATGGTACGGGAACTCTTTCACGAAGATGACTATGTCATCTGCGCACCGGCACCGACACCTAGGACATCGGATCCGAAGGAGATGGCAGGACTTGTACCCTGTAAGGCCGACTGGGCCGAAAGCCTTGCTGAAGGCCTCGATAAGGCCTTCGCCGCGGTAACACAGGATCAGGTCCTGTGCATCGTCGGATCCCTCTATATCCAGGGCGAAGTACGGGCATATCTTCGGGAAAAATATCAGCTTTTCTAAGCGCCTATCTTCGCTTAGAAAGGGCTTGCTGCCGAGGCTTTTCGAATCTGACGGCAGGATAGGGAAAGGGAGTGTCTCCTTGTGAGACACTCCCTTTTTCGTTGCGCCGGAGTGGACCTTATGATAAAATAAAACATATATTTACGGAGGAGCGAACCTATATGAAGTGGATGATACGGACCGGCAGTACGCCTGCTGAGCGGGCACGGCTGCGCGTCGTCTATGCCCTGGCCGGGACTGTTTTTTTTATGCCCTTAAATCTTTTTGTGATGGAGGGCTTTTTCGTCATGGCCTTGCTTCTCGGTCTTTATTATATGATGCGGTACCCGCGCCTGCCTCTTCGAAAGGGGCCCTTTCCATGCCTGCCGTCGGATTTGCCGTCGCCGCTTTTTTGTCGCTCATCGGCTCTCCTCATTTCTTCATGGGAACGGCCTTCTACGTTTTTACGGTTCTGCAGTACCTCTTGCTTTATTACGGCATCTGGTCTTTGGTGCACCGTTTCGTGGGAGCGGAGGATGCTCTTTTCGGTCTCTCTTGTTCAGTGCCTTTGCCGTCGCCTTGTATGGCCTGTATCAGTACGCCCACATGCTGGTCCTGAACAACGCCGAATGGGTCGATGAGGCGGCTTTTCCGCTCTTGCGCCGCCGTATGTATTCGACACTGTACAATCCCAACTTGCTGTCGGCCTTCCTGTTGATCGTCATGAGCGCTTCCGCATCGATGATGATCTGCACCCGCCATTACTGGCACCGGGTCATGTACTTGGTGCTCCTGGCCATCCTGACCCTTTGCCTGGTTTTGACCTATTCCCGCGGGGCCTGGCTCAGCGTCGGTGCCTTGGTCTTTTTCTTTGGCCTTTTTTGGGATAAGAGGGTATGGCTCCTCTTTTTAGCAGCGCCTTTGATCGGTGCCTTTTATCATGGCGGCGTCGCTGACCGGCTCTTATCGATTTTTAGCCACAGTGAAGCCGATACGTCTGTTGCCATGCGCATGGATATGTGGGAAGCGGCCATTGCCATGTTCCTTGACCATCCGCTGTTCGGCATCGGTTGGGGGGCTTTTAAACATGTCTATCCCGTCTACAATGAACTGATACAGGAAGCGGGCATCGTCATCTTCCACGCCCACAATATGTACCTCAATTTCTTGGCGGAAACGGGGCTGGTCGGTACCTTTTTCGGCCTGTGGTTTTTTTTGCGGAAATGCCTGGTATGCTATTCGTTACGTAAAAGACCATCACGTTCGGACGTTTGACCGGTCACTTTCCATGACCTTGGCGGCGTCCGTCTTGTCCCTGGCCATCAGCGGGATCAGTGATTATGATTTGTTCAGCACGCAAATATCACTGACTTTTTGGCTTATGAGTGCCCTCTTCGCCAATATGTTCGGGGAACTATGGGTTAATTGCAATACCAACTAGGACACTCGAGATAATTCAATCTGAAATTTAGATTCAGCATCCTCATAAGCAAAGATTTTCGAGGCAGTTCGTGATCCAGCGTTCAATCATCGCAATAGTTTTAGATGACACCTTAGCTAAATCGCTTCCTTGGGAATGAAACGCCGGACAAGACTGTTCTGCTTTTC
>ENA-OQDL01001580-OQDL01001580.1-human-gut-metagenome-genome-assembly--contig:-NODE-1580-length-10978-cov-2.928762_pt1 | contig 10978 bp, 14 predicted proteins | sample MGYA00242782_ERZ504609 | MGnify/ENA primary metagenome ERZ504609 (study PRJEB26092, sample SAMD00036320) | human gut metagenome | host: Homo sapiens | study: EMG produced TPA metagenomics assembly of... | reverse complement strand
CGCGATCGCCACCCTCGCCGGCGGCATCACCGCATTGGCCGCCAAAGGCGGCTTCACCCGCGCCCTCAACATCGAGAACGCGCAAGCCAAACTCAAAGGGCCTCGGCCACGACAGCGCGAGCGTCACCGAAATCATGAACGACGCGCTCGCTCGTCAAAGCACCGCGTTCGGATTGGGTGACGCCGCGACCGTCGCGGCCAGCCTGTCAGCATCCGGCATCAAGGAAGGCGACCAGCTCACCAAGGTCCTCAAGACCGTGGCCGACACCGCGCAGATCAGCGGCAGAAGCCTCACCGACATCGGCATGATCTTCGGTTCCGTCGCCGCCCGAGGCAAACTCCAGGGCGACGACATGCTCCAGCTCATGTCGAGCGGCATCCCAGTCCTCCAAATGCTCGGCAAGCATCTGAACAAGACCAGCGCCGAAGTGTCCGACATGGTCTCGGACGGCAAAATCGACTTCCAAACCTTCGCCGACGCCATGCAGGAAGGCCTAGGCGGCGCCGCACTATCCGCAGGCACCACATTCACCGGCGCCCTGGCCAACGTGAAAGCCGCGTTGAGCCGACTCGGAGAAACAGCCGCCACACCAGTCCTCGACGGCTTACGCGGCCTGTTCAACCAAGCCATCCCACTCATCGACACATTCACCGCAGCCGTCACACCAACCCTGCAAAAAGTCGGAGCGGCACTCCAACAAGGTCTCGAGAACGCGATACCCGCCACACAGGCGAAACTCAAAAACCTTGGCGACACGATCTCCAACATCCCCGGCTTCCAGATGCTCGCCTCGGCGACGGCCAGCCTCAAAAGCCAACTCACTGGCCTCTGGAACGCAATCACATCACTCATAGGCGGACTCAACAATGGCGGCGAAGCCGCCACAATGTTCTCCACAACCGCCGGCGCGCTCGCGGGAGTGGTCGCTTCGGTCGCGCAGGCGTTGTCGAACGCGGCGGGATGGGCGAAGACGTTCGTCAACACGTTCATCGAGACGGGCGCGTTGCAGCCGTTCCTTGAAAGCCTGACCGGCGTCATCTCCGGATTGGGCTCGCTGGTTTCCGGATTGGCGGCCGCGGTCTCGCAGGCCTTCGGCTTCAACGACAGCGCGCGCACCGCCAGTTCCGCGGCGCAGAGCTTCGCCGGACTGTTGAACACTTTGACCGGCGTGCTCATGACGGTGGGAGGCTGGCTGCAGTCGGTCGGACAATGGGCGCAGCAGAACGGCGCACTGGTATCCGGCGCGTTGAAAGCCATCACCATTGCATTGCTCGCGGTCAAAGGCTGGGATATCGTCTCGGCCGGGCTGAAGACAGTTTCCGGTGGACTGAAGGCCATTTCCGCGACTGCCTCCGGTGTGGAGAAGACCGCTACGGCCGCGTTCGATTTGATTGGCAAGATCTCCGACGCGGGAAGTGTGGCGGGCGGTCTGAAGCAACTAGCTGGCTCGTTCAACATCGTCAAGACCGCTCAATCGGCGTGGAGTGCGGTGACCAAGGCCGCTACTGCCGTGCAATTGGCGTTCAGCGCTGCTTTGGACGCGAATCCTATCGGAATGCTCGTCGTAGCCATCGGTGCGGTCGTGGCCGCATTGGCATGGTTCTTCACCCAGACCAATACCGGACGTCAAATGTGGGCGTCGTTCACGTCGTTCCTCTCGTCCGCGTGGCAGGCGACCGTCGGCAAGGTCACCTCTATCGGCCAGACCATCGTCACGTTCTTCACCTCGACGCTCCCGTCGGCCATCCAAGATGTCGGACAATGGTTCCAACAACTGCCCGGCAACATCGCCAGCTGGCTCGCCGGAGCAGCGTCAGCCGTCGCATCATGGGCCGTGAGCCTTGGCCAGTCCGCATTGCAGGCCGGACAACAGTTCCTCACAAACCTCGCCAACGCGATCATGAACCTGCCAGAGACGAATCGCCTACTGGCTCGGCTACACCGTCACGTCAATCGCGCTGTACGCGGTCGCGTTCGGCGCGCAGGCCCTCCAGATGGGCATGCAATTCGTGCAGAACGTCGGCACGTTTCCTCGCCCAAACTCCCAGGGGAACGTGGCCGCATGGCTCGCCTCGACATGCCGCGAGCATCGGCGACATGGGTGTCGTCCACGGCCATGCAAGCTCTACAGATGGGTACGCAGTTCCTGCAGAACGTCGGCACGTTCCTCACCCAGCTGCCCGGCAATGTGGCTAGCTAGGCTCGCGGGAGCCGTAGCCTCAGCCTCGGCGTGGGTTTCCAACATGGCGTCGCAGGCCATCCAGGCGGGCAGCCGGTTCCTCACGAGCGTGGGTACGTTCCTCTCCGAATTGCCGGGACGAATCGGCTCATGGCTGTCCGCGACTATTTCCAGCGTTGCCAGCTGGGCGTCCCAGATGGGGTCCAAGGCGTTGCAGGCCGGCAACCAGTTCGTGCAGAACATCGTCAGCACCCTGTCATCACTGCCGGGCCGCATGCTCAGCATCGGAGCGAATATCGTCAACGGCATCGTCAGCGGCATCCAGAGCAAGATCGGCAGCATCGCGTCGAGCCTGCTCTCCGGCGTCAACGATGCCATCTCCGCTGTCAAAAGCAAACTCGGCATCCACTCACCATCACGCCTCATGCGTGACGAGGTCGGCGTGATGATCGGCCGGGGCATGGCCCTGGGCATCGACGATTCGGCCGCCGTGGTCGACCGGTCCATGGACTCGCTCGTCTCCTCGATGAGCCTCGACGGCACGGACTGGTCGAAGACCGGACGATTGAACGTCACCACGGCCACGCTATCGGATTCCGACAGACTCTTGGAAACCGTCATCGGCAGGATGGACACGCTGATCGAAGCCGTCGAAACGGCGACGGCCGACGACCGGCCGTTCACCCAGCGTGACTTCGCAAGACTCGTAAGGAGCGTGGCATGAGAACCCTGAGCTACGTGAGCGGCGCGACAGGCGAGTCGATCGGTTTCGAAGGGCCGCTCTACGGCGGGACGCTCACTGGACTGCGCGCCCGCATCTGGGATTACAGCCTCGCCTCGCGCGGCATCACGGGCATCACACGCAAGACACGTGAGACGACCATCCCCGTGAAGATCCACGATTCTCCGGAGACGATCGACCTATTGCGCCGCCTCGCGGACGCCGACATGGCCTCCGGAGAACCAGGCACGCTCATCGCCGACGGCGAGTGGAAAGCCGGAGCGTGGATCACGAAAAGCGAGCCGCAGTCCATCACGCCCACGATGGTCGAGACGCAGTTGACCATCGTACTGGCCGATGGCGTGTGGCGTCGTTCGACCATGACGCATTTCACGCCGCGATACGATTCCGGAACCTCCGACCTGGACTATCCGCATGATTATCCGCATGATTTCGCCGGCATGGCATTGGGCGCGGAGATCGTCAACGACACATCCATCCCGCAGCCGGTCAAACTCACGATATTCGGACCGTGCACAAACCCGTACGTCATCATCGGAACCAACCGATACGAGGTCGACGTGACCGTACCATCCGGCTCACGTCTGGAAATCGACGGCACCGGCGATGTCAGGACCGTCACCATGGTCAGCGGCACCGGGCTCGCCACCAACTGCTTCGCGCAGGCCGTGCGAGGGTCGGGCAAGGATTCCGGCCGGTACGTGTTCCAACCGCTCGCGCCCGGAACACAGTCGGTCAGTTGGCCGGGAGGATTCCAATTCGACTTGACGGTCTGCGAGGAAAGGAGCGAACCGCCATGGACCTGATCGTCACCGACGCCACAGGCAAACCCGTGGCGAGCCACGCCTCATACACGCTCGACCTCGCGTTCGGCAGCGGGGAGAACGACTTCGACCTGCAGGTCGAAGACGCCGCGCTCAAGGCGGGGAGCCGCATCATGATCGACGGCACCGAGTACGGCGGCATCATCGACGACACGGATGTCGACGTGGACGGAGGCCTGTCCACCGTCACATGGCATGGCCGCGACTGGCATGGAGTGCTCGCTTCGAAGATCATCGAACCGGACAGGAACAACGATTACCTCACCCTGTCCGGCACGATTCCCGTCATCATGCGCACGCTCGTCAGCCGTGCGGGACTGCAAGGCCTGTTCACCGTCACCGACGAAAGCGCCGACCACAAGACCACCTGCCAGTTCGACCGGTACGTGGACCTGTACAGCGGTCTGGTCAAGATGCTCAGGGCAAGCGGACTCAAACTCCGGTTGCGTAATGACGGCGACAAGGTGGCCATGAGCGCCATGCCCGTCCGCACGATCGGCGACAGCATCGACTCGGACCTCATCGACTTCACCGCCAAACAGGCGGCGCACCCGATCAACCATCTCATCTGTCTGGGCAAGGGCGAACTCAAGGACCGTACCGTCATCCACTGGTACGCCGACGCGAACGGCACGTTCAGCCACACGCAGACCCTCAAAGGCCTTGACGAACGCACCGCCACATACGAGTTGTCCAACGCCGAAGCCGACGAGCTCGAGGACAAGGGCAGGCAGAAATTCCAGGAACTTCGGAACACCAGCACCATCGACGTGGACATTCCTGACGGCATCGACGCGGACGTCGGCGACCTGGTCACGGGCCGTGACAACAACACGGGCCTCGTCGTCACTGCCGAGATCTCCAAGAAGATCGTCAAGGTTTCGGGAGGCGTGCTCACCGTCACCTACGAATCCGGAGGCGCCAGCGCCGGCGGCAACAGCGGAGAATCCTCCATCGGGGATGGTGGCCACGCCTACTACGCTGGAGCCGGCCTCAAACTCGACGCCTGGACGTTCAGCGCCGACGTGACCAGAAACGACATCGACTCGCTCAACAACGCATTGTCGGGTAAACAGCCGAAAGGCGACTACATCACCGGCCTGAAAATCGGTTCGGTGGACACGCTCGCCCCCGGTGCACAGGCAAGCGCGTCGCTCACGGGCGCCGGCAGCGACAAAACCTTGAATTTGGGGCTTCCGAAAGGCGACCAGGGTCCGCAAGGGGAGAAGGGCGACAAGGGCGACGCAGGACCACAGGGGGCCACCGGAGCGACCGGACCCACCGGTCCTCGGGGAGAGGAAGGAGCGACCGGGGAGCGAGGGCCGCAAGGCGTCGCCGGTCCCGAAGGCCCGCAGGGACTGCAGGGGATACGCGGCGAGAAAGGCGATAAGGGTGATGCCGGCGCGATCGGCGCGGCGGGACCGCAAGGCCCGACGGGTTCCACAGGTCCGCAGGGTCCCACGGGTCCACAGGGAGCGACCGGCCCCCAGGGCAGACAAGGCATCCAAGGTTCCCAAGGCATCCAGGGCCCGCAAGGGGAGAAGGGTGACAAGGGCGACAGCGGCGTATCCGCCCCCTCGAACGGCTTCTTCACGCTCAGCATGGAAGGCGACGGCGACCTGTACGTGAACTATCCGGACAACACGAACCCACCCTCGTTCGTCTGGGACTCCGAGAGCGGGAACCTGTACGTGGACATCCCGGAAAGGTGACACATGGCGCGACTATTGATCGGCAACATCAAAGGCCCCAAAGGCGACAAGGGCGATACCAGGGGCCACCGGCCCGCAAGGCAAGCAAGAGCGCAGGGCGTTCAGGGAGCTAAAGGCGACGTCGGCCTTCCGGCGCTCGTGATGAAGAAATCCCTCGTCGGCGAATATCCGGTGGGATCCACTTTCACGGGGAACGTGAGCGAATGGTTGAACCGAACACCACTCGCCAACGAATATTCGACCGCATTGTCAGGTGGTGGAAAATACAGCATCGTCTGGCAGTGCGTTTCACAGTCCGGCAGCCTATTCACGGGAAAGACGATTTCCCGTCAATCCATCATCGGTGCGCAAGGCCCCAAAGGAGCCACTGGAGCCGCCGGGCCTACTGGTCCGCAAGGCCCTGAAGGTCTGAAGGGTGACAAGGGAGACAACGGCATGAGCGTGAGCCAGGCATTCATCGCCGCCCACCCCGTGGGCTCCCTTTACTGGACCACTTCCACGGCCAATCCGGGAACAACCTACGGAGGCACTTGGAAGGAATGCGGCACGACGCTTCCGGGACACATCTACCAGCGCACAGCCTGAAAGAGAAAGGAACATCAATGGCACGAACCACGAACATCACCAGATACACCTGCGACCGATGCCACGCCTCCGCATATCTCGCCGACGGTGACCCACGCACCTCCAGCGACTGGCACGACATCACCCACACCACCGTCGACGGAGTCGCACAGGGCGCGCTCGTCTGTACCGCATGCTGGCAGACGTTCAAAGCGCTGGCAGCCACGCAGGACGCCGCCTACGCCGCATACCTCAACAACACAACAGATAGGAAGGAATGACCATGACCATGAATCTCATCACCGGCAAGGCCGGCGCTCCGCACATCACATCCAGCGACCAAGGAGCCATGCAGGCCGGACTGGTCGGAAACGGCAACTACCTGCTGCAAGGCAGCGACGGCAAATTCCCCGCCGTGACCATGCAGTCAGCAAACAAGGCGCTCGTCCCGGTCCTCAACCTTGTGATCGAAGGACGGTACGCGCGCGTCACCGCGGCGGAAACCGTCACCATCGAAAGCGGAGTCACAGGACGGAACCGCAACGACCTAATCTGCGTGAAATACACGCGAGACTCGAACAACATCGAAACGATCGCGCTCGCGGTGCTGAAGGGCACCGCCACCAGTGGCACGGCGGCTGACCCCACGGTACCGTCGGGTAGTATCCTGAACAATTCCGGCACCGTATGGATTCCGATCGCCCGTATCCCGATCAGTGGCATCACCGCTGGAACTCCTGTCATGCTTGTCAAGCAGTTGCCTCCGATGAGCCAGCTGTGGGATTCCGTAACCCAGCCATGGAAACCTCCATACACGAACAGCAGACTCACTCTATGTCGCGTCGGACGCATCGTCACGATCAACGGCAACGTCAAGTTCGACGGCAGTGGACAGCAGAACTACTCGACGGCGAATGAGACCATCCCAGAAGCGTTCCGTCCGCTCGCCGACCAGAGCATCATATCGTTCCCGTCCTGCGGTTTCAGCCTGCTTGTCATGCGTGATGGGAAGGTGCAGATGCTTGGCGACCCGAAATCCGCTTACTCCACGGCGCACGGCTGTTGGATGGCACTGCAATAGCTTTCCGTAACCCTTTCCGCGCCGAACACGAACTGGAAAGTGGATTACCGCACCGCCTTGGTCGGCAGGATGCTTCTAGTCGCATTCCACGCCAATCGCCTCAACACCGATTGGAACGCGGCGAAAGAGTGGGAGGTGTCACAGATTCTCAAACTCCCAGCCGGTTTGGAGGCGGCGTTCGAGGTACATTGCGCCGCAATATCCAATTCGAGCATCGGATTGCATGGCGTCGAAGTGCAGGTGGCGCAACACACCATCGCCTTGCGTTCCTCGGGAAAGATGACAGTAAGCGCAAACGGGGGATGGGTCGAAGGCTGTATCACGGTGCCACTTGTCTAGGAGAACGTCACTCCACTAGGAATCGGCATGGAAAAACGCTGCATCAGAATGTTCTCCCTGCCAATTCCGCCAAGTAACGTAATACTGCCATCCGGATTCCAATTCGCTTGCTTGTTGTAGCGCGGATCCGCAAGACTTGATCCAACACATCCCAGTCCAATTGTGGCCGATGGACGTATCCCTGACTGATATAACCAGACACGGTAGTTCGAGATTTCGACGGTTGATTTGAAAGAGCTCAAATCGACATACAGCATGTTGCCCTTGACGGTAATCGTGTTGGATCCACCGTATAGGGCGCCAACAAACGATCCTGTGTCCTGAAACTTAAAGGTAGCAGTGAGGGCTACGGAAAGCTACGCGGCTCCGATGATGAGTCTTTCCCATGCCCGCTGCAGACTTCTCAGCACGGACAAATCGGGGCGGAGATAGTAGCGGGCGGTTGTCTTGATGTCGCTGTGACCGAGTTGTCGTGCGACCACTGAGATATCGGCTCCCGCAGCGATTGCCAGAGTGCCGAAGGTGTGCCTGAGGTTTCTTGGCGGCACGCAGGGGAGTTTCATGCGTTGGCACCATGACGTGTAATGAGCTGCCACCTGGTTGGCGTTCAGATCGCCGACCAGCCTGCCGGTTCTGCCGTGGCGCAATTGCGCGAGCCGTTTGACTGCGAACCGTGGTAGTGCGACCGTCCGTCGGCTCTGGTCGGTCTTCGGGTCGGTGACCGTTTCATGTCCAGCGACCCATTGCACTGACCTTTTGACGGTCACGGTTCCCCGGCGTAAATCCAAGTCGGCCCATTCAATGCCGACGGACTCGCATCGGCGCAGTCCCGCGCAGACGGAGACCAATAACCAGGCTTCCAACGCGTGACCGTAGAAGCCTTTGAGCAGCCGTCTTACCTGTCTGGCGTCGAGCACGCGCGGCTCATACCGCCGCAGGTGCGGCAGTCTGATTTCACGACGTGTCACGTCATTGTCGGTGACTCCCTTGCGATAGGCGAGTCGGAGTATCGCCCGCAGCACGGCCCACGCCTTGCGCGCGGCGCCGGCCTGATTGAACGAGCCGAGCCACTCCTCGATGTCGTTCGCGGTGATCGACTCCATGTCGACGCCAGCCCATTTCGGCTGGATGTGGCAGCGGTAGGCCGACTCGTAGCCCACCCTCGTGCACTCGCGAAGCTTCCCGCAGGAGGGCCACCAGACCTCATCCACAAACGTTCCCAACAACATTTCAACCTCCAAAATCCCACACGTGGTTATCGCGGCTTCCAACGGTAGCCACGTGTGGGATTTTCCTTTCGGAAGGATTCCCAATGAGCCAGGAAACCATCGTCGCAATCGTTATCGCCATCATCGGCAGCGGAGGCAGCGGCGTGTTCGTCACCTGGATTCTGAGCAAGGTCGACCAACGTCACGATCCACTGCATGAGGGCGTCAGGGAACTGTTGTTCTGCAAACTCGAGGCTCTGCACCATCAGATGGTCGATGCAGGTGGTGTTGCGAGCATTCCGTTGAAGCAAAGCGCGGAACGAATATATGCCGCTTACCACGGTCTGGGCGGCAATGGAACCGGAACCTCGATGATCCAAGACATACGTGACGCGCATATCGCGAACACAGATTGAAAGATTCAAAAGATTTCCACACCGTCCGTACAAGGCGGACGGTACGGACAAAGGAAAGGAGAGGACGTGAACATCCTCAACAAAGGCAAGCCGAAACACAAGCGCATGAATCCACGCCGACAATGGCGCAAGCTACTGACCGCGCTCGCGGTCGCCATATCCATGGCGGTCGCGCCGGCCGCGATGGCCGACATGAACGGGTACGACATCTCGAACTGGCAGTGCGGCATCGACACCGCGACCGTGCCGGCAGATTTCGTCATCGTCGGCACCACATGGGGATCCGGCGGCGTGTACGGTGGTTGCCTGTCCAACGGCGTCAACACCGACGCGAACCGACAACTCGCCGGAGCCATCAACAGTGGTAAGGAGACCGGCGTCTACCATTACGCGCGCGGCGGCAACCCGGAGACCGAAGCCCGGTTCTTCGTCGACAATGTGCGCGGATACGTGCACAAGAGCGTCCTGGTCCTCGACTGGGAGGCGCAGGACAACGCCGCCTGGGGCGACAAGCAGTGGCCACGCAGGTGGGCGCGCGAGGTCAAGCGACTGACGGGCGTGAACCCCATCATCTACACGATGGACTCCGGCTACTGGCAGGTCGCCGGCATGGAGACCGAGCTGAACTGCGGCATCTGGATCGCACAGTACGCCACGAACATGGTCACCGGCTATCAGACCGCCCCGTGGAACATCGGAGCGCGCGGCGAGGTGATGAGGCAGTACACGTCCAACGGCAGTCTCAACGGCTGGTCAGGACGCCTCGACCTGAACAAGTTCCGCGGCGACCGCGCGGCATGGCGCAAGTACGCGAACCCCGACGACAAGGGCCACGGCGAATCTGCCGAGCGTCAAGCCGACGCCACAGCCAACGACAGCTCCGACGGTCGACCTGAACGCTTTGGCCACGCGCACCATCCGCGGCGACTTCGGCAATGATCCGGCCCGCAGGCAGGCGTTGGGTGGCAATTACGCGGCGGTCATGCAGATCGTCAACAGTCGCCTCGGCGGAGGTTCCGGCGGAACGGCCGCCACGGGTTCGCGTAGCGTCGTGGTCCGTTCCGGCGACACCATGTGCGCCATAGCCGAACGCACCGGCCTGAAGCCGGTGTCCGCCTGGCGTGTGCCGAGCGGTGACGTCAACAGGATTTATCCGGGGCAGATCGTCACCTATGGCGGCGCGTCCGTGTCCATCGCTTCGAGCGGGGTCGGAGGCCATGTGGTCCGTTCCGGCGAAAGCCTTTGGAGCATCTACGGATCCGGCTGGCAGTCGGCTGCCGCACGCAATGGCATCCGCAGCCCATACGTTATCTATCCCGGACAGTACCTGCGCTGAAACTCCCGTTTCCACGACTTTAAGCGTTGTGGAGACGGTTGCCGCAATGTTTAAGGAGGTGAAAAATGGATGAATCCAATAGTCCGAAATCCGATTACCTGCTGCCGGGCAGGGTATACGACATACTCAAGTGGCTCGCATTGATCGCCCTGCCGGCCGTCGCGTGGCTGGTCGGCGTGGTCGGCCCACAGTGGGGGTTGCCGCACTGCGGCGAGCTCGTCACTACCATCAACGCCGTCGGCGTGTTCGTCGGCGCCCTGATCGGCGTCAGCGAGTTGAAGACCAAACTATGACCTACTCGTACATTGAGTACGAGTAGCCCCTCTCTCAGCATTGCTGGGGGAGGGGCTTTTTGTTGTTCGGGGGCTTGTTCCGTGACAACATTTTGGCAACATTTTTTAGAAAACGACGTGATTTTCGTAATCTCGATAAACATCGACAACAGTCACAAACCGTTGGAAATAAAGGAAAAGCCGCCATTTCTGGCGGCTTTCAATCCGTGGAGATGCGGGGAATCGAACCCCGGTCCGATGACCGAACCCTCAGTCTTCTACGTGCGTAGTCTGCTGGCCGTGC
>ENA-OQDL01001579-OQDL01001579.1-human-gut-metagenome-genome-assembly--contig:-NODE-1579-length-10989-cov-2.438685_pt1 | contig 10989 bp, 10 predicted proteins | sample MGYA00242782_ERZ504609 | MGnify/ENA primary metagenome ERZ504609 (study PRJEB26092, sample SAMD00036320) | human gut metagenome | host: Homo sapiens | study: EMG produced TPA metagenomics assembly of... | reverse complement strand
CGGTGAACATCACATCCTTGCTGATACTTCCGTTTGCACGATTTCGACTTCCGTGCATACCGTTCTTTTCTTTTTCAATATCCACAATGCGGGCATTGGGATATTTCTCTGCTATAAAATCTTTGATGGCAGCGGAAATATCAGAAGGGAGATAATCTTCGGGAGAACCGCCGTTGTGCGCATCGGCCACTTCCTTCACCAGAATGCCGTCCTCCGAATAATAGAGGTCCATTTCCTGATTACCTTTCTCCACTTCGATGATGTAGACAACAGCCATTTCCTTACGTTCCAGCTTGTCTACATCTTCCACCTTCCATACATTATAATAGGTACTACTCTCGTAAGAGCTTCTCACCGGAGCGGGAAGGTCTGCATAACGGAGGTCGGTTTTCGGTCATCTGCCATACACCGTCTTTGGTGAACCAGGCCTCCTTTTCGAAATTGTCCTCATGGAAATCAGCCACATAATATGCACCTTTTGTTTCCCATTCTATACGCTGGGCATTGGGATGCTCCTTGGCCAACGCATTACTCAGTTCCGCGGGCACGGAGATTCCGTCGTTGTCGTCATCATCACAGCTTTGCAAGGCAAAGGCAAACACGCCTAACGCCAATAATAAGAAGTACTTTTCCAGTTTCATAGTCATTTCGTTTTTTTACATTATCAATACCAAGTTTGTTCATTTTGTATGGCAAAGATGAAGCCTAAATCTGGAAAGAATCTGGAAGAATACTCATATTTTGCAGAAAACAGCTATCTTTGTGCCACTAAAAGCGTTCATAACAAAAGAGATACATAATAACACAATGGAAAAGAAATTCAAACGTACCACCGTGACCTCGGCATTGCCGTATGCCAACGGCCCGGTTCATATCGGACACCTGGCAGGCGTTTATGTTCCTGCCGACATTTATGTCCGCTACCTGCGACTGAAAAAGGAAGATGTAATCTTCATCGGCGGCTCCGACGAACACGGAGTGCCCATCACCATCCGCGCCAAGAAGGAAGGCATCACCCCGCAAGACGTGGTGGACCGCTATCATACGCTTATAAAGAAGTCTTTCGAAGAGTTCGGCGTTTCCTTCGACGTGTACAGCCGTACTACTTCAAAGACGCATCACGACACGGCTTCCGACTTCTTCCGCAAGCTGTACGATAAGGGAGAATTCATCGAAAAGACCAGCATGCAGTATTACGACGAAGAAGCTAAGACCTTCCTTGCCGACCGCTACATCACCGGCGAGTGCCCCCACTGCCATGCCGAAGGCGCTTACGGCGACCAATGCGAGAAGTGCGGCACCAGCCTCAGCCCCACGGACCTGATTAATCCGAAGAGTGCCATCAGCGGCAGCCAGCCCGTGATGCGTGAGACGAAGCACTGGTATCTACCGCTGGACAAACACGAGGAATGGCTTCGCCAATGGATTCTGGAAGACCATAAGGAGTGGCGTCCCAATGTTTATGGCCAATGCAAGAGCTGGCTCGACATGGGCTTGCAGCCGCGTGCCGTGAGCCGCGACCTGGATTGGGGTATTCCCGTTCCCGTAGAGGGTGCCGAGGGCAAAGTGCTCTATGTATGGTTCGACGCCCCTATCGGCTACATCAGCAACACCAAAGAGTTGCTGCCCGACACATGGGAGAAATGGTGGAAAGACCCCGAAACGCGTCTGGTACACTTCATCGGAAAAGACAATATCGTGTTCCACTGCATCGTGTTCCCCGCCATGCTGAAGGCAGAGGGTAGCTACATCCTGCCGGACAACGTGCCGAGCAACGAGTTCCTGAACCTGGAGGGCGACAAGATTTCCACTTCACGCAACTGGGCGGTATGGCTGCACGAGTATCTCGTTGACTTCCCCGGCAAGCAGGATGTGCTGCGCTACGTGCTGACCGCCAACGCACCGGAGACAAAAGACAACGACTTCACCTGGAAGGACTTCCAGGCACGTAATAACAACGAGCTGGTTGCCGTTTATGGCAACTTCGTGAACCGCGCCCTGCAACTCACCAAGAAGTACTTCGACAGCGTAGTGCCCGCCGCAGGCGAACTGAACGACTACGACCGCGAGACGCTGAAAGAATTTGCCGACGTCAAGGCAGAAGTGGAGAAGTTGCTGGACGTATTCAAATTCCGCGACGCACAGAAGGAAGCGATGAACCTTGCCCGCATCGGAAACAAATACCTTGCCGACACCGAGCCGTGGAAGCTTGCCAAGACAGACATGGAGCGCGTAGCCACCATTCTCCACATCTCGTTGCAGTTGGTCGCCAACCTTGCCATTGCTTTCGAACCGTTCCTGCCCTTCAGCAGCGAGAAGCTTCGCAAGATGCTGAACATGGACAGCTTTGACTGGGCAGAGCTGGGACACACCGACCTGTTGCCTGCCGGACATCAGCTGGGCACCCCCGAACTGCTGTTCGAAAAGATAGAAGACGACGTCATCCAGGCACAAGTAGACAAGCTGCTTGCCACCAAGAAGGCAAACGAAGCCGCCACCTACAAGGCAAACCCCATCAAGCCGACCATCGCCTTCGAAGACTTTGAAAAGCTGGATATCCGCGTAGGTACAGTGCTTGAATGCGAGGCAGTGCCCAAGATGAAGAAGCTGCTGAAGTTCAAGATTGCCGACGGGCTGGAAAACCGCACCATCGTCAGCGGCATTGCCCAGCACTACAAACCGGAAGAACTGGTAGGCAAGCAAGTGCTGTTCATCGCCAACCTCGCTCCACGCCAATTCAAGAACGGGCTGGTAAGTGAGGGAATGATTCTCTCTGCCGAGAATTATGACGGCTCGCTGGCGGTGACTTCACTGCTGAAAGAGGTGAAGCCGGGCAGCGAGGTGAAATAAAACAGTAACAAGGTAACGAGTTAACAAGGCTACAAGGAGGAAGGAAAAGCCTCGTGGCCTTGTTAACTCGTTGCCTTATCAACCAATAAACTATGTCCGATACATCACTCAAAGAAAAAACAGCCAAAGGCCTCTTCTGGGGAGGATTCAGCAACGGCATACAGCAGTTGTTAAATCTGGGATTCGGAATAGTCCTTGCCCGTCTGCTGGATGCTTCGGATTATGGTATGGTAGGGATGCTTACCATCTTCTCCGCCATTGCCGCCGCCTTGCAGGAGGGTGGGTTCATTTCGGCACTGACCAACCGGAAGGAGACTTTGCACAAGGATTACAACGCCGTGTTCTGGTTCAGCCTGATGTGCAGCACTACTATATATATATTACTCTTCTTTGCCGCACCGCTGATTGCCGACTTCTACGATACGCCCGAGCTGATACCGCTGTCCCGTCTCTCCTTCTTGGGATTCGTCATTTCCAGCATGAGCATTGCACCGAGGGCATATCTATTCAAGAACCTCAGAATCAAGGACACTACCGTCATTTCTATTTCAAGTCTGATAGTCTCCGGTATTGTGGGCATCACATTGGCGGCAAACGGATTCGCCTATTGGGGGATTGCATTGCAAAGCATCTCTTTCATCACCGTAATGACGATTCTTAACTTCTACTTCTCGCATTGGAGACCCCGCTTCCGGTTCGACTTCACACCCATTAAGGAGATGATAGGGTTCAGCAGTAAGATAATCATTACGAATATCTTCACCATAATCAATAACAATTTGTTTTCCGTCTTGTTGGGTAAGTTCTATTCGGAACGGGAAGTGGGTAACTTTACGCAGGCAAACAAGTGGAACGGCATGGGACATACCACGATTACGGGCATGATAAACGGCATTGCACTACCCGTCTTTACCCGGGTTGCCGACGACAAGGCACGGCAACTTGCCGTATTCAGAAAGCTGCTGCGCTTCACCGCCTTTATCTCTTTCCCCGCCATGCTGGGATTGAGCTTGGTATCGAAAGAACTGATTATAATCACTATCACGGAGAAGTGGCTGCCCAGTGCCGATATCTTGCAACTGTTATGTATTTGGGGAGCATTTATTCCCGTCATCAATCTGTTCTCCAACCTGCTCATCAGCCGGGGGCATTCTTCTATCTATATGTGGAGCACCATCAGCTTGAGCCTGCTGCAAATAGTAGCTGTATGTGCCATATACCCATACGGGTTGGAGTGGATGCTGCGTATTTTCGTCATTATCAATATCGGCTGGCTGTTTGTATGGTTCCGTTTTGTCAAGAGGGAGATAGGATTAAGACTGCGCGATATGCTGAAAGACATCTCTCCTTATCTCTCCCTATCCATTGTACTCGTAGTGTCAACTCACTATGCCACTCAGCCCATAGAAAACCTATACTTAAATATGGCAGCCAAAATCATTATGGTAGCTGGGCTTTATGCACTGGTTTTGTGGAAACTACAATCTACCATCTTCCGGGAAAGCATTGAATTCCTCTTAAAAGAAAAAAAAGAGCATGAGCCGCATAGCCTACATCATATCCGCCTACAAGGATGCCCCACACTTGGCACGCCTGGTTGCCGCACTGGATGACCGGGCAGACTTCTACGTGCACATCGACCTCAATGCCGATATACACCCTTTTGAAGAAGCCTTGGGAGACAAGGTCACTTTCGTGCCCCGCCACCGGATAAGCTGGGGAGGATGGGAACAAGTGGAATATCAGAAAGAATTGCTTGCCGCCGTATTGCATAGTGGTATCCCCCTATACCCGCGTAGTATGCCTGAGCGGGCAAGACTATCCGTTATGGAACAACAACGCCATCCACCACTATTTCGAGGAGCATCAAGACACTGAATTCATCGGCGGTTTCAACCTGACACACTGCACCGTGAAACAGCAGTTGCACAAGATAACCCATTACCACCCTTTCCGTGACCTGCCTTGGAAGAGTATATGGTGGAAGAACAAACTCATCGTAGCATCGCGCAAGCTGGCACAGATACTTCCCATCCGGAAAGCCCCTTTTGCACCCTTGGAAGGCAAGCAGGCAGATGTCTATTTCGGTTCCGACTATTGGGCCATCACGTTGCCCTGCGCACGATATGTATATGAAAAGTTGTGCACGGAGGAGAAGCTGGTGAAGTATTTCAGAACCAGCTTTGTACCCAGCGAACTGTGCATACAGACCATCGTATTCAACTCCCCTTTTGCCTCAAAAGGGCTTCTTTTAGAGGGAGAATACCCCGGACTTACCCGTCTCACCCCCTTGCACTACATAGACTACGGCGCATCCATCCGCGTGATGACACTCGAGGACCTGCCGGTATTGCAGCAGTCTGGAAAGATGTTCTGCCGGAAAGTGGTAAGCGGGGAGTCCGACACACTGATAGAAAAACTCAAGTCCGATTTCGCAAAAGAAGATTGAAATGGAAAGTGCTCCTTTCAACTATTATCATTATTTTTGCAGACATCAATCAAAAATGGTATCCATGGTGAAGCAATATACCCCAGAAGAACTGACCCAACTACATCAGGTGCTATACGAAATACTGGAAGAGATTGTGCGCATCTGCGACAAACACAATATTCCCTATTTTGTAATCGGCGGAACAGCAATAGGGGCACTTTATGACAAAGCGATTCTTCCTTGGGATGACGACATAGATATAGGTATGAAACGGGAAGACTACAATAAGTTTCTCCAGATAGCCTCCCAAGAACTGAGAGAACCATACTTTCTTTCATGGATACATACCGACCCTCATAGTCCTTATTACTTTGCCAAAGTCAAGAAAAACAACACCTTGTTTGTCGAAGAGATGTTTAAAGATGTACCTATGCATCAGGGAATCTTTGTCGATATATTCCCTTTTGACCGTATTCCAAACAATAAGCTATTAAGGAAGATACAATATGAAGCCGTCAACTTTCTGAAATGCTGCCTGATGGGAAAAAGAGGTATGGCTATGGAAACACTTCGGAAAATGTCAAATATCCAACCCTACCAATCGTGGAGCTGTTGCCTGCCTTTCTGAACCCGGATAGTTGATATGACACTCTCTAAAAAGACAATCTACCGTTTGATGGTGATAATGCAAAGTTGTTTCAACTCATGGAAAACTTTGTATTACAACAATGTGATTACCACTACCGACCATGTTTTGGAGACGAGTCTCAACCATTTACAACCAATCAAATTCGGTCCACTTTATCTGAAAGCACCTGATGGATTGGAAAACTTTCTACGGTACAACTATCCCACTTTACACCGGTATACAGAAGAAGAGCAGGACAAGATAAACAATCATTATCCGGCAGTTCTTTCTTTCAACATACCAAATGACCATATAGCCACCTCCTAATCCAACAAATTGCCATGAAACCAGCCCTTGTAGATGTATCTGTACTGATTCTTTTCTTCAACCGCCCCAAACTGCTGGCGCAAGTATTCGAACAAGTGAAGAAAGCACGCCCCGCACGACTGTTTCTCTATCAGGACGGCCCGCGCGGCGAACGCGACATGCCGGGCATAGAAGCTTGTCGCAAAGTAGTGGCAGACATCGACTGGGAATGCGAAGTACACCACAACTACCAAGAGAAGAACTACGGCTGCGACCCATCGGAATACATGGCACAGAAGTGGGCATTCTCCTTGTCGGACAAATGTATCGTGCTTGAGGATGACGACGTGCCTGCCGTCTCTTTCTTCGGCTTCTGCAAGGAACTGCTCGACAAGTATGAGCACGACACACGCATCAGCATGATTGCCGGATTCAACAACGAGGAGATTACACCCGACATCACTTCCGACTACTTCTTCGCCACCACCTTCTCCATCTGGGGATGGGCGAGCTGGCGGCGAGTGACGGACCAATGGGATGAATTCTACACCTTCCTGGACGACAAGGAGAACATGCGGCAACTGAAGAACCTCATCCACACACGGCGCTACCGCAAAGACTTCATCTACATGTGCCAACGCCACCGCGAACACGGGAAAGCCTATTACGAAACCATCTTCCACGCTTCCATGTTGTTCAATTCGGGTCTGAGCATCGTGCCCACCCGCAACATGATAAACAATCTGGGAGCCACTGCCGACTCCACCCACTTTGCCGGCTCCGTGCACACCATGCCGCGCGGTTACCGCCGCATCTTCACCATGAAACGCCACGAAGTGGAGTTTCCACTGAAGCACCCTCGTCACGTCATCGAGAACACAGCCTACAAGGATAGCGTTTACCGCATCATGGCATGGCGGCATCCCTGGATAAAGATTGCACGGTCGTTCGAGGAACTGGCGTTGAACCTACGGTACGGCAACTTCACCATCATATGGCAAACGCTGCAAAAGCGTATCCGGAAATGGATGAAACAAGACCGGCATCTGTAACAAGAAAAACATTCAAAAAAGAAGAAACGAACAACAGTCATGAGAGTACTACTTATCAATACATCCGAACGCATCGGCGGCGCAGCCATCGCCGCCAGCCGTCTGATGGAATCACTCAAGAACCACGGCATCAAAGCCAAGCTGCTGGTGCGCGACAAGCAGACCGACCAAATCTCCGTTGTGTCACTGGACCATAACTGGCGCATGGTGTGGAAGTTCGTCTGGGAGCGCATCGTCATCTGGAGCGCCAACCGCTTCAACAAGAAGAACATCTTTGCCGTAGACATTGCCAACACGGGGACAGACATCACCTCACTGCCCGAATTCCAGCAAGCAGACGTCATCCATCTGCACTGGATAAACCAAGGGATGCTCTCGCTGAAGAACATCGAGAAGATTCTCGCCTCGGGCACGCCCGTCGTCTGGACCATGCACGACATGTGGCCCTGCACTGGCATCTGTCACCATGCCCGCGAGTGCACCCACTACCAGCAGGAATGCCACAACTGCCCCTTCATCCACGGAGGCAGAAGCAAACGTGACCTTTCCTACCGCATCTTCCACAAAAAGCAGGCATTGTATCGCAACCGTCACATCAACTTCGTCACCTGCAGCCGCTGGCTGGAAGAACGTGCCCGGACAAGCGCCCTCTTCTGCGGACATGCCGTGACGTGCATCCCCAACCCCATCAACACCAACCTCTTCAAGCCCCGCAACCGACAGGAAGCCCGCAGCCGTTGCCTACTGCCGCAAGACAAAAAGCTCATGTTGTTCGGCTCGGTGAAGATTACGGACAAACGGAAAGGCATCGACTACCTGATAGAATCGTGCCGACTGCTGGCTGACAAGCATCCCGAACTCCGGGAACAGTTGGGTGTCGTCGTCTTCGGCAACCAATCGCAACAACTGGAAAACCTGCTTCCATTCAAAGTCTACCCGCTGAACTTCGTCAGCAACGAACACCAACTGGTGAACATCTACAATGCCGTGGACATCTTCGTGACCCCCTCGCTGGAAGAGAACCTGCCGAACACCATCATGGAAGCCATGGCATGCGGCATTCCCTGCGTCGGCTTCAACGTGGGCGGCATCCCTGAGATGATAGACCATCTGCACAACGGCTACGTGGCACAATACAAATCCTCGGAAGACTTTGCCAACGGCATCTACTGGACGCTGACCGAACCCGACTACCCCAGCCTCTCGGAACAAGCCTGCCGGAAAGCCATCTCCCACTATTCGGAGAACGTCGTCGCCAAGAAATACATTGACCTTTACAACAAAGTAACCGGAAGAAATGCATAACCATCCCACCCCCAAGTTCAGCGTCATTACCGTGACCTACAATGCCGAAGCGGTACTGGAGGACACGATTCAAAGCGTTATCTCGCAAACCTACCACCACGTAGAATACATCCTTGTGGACGGTGCGTCCAAAGACAGCACACTCTCCATCATCGACCGTTACCGAGACCGCATCACCCGCATCGTGAGCGAACCGGACAAGGGACTGTACGACGCCATGAACAAAGGCATCCGCCTTGCCACCGGCGACTACCTCTGCTTCCTCAATGCCGGCGACAGCTTCCACGAGGACGACACCTTGCAGCAGATGGTGCGTTCCATCTCCGGCAACGAACTACCCGACGTGCTGTACGGCGAAACGGAACTGGTGGACAAGGAAGGTCACTTCATCCGCATGCGCCGCCTCGCCGCCCCGGAAGTGCTTACCTGGCGAAGCTTCAAGCAGGGCATGCTGGTCTGCCATCAGGCCTTCTTTGCCAAAGCTTCCCTTGTAGAACCCTACGACCTGCAATACCGCTTCTCCGCCGACTTCGACTGGTGCATCCGGGTGATGAAGAAGGCACGGACCTTGCACAATACCCATCTCACCCTCATCGACTATCTGGAAGAGGGAATGACCACCCAGAACCGGCAAGCATCCCTGCGCGAACGCTTCCGCATCATGGCGCGGCATTACGGACTGATGAGTACCGTAGCCCATCATGCCTGGTTCGTATTACGGGCCGTGATAAAGAAATAGCACAAATTTCGAGGACAAATATACTTTGTTCCCGCAAGACCTATACCTTGCGGGAATCTCCCCTATACCCAGCTCCCTACAGTATAGGAGTGAGTACCCAAAACATCCCCATGTTTTCACCTAAAACATCCGGATGTAATGGGGCAAAACATCCCCATGTTTTGGGGTAAAACATCCGGGTGTTTTGGAGAAAGACATCTGGATGTTCTGCATATTAAGTCCTATACCGTGAGGGGCTAAGTCCTAAGACGTAGGAGATTAAGTCCTAAGGCAAAGGAGGCTGGGTAACTGTAAGCAGCGCCTTCAACTCTTTTACCCCTTCCGAAGCTCCCTTTTGAATGACATGTATCGGACGCATGACGTGCGTGTCCACCGGCTTGGGGTCTATCAGATACACTTCGGCGGCACGGGGCACGTAGTTCAGCAGTCCCGCAGCGGGATAAACGTTCAGGCTGGTGCCGATGATGACGAAGATGTCCGCCTGCTCCACATACCGGATGGCAGTCTCAATCTCCGGCACCGACTCGCCAAACCACACGATGAACGGGCGGAGCTGCGTACCGTCGCCCGCCTTGTCGCCCAACTTTACTTCATATTCCTCCGGCGCCAGTTCCTTGACGAAATGCGGATTATAAGGGTCGCGGCTGGAACAAACCTTCGTCAGTTCCCCATGCAAGTGTATCACGTGCGTACTGCCGGCACGCTCGTGCAGATTATCTACGTTCTGGGTGACGACCGTCACATTGAAATCCCTTTCCAGGTCGGCAACACCCAGATGCCCGGCATTCGGCACCACATCGAGCAACTGCTTGCGACGTTCGTTATAGAAATTAATGACCAGTTCCGGATTACGTGCATACCCCTCGGGAGTCGCCACCTGCTCCACCGGATATTTGTCCCACAGTCCGCCCGCATCACGGAATGTGCTGATGCCGCTCTCGGCGCTCATACCGGCACCCGACAATATGACCAAGTTCTTCATTTTCCGCTCCTTTCCTTTATTAAAGTAAGACAAATATAAGAAGAATGTTCAAGTTGTGATATAAATAAGAAAAATTAAATACTTAAAAGCCTTATCATTCAAATAAAAGACGTACTTTTGCCACTCATAAATTTGCAATAGACTGGAAAAGAAACCAATCCGGTCGTCAACAAAAGAATCTTATGGACAAATTCAGTTATGCTATCGGCCTTGGAATAGGTCAGAATCTTTTAAGCATGGGTGCCAAAGGCATTGCAGTAGATGACTTTGCACAAGCAATCAAAGACGTTTTGGAGGGCAACCAGACGGCAATCAGCCACACAGAAGCCCGTGACATCGTCAACAAGTACTTCGCCGAACTGGAGGAGAAGATGAACGCAGCAAACATAGAAGCCGGCAAAAAAGGTTCCTGGAAGAGAACAAAAAACGCGAGGGAGTTGTTACGCTGCCCAGCGGACTTCAATACGAAGTTATCACGGAAGGAAACGTGGGCCGCTATGCCAAAGCCACCGACCAGGTGCAATGCCACTACGAAGGCACACTGATTGACGGAACGCTGTTCGACAGCTCCATCAAACGCGGCAGCCTGCCACGTTCGGTGTAAACCAAGTGATACCCGGTTGGGTGGAAGCCCTGCAGCTTATGCCCGAAGGTGCCAAGTGGAAACTCTACATCCCCACGACCTGGCATACGGAG
>ENA-OQDL01001578-OQDL01001578.1-human-gut-metagenome-genome-assembly--contig:-NODE-1578-length-10996-cov-5.039010_pt1 | contig 10996 bp, 7 predicted proteins | sample MGYA00242782_ERZ504609 | MGnify/ENA primary metagenome ERZ504609 (study PRJEB26092, sample SAMD00036320) | human gut metagenome | host: Homo sapiens | study: EMG produced TPA metagenomics assembly of... | reverse complement strand
TCCTTCATCGGGGAGATCGAGAGCGTTGTGCAGTACCAGTCAAAGCCGTGGTCGGCGGCATAGCGGGCGGCCTGCTCCAGCCGCAGCCGATAGCAGACCGTGCAGCGCGCGCCCTTCTCGGCTCGTTTTCCAACCCCTTCAGCGGCGGGTATAGAACTCCTGCGGGTCGTAGGGCAGCTCCACCACGGTGTAGTGATACCCGGCCTGCTCGACAAAGCGTTCCAGCTCGGCCTCGCGGGCGGTGGTATTCCTCCGGCGGGTAGATGTTGGGATTGTAGTAAAGAATGGTCAGGTCAAAGTGCGCGGACAGGCGCTCCAGTGTTGCGCTCGAGCACGGCGCACAGCAGGCGTGCAGCAGCAGCTTCGGGCGGGTGCCGTCCAGCGTGCGCAGGACCTTTTCCATTTCAAGCTGATAGTTGATGCGGTTGGGCATGGGTAGTGACCTCGTTTACACAGTGGCAGGGGTGCGGCGCTTGCGGCGGGCAAAAGCGCCGCAGCCGATGACCCCCAGCAGGCTGACGGCGGAGAGCGCCTCAAACGCGCGCCAATACCCGGGGGCGTGGTAGCGGACATGGATCGTGCCGGTGTAGCCCGCGGGGATCGTCAGTACGATGCGCATATTCTCGCCGCTGGTGATGGCAAACGGCGTGCCGCTCTCGTCGGCGGCATAATAATTGCCGTAGTTGTAGATGGGCAGCGAGATGGCCGCCTCGCCGCCGTCGTTCTCGACGCTGACATAGGCAACGCCCTCACGCTTTTCATAGCTGATAAGGTGCAGGTCGCCGCTGGCGGGCTTGGGCTGCGCCCAGATGGCCTCATAGGAGCTGGCGCCGTCGATGAGGTATTCTGCCGTGCCGACGGAGTTGATGGTGGCGTTCTGGTTGTAGGTCGCGTAAGAGCTTTCGCCCTGGGCGCTCATGATGTTCGTCTCGGTGATGCTGGCGGTCAGCAGCGCGGCGCAGACAAGCCCCGCGGCGGCCAGCGCGGCGCGGCGCTCCGGCAGCAGCTGCAGCGCAAACAGCGCAGCGGCGCAGAGCAGCAGCGTGCCCAGCGAGAGAAAACGGAACGGGAACTGGAACATTCCCACGACCTTGCCGACGGCGGGGCCAAACCAGCCCTCGACAAAATCCCACGGGAAGGCGTGGAGCGAGAGCACGAGCGTCAGCACGGTAAAGCCGGTGGCAGTGTACAGGTGCTTTGCGGCGGGGCGTGTGTCCCCGCGGGCCTGGGCGCGCCACAGGCAGTAAAACGCCAGCGCAAGCGCCAGCAGCAGCGGCAGACCGGGGGTCAGCGCCATGTCGTGGGTCGTGCCCTCGGCGGAGGAGCCGCCCGCCGTGCCGAAGAAGCTGAACAGCTGCACGGCGTACAGACCGTGCTTTTGCAGCTTACCGACCAGATCACTGCGGTTGACAAGGAACGGGATGGAGCGGGTGGAAATAAAAAACGGGAAAAGATACCACGCGCTCAGCCCCACGGCCAGCAACGCGGCCTTGACCCAGGCCAGCAGCCGCGCGGGGCGGAGAGTCTCCCGCAGGCGCAAAAGACAAAACAAAATCAGCAGCAGCGCCGTCAGCTCACAGGAGAGCAGATGGCTCTGCACCATGGCCGCCATACCCAGCGCCATCGGCAGCCAATCCCCGAAGCGGGGCCTGTCGCTGGTGTAGATGCCGTACAGACCCAGCAGCACGAGCGGGAAAAACGCCATGGCCGTGAATTCGCCGACGGCGGCGCGGGTGTAGACGCAGGTCAGCCGATAGGCGGACAGCGTGTAGAGCAGTGCCCCCAGCAGACCCAGCCGACGGCTGGCCGTGATTTTGGCAAAGCTGAAATAGGCAATCAGGCAGGTCGCCAGCGTGACCGCAAAGAGGTAGACCTGGTAGCAGGTGCGCAGCGGCAGCCACAGGTTGTAGAGCAGCGCGGGCAGCAGCAAAAACAGCTCACAGTAGCAAAGCGGGCTGGCGTAGCCATAACCGTTCAGCGTGGTCGTGGTCAGCCGCACCGGGAACTGCCCGTAAGACAGCTCCGCTGCCATGGCAGCAATGCGCTGCAGATGAAATTCCAAATCATGGCCGAAGTACAGATAGCTGCTGAACAGCGGCAGGCAGGCCAGCAGCGTGATGCCCGCCAGCGCCAGCGGCAGACGCAGCGCACGGCGGCGGGCAGCGCCCCGCTCCCCACATGGGCAAACAGGAGCAGCAGTGCGGCGTCCGCAGCGGCAAACAGCACAAGGAAGCAGAGCAGCCGCGCCGCGCGGTAGATGGGCTGCTCGGTCAGGGTGATGCTGTAAATGTACAGCTGGCCCTGGTCGTAGGTGACGGTGGCGGTCAGATCCTGCATCCGCGCACCGAAGCCGACCCAAAGCCGGGTCGTCAGGCTGCGGTGGCAGTCGTCCAGCCGCAGCGCGTCAAAGGTCACGGCGGCGGGGCTGCGTTCACTGGCAAAGGTCAGCGACCCGGCAGCGTTGAGCATATTAAAGGTGGGCGCGTCGGGCGTCTGGCAGGAAAAGTAACGGACTGTGACCTCATACGCACCGGAAGGCAAAGCAATATTGTCTGCCGAGAAGGTCATCGGGTCGTCGCTGTGATAGCCGATCTGGTTCCAGATTTTTAAGCCGTCGTCGTCCGCGGCGGCAATGTCGGGCAGGGTGTTCGTAAAGTCGCCGGGCGTCAGCGCCAGCTTATACGGTGCGCCGAACAGCCCGGCTGCCAGCGCGCAGACAACGGCCAGCTCGGCGGCCAGCAGCGCCGCAAACAGCCGGTTGCGGCGGCAAAAGGCAAAAAAGTGTTTCATCCGGGGTTCCCTCACAGTTTATCAGCCGTCCCAGATCATGAGCTTGGCGTTCACGATGGACGTGTCCTCAACAGTGGCCAGATAGTCGCCGTTCCGGTCCCGCGGGGTCTGGGTGCAGTCCAGCAGGCAGATGGCGCGGGCCTCCTCGGTGCCGTCTGCCAGACGGACCTTGTACTTGATGACAGCGTTGTCGGGGACATAGGCGCTCTGCACGTAGACCTGTACCCCGTCCATCAGGTCACTGTCGGCGCTTTGCAGTCTGCCGCACCACGCCAGATCGTAGCCGCCGTAGTTGCGGTAGGTCTGGTAGGCGTAGGCGTCGCCGTCGGTGGCGGGGTTCTCGGTCCAAAGGACCTGTGCGTGCAGGGCGCGCCCGGTGAACCGGCTGAAGAAGGCGGACTCGGCCTCCGCGTTGCTGTCCCAGACGTTCTCGTTGCAGAGAATCAGGTCGTCGGATTGTACGGCATCGGCAAGACCGGCCTCAATCGTGCGGACAAAGAACTGATAGGCAGCGAGGTTCTCGGCATGGTGGGTGCGCACGACACCGCGCAGGTAGCCGCCGTTCAGGCAGAGACCCACCGCCAGCGCCGCCGTCAGGGCCAGTCGTGATACCACGGAGAGAACTTTCGGCAGCTTACAGCATAGCCCCGCCAGCAGTGCCAGCAGCGCCGCGGCGAGCAGCGTAAAGCCGATAGAGCTGGCCGCCGCGGGAATGTAGCCCCACTGCCAGGTAATGGCCTCAGGCTGCTGATAGCGGGCGGACAAAGCCAGCAGCAGCGCGGGCAGTGCCCAGACGGCCAGGCCGAACCCGGCCAGTGCGCCCAGCGTTCTGCCGCGCAGCTTTTTAAACGGAACGCCGAAGAAGATCAACAGTCCGGCCAGCACACCCAGCGCCAGCGGCCACAGCCGATCCCCGTTTGTGATGACCCCGGCGTCCTCCTGCAAAAGGCGGGAGTTCAGCCCGGGGAGCGACGCGGCCATCTGCTGCACGGTGACGCGCAGCACGGCGGGAATATCCAGAGAAAGCTCGTTGCCGGTGCCGCCGTTGCGCCCGCACAGAACGTGGAACACAAGCGCCGCGCCCATGCCGCCCAGCGCGGGAGCCGTGTCCAGCAGAGCGTTTTTGACGCTGCGTCGGCGCAGCAGCCAGACGACGAGCGCCAGCAGCGCAAAGACATAGCCGATCTCATAGGTGCCGCAGGCGATAAAGGACAGCACCGCGCCCAGCACAGCCCAGCGGCGGTGCCGTGTCCCCTGCCACGCAAACAGGCAGAGCCAGGCCGTCATAGCCCAGAACAACGCCCGCTGCGGTACGGCGTAGTAGCTGTACATGCCCTCGTTCCAGATGGGGGCCGCGGCCAGCGCCAGCGCAAAGCCGCCCAGCGCCAGCGCATCCCCGCTGCCCAGTCTGGCCGCCACGCGGCTGACAGCGAAGGCCGCCGCGCCGGTCCAGGCGATGATGTAGAGCCGGTAGTGCGTCAGGCTGGTGTAAAACAGCAGGTCGACGGCGTTCGGGTAATGGAACGGGAAAAAACGGACCTCCTGCAGCGTAAAGTACCGCAGCCGCCCCTGCAGGTCCTGCAGAGCATACTGCCAGAACGGCATCCGCTGGAAGTCATACAGCCAGAGGTTCAGCGTCAGCTTATCGTCGCCCTCCGGCGGGATGTTGACCGTGACGCGCAGATACAGCACGCCCACGGCAAAAATAGCCAGATAGGCCGCAGCCAGCAGCGGCCGACGGTACCACCGACAAAATGATTTGACCTGTTCCATAGGGACGGGGCCCTCCTCCACAAAAATCACATATATACTAAATTATAGCATAAAGCCCCGCTGTACGCAACGCACAGCGGGCTTTATGTAAATACAATTTGTATAAGAATGCTGAAAAATACGAAAAGTAAAGAGAAAATCAATGCTTCAGCGGCTTTTTCAGCATACCCAGCAGCAGGGCCGTGGTCAGGGTGCCGACAGCCAGCGCAATCAGAAAGCCCGGCGGGTTTTCCATGACCGGCAACAAAAACAACCCGCCGTGCGGCGCGGGACACCCGCAGCCCAGCAAAATCGTTATGAACCCGGCCAGTGCACTGCCTGCGATGCAGGCGAGGCTGACCCGCAGCGGATCGCGCAGTGCAAACGGCAGCGCCCCCTCGGTCACGAAGGTCGCGCCCATCAGCAGGGTCTGCGGCGCAGAGCAACGCTCGGTGCTGGTGAACCGCGTCGGGAACAGCAGGCAGGCCAGCCCAATGCCCAGCGGCGGAATCATGCCGCCCGCCATGACAGCGGCCATCAGGTCATACTGCTGGTCTACCAGTGCCAGCGTGCCGCTGACGTAGGCGGCCTTGTTGATCGGCCCGCCGTAGTCGGTAGCCATCATGCCGCCCAGCAGCGTGCCCAGCACCAGACGGCTGCCGCCCTGCATCCCATCCAGCTGGATGGAAAGCCAGGCATTGAAACGCCCGAGCGGTGGATTGATGGCCATGACCATCAGGGCACCGACAAACAGCAGACTCAACAGCGGGACCAGCAGCCCGGTTTTGATGTGATCCAGCTCCTGCGGAATGCGGCGGAACAGGTAATTCAGAAGCCGCACAGCCAGACCGGCAGCAAAGCCCGCAACAATGGCCCCCCAGAACCCGCTGGAGATCCAGCTCAACCGGGGGGCGGTGGTTGTGCCGAGCTGTGCCAGGTAGCCGCCCATCAGGCCGGGCATAAAGCCGGGGCGGTCCGCAATGCTGTAAGCGATGAACGCAGCCAGCACGGGGTACATCATCCTGAACGCAGCGTTGCCGACGTTCGTCATCATGGTGGTGATGTCGCTGCGGCCAAAAAGGTGCTGCAGCAGCAGGGAAAGCGCCAGCATCACGCCGCCCGCCACAACAAACGGCAGCATGTGGGAGATGCCGCTCATCAGGTGGCCGTAGTATTCGCGGCCCAGCTCCTTCCAGTCGCTGGTGTGGAAGGCGTGCCCGCCGCGGTAGACGGGAGCCTTGCCGGAAACGGCCTTTTCCAGCAGTCTGTCCGCGTCGCGCACGGCATCCCCCGCCGAGGCATAGACCAGCCGCTTGCCAACGAACCGTGCCAGCGGGATCGAGCGATCCACCGCCACGATCACGCACTCTGCGGCCTGGATCTCATCATCGGTCAGCTCGTCGTTGACACCGGCAGCGCCGTTCGTCTCGACCTTGAGCGTCAGGCCGCGGGCCTGCGCGGCCTGCTGGAGCGCCTCCGCCGCCAGATAGGTGTGCGCGATGCCGGTGGGGCAGGCCGTCACGGCCAGCAGCTGATAGCCGGGCTTGGCGGCACCCGGCGCTGCGTCAGACGGGGCAGACGGCGGCTCCTGCGCGTCCTGCTCCTCCCGCGCGGAGATGGCGCGGCAGAATGCCTCGGGGGTCTCACTCTCCCGCAGGCGGGCGCAGAAATCGGTGTCCAGAAAGAGCGTCGCCAGCTCGGCCAGCACCTGTACGTGCAGGTCGTTGGCTTCGGCAGGGGCGGCGATCATCACCAGCAGGTCCAGCGGCTTGCCGTCCGGTGTGTCGCAGGGCAGCGGCGGGTCCAGTGTCAGCGCAGCCAGCTGCAGCTGCCTGACGGCGGTGCTTTTGGCGTGCGGGATGGCCAGGCCGTTGCCCACACAGACGCCGCCCAGCGCCAGCCGGGCGCGGACGTCCGCCGCAAACACAGCGGTGTCAGTCAGATTGTCAGTCCCGTCCAGCAGTGTAACCATCTGCTGCACTGCACCGGTGAGCGAGTCTGCCCGTTGGCGCAGTGCGACGCAGTCAGGCCGCAGGTAGTTGGCGATGCGCATGGTTTGAGCCTCCGTTTGGTGCCGCTGTGCTCCGGCAGCTGTCGATGCAGCGCGGCTTTTGCGGCGCAGTATTACTAAAAAAGCGGTTCCGCCGCAACGGAACCGCTATGAATGCTGTAAAAATTAGTTGAGCAGGGTCTTCTCCGTCTCGGGATCGAACAGGTGGATCTTGTTGGTATCCATAGCGACAGTGATCTTGTCGCCGCGGCGAGACTTGGAGGTGGGAGCAACGCGAGCCATCAGGTTCTGGCCCTGGTAGGTCAGGTACAGATAGATCTCAGCGCCCATCAGCTCGGAAACCTCAACCTCAGCGCTCAGGTGGCTGTTGGGATGCTTTTCCAGGAACTCCTCGTCGTCCTTGATGTCCTCGGGACGGATGCCGACCTTCAGGGTCTTGCCGACGTAAGCGTCCAGCTTGCCGTCAGCGGTCTTCTCCTTGGGCAGCGGAACCTCGGTGCCGGACAGATCAACGACGAACTGATCGCCGGCCTTCTTCAGGGTGCCGTCCAGGAAGTTCATCTGCGGGCTGCCGATAAAGCCGGCAACGAAGATGTTGCAGGGATAATCGTACAGGTTCTGCGGGGTATCGACCTGCTGGATCATGCCGTCTTTCATAACGACGATACGATCGCCCATGGTCATAGCCTCGGTCTGGTCGTGGGTAACGTAGATGAAGGTGGTAGCCAGCTTCTTGTGCAGCTTGATGATCTCGGTACGCATGCTGGTACGCAGCTTAGCATCCAGGTTGGACAGAGGCTCATCGAGCAGGAAGACCGCCGGGTTACGGACCATTGCACGGCCCAGGGCAACACGCTGACGCTGACCACCGGACAGAGCCTTCGGCTTACGGTCAAGCAGGTGCTCGATCTCCAGGATCTTGGCAGCCTCACGGACGCGCTTGTCGATCTCGTCCTTGGGCATCTTGCGCAGCTCCAGACCGAAGGCCATGTTCTTGTAAACGGTCATGTGCGGGTACAGAGCGTAGTTCTGGAAGACCATCGCGATGTCGCGATCCTTCGGGGGAACGTCGTTGATCAGACGGTCACCGATGTACATCTCGCCGCCGGAGATCTCCTCCAGACCGGCAATCATACGCAGGGTGGTGGACTTACCGCAGCCGGAAGGACCGACGAAAACGATAAATTCCTTATCCGCGATTTCCAGGTTGAAATCGGGAACGGCAGTAACATTGCCGGGGTAAACTTTCTTAACGTGACGGCAGCTAATGGAAGCCATAATGCTCATCCTCCAAATGTATTCAGTGGTTTCAGCCCGTGTAGAGGGGGCTGTTTCTGTTGACATGATTATAATAACAGGTTATAATCTATTTGAAAATAGCATTTTATTGATATAGAGGTGTCGAAATTGATATTTGACCCGGAAATTTACTGCACCGCTGCCGAAACGGCGGAATTGGACGGCACAGCGCCGCTGGCTCTGGCCGGAGACGGCCTGTGGGTGGGGGTGCTTTCCCGCGGGGCGTGCCTGCTGGACGGCGTTGACCGCCCGGGCCAAAGCGGCGATATTCTGCTGGGCCCTGCCCCCCTGGTGCTGACGCCGCAGAGCGACTGCCACCTGCTGGCCGTGCGGCTGACCGGCCACTGCACGGACGCCTACTTATTGCAACTGGGGGCGGCGCGCTGGGCGGACGGCGCTGCCTGCCCCGGCGCGGCGGAGCTGATCGCACAGCTGTGCGGCGCGCAGACGGCCCCCATGGCCTACGCGCTGCTCTGCGCCGCAGCCAAGGCCGACGAGACCGCCCGTCCCCTGCCGCCGCTTGTGGCCGAGGCCGTGGCGGCCATCCGCCAGAATTATATGGCGCTCTACGGCGTCGAGGAGCTGAGCGAGCAGCTCGGCGTGACAAAAAGCCATCTGGTGCGCGTCTTTAAGCAGGAGATGGGGGTGCCGCCGGGCAAGTACATGACGAATGTGCGCATCGAGGCAGTCAAGACGCTGCTGCTGACCGATGAGTACAATCTGGATATGATCGCGGGCCTGACGGGGTTTTCCGGGGCCAATTATCTGTGCCGCGTCTTTAAGCGGGAGGTGGGCCTCTCCCCCGCGGCCTGGCGCACCGCCGCCGCACCCCTGCCCGCCGTACCCAAGCTCCCGCCGAGAAGTCAGGAGATGTATGTGTAAAAGAAAGGCTTCCCCCTTGGGGGAAGCTGTCAGCGGCTCCGCCCGCTGACTGATGAGGGGCAACCTTGCCATTGCAACCCGTTTACGAGCAGCTGTGGCAGACCCGTCCCTCATCCGGCCTCGGTCGGGGCCTCGGCCACCTTCCCCCGAGGGGGAAGGCATACAAAACAAATGCCCGATACGGCTCGTCACCGCATCGGGCATTCTTAACTTTATGCAATTTTATTCCGCAGTCTTATACCCGTCCGGGTTGTGGCTCTGCCAGTTCCAGCTGTGGGCGCACATTTCCTCAATGCCGTACTGGGCCTCCCAGCCGAGCTCACGCTTGGCCTTGGAGGGATCGCACCAGCACTCGGCGATGTCGCCGGGGCGGCGCGGATCGATGACATAGGGGATCTCCTTGCCGCAGGCCTTGCTGAAGGCGTTGATGACGTCCAGCACGCTGTAGCCGTGGCCGGTGCCCAGATTGCAGATGAACAGGCCGGGCTTCTGCTCCAGCTTTTTGATGGCAGCAACATGGCCGCGGGCCAGGTCGACAACATGGATGTAGTCGCGCACGCCGGTGCCGTCGGGGGTCGGGTAGTCATTGCCAAAGACGTGGACCTTCTCCAGCTTGCCGACAGCGACCTTGGCGATGTAGGGCACGAGGTTGTTGGGGATGCCGTTGGGGTCCTCGCCGATCAGGCCGGACGGATGCGCACCGATGGGGTTGAAGTAACGCAGCAGCGCAACATTCAGCTCGGGGTCGGCGTGGCAGCAGTCGGTCAGAATGCGCTCGGTGAACACCTTCGTGGTGCCGTAGGGGTTCGTGGTGCCGCCGACGGGGAAATCTTCGCGGATGGGCACGCTGGCGGGGTCGCCGTAGACCGTGGCGGAGGAGGAGAAGATGATGTTGTGGCAGTTGTGGCGGCGCATGACATCCAGAATGTTCAGCGTGCAGGCCAGATTGTTGGAGTAGTACTCGATGGGCTTGGAAACGCTCTCGCCGACGGCCTTGTAGGCGGCGAACTGGATGACACAGTCAATGTCCTCGTTCTCGGCAAAGATCTTCTCCACGGCGTCCTTGTCGGTCATGTCGGCCTCGACAAAACGGAAGTCCTTGCCGGCGATCTTCTTGACGCGGGCCAGGGCCTCGGGGCAGGAGTTGTAGTAGTTATCGGCTACAACGATGTCGTACCCTGCGGCCAGAAGTTCCACACAGGTGTGGCTGCCGATGTAGCCGGCGCCACCGCTAACCAGAATTGCCATAACAGTCGTCTCCTTATGTTATATGATATTGTTGCGTGCGAACCGAGCGGCTCGCCTCTCTTTGCTTGTATTCTACTCTTTCTGCGGAGTTTCTGCAATAGGAGTTTTTGATTCTGATTTGCCTTTTTGTTGCCTGTTTTGCCGCCGGGCGGGCAGCCCCTGCTGAATGCGGCGGTAGGCGGACGGCGTGTGCCCCGTGGCAGCGCGGAATTTCTGGCTGAAATACGCGCCGGAGCAGTAGCCCATCTGCGCGGCGACCTCGCCGGGGGATGCCCCGCGGGCCAGCAGCTGGGCCGCGTACTCGATGCGCATGGCGGAAAATTCCTCCATGGCCGTGCGGTGGAGCCGCGCGCGGAACGCCTGCTGCAGCTGGGGCCGCGTGCAGCCCAGCGCCGTGCAGATGTCGTCGATCTTCAGTTCATGCGCAAGATTTTCGGCAAAATAGGCGCGGGCGTCCTCGACCAGCGCGTTCTGGCGGCGTTCCCGCCGGACGCGGGCCACGGGGCGCTTGGTACGGCGGCAGCGGCGGGCCAGCAAAATCAGCAGATTTTCCAGATGGATGATGAACTGCTGCATCGCGCCGAAGGGCAGCTCCTCCTTTAAGACAGGCCGTCCGCCCGGCACGGGGGCGGCGTCGAACAGCTCGTTGGCGGCATTTGCCAGCCAGTTCAGGTCATGCTGCTCGGCAGGCTCCGTGTGCAGCATCGCGCCGCGGAAACGGTCCATGGCCGCGCCGGTGCAGTAAAAGTCGATGCGCAGCGTCTCGGGCGGGACCTCGCCGACGGTGGTCATAGCAAAGACCTCCCCCGGCTGGTGGAACAGCAGTCCGCCCGCCCGCAGCAGCACGTGGCGGGCATCGCAGCGTTCCTCAATGGTGCCGCTGCGCACAAAAATCAGCTGCCAGGCCTGCGTCTCGCTGGGCGGGAATGAGTCGTCCGCGCGCCACTCCGACGCATGTGCCGCCGGGATCGCTTCGACCCGCAGCGGAAAGGTATCGTTCAGCATGGGTGTGAC
>ENA-OQDL01001577-OQDL01001577.1-human-gut-metagenome-genome-assembly--contig:-NODE-1577-length-11001-cov-3.245816_pt1 | contig 11001 bp, 11 predicted proteins | sample MGYA00242782_ERZ504609 | MGnify/ENA primary metagenome ERZ504609 (study PRJEB26092, sample SAMD00036320) | human gut metagenome | host: Homo sapiens | study: EMG produced TPA metagenomics assembly of... | reverse complement strand
TGCTCCTCACATTACAAAGGATGGTGTAACTGTTGCTAAAGAAGTGGAATTGAGCGATCCGTTCCAGAACACAGGTGCACAGCTTGTGAAGTCTGTTGCTCAAAGACTGGTGACGATGCCGGTGATGGTACAACTACTGCAACTGTTCTAGGCTCAGGCTATTGTAGGCGTAGGTTGAAGAATGTAACTGCCGGTGCAAACCCGATAGGATCTGAAACGCGGTATCGATAAAGCTGTTGCCAAGGTTGTTGAATCTATCAAGTCACAGGCTGAAACTGTAGGCGATAACTATGATAAGATTGAACAGGTTGCAACAATTTCTGCGAACAATGATCCGGTGATCGGTAAACTGATTGCAGATGCAATGCGCAAGGTTTCCAAGGACGGTGTGATCACTATCGAAGAAGCTAAAGGTACAGATACTACTATCGGTGTAGTAGAAGGTATGCAGTTCGACCGTGGTTACTTGTCAGCTTACTTTGTAACAGATACAGAGAAGATGGAATGCGTGATGGAACATCCGTATATCCTGATCTATGACAAGAAGATTTCTAACCTGAAAGATTTCCTGCCTATTCTGGAACCGGCTGTACAGAGCGGACGTCCTTTGCTGGTTATCGCAGAAGATGTGGACAGCGAAGCTTTGACTACTCTGGTTGTAAACCGTCTGCGTGGTCAGTTGAAGATCTGTGCAGTGAAAGCTCCGGGCTTCGGCGACCGTCGTAAAGCTATGCTGGAAGATATCGCCGTATTGACAGGTGGTGTTGTAATCAGCGAAGAAAAAGGCTTGAAACTGGAACAGGCTACACTGGAAATGCTGGGTACTTGCGATAAAGTAACTGTATCTAAGGAAAATACAACCATTGTAAACGGCGCCGGTCAGAAAGAACTGATTCAGGAACGTATCAACCAGATCAAGGCTGAGATGAAGAATTCTACTTCTGATTATGACAAGGAAAAACTGCAGGAACGTCTGGCTAAGCTGTCAGGTGGTGTAGCAGTTCTGTACGTAGGTGCAGCCAGCGAAGTAGAAATGAAAGAAAAGAAAGACCGTGTTGACGATGCATTGTGCGCTACCCGTGCAGCTATCGAAGAAGGTATCGTTCCGGGCGGTGGTGTAACTTACATCCGTGCCATCGATGCTTTGGAAGGTATGAAGGGTGACAACGCTGATGAAACAACTGGTATCGAAATCATCAAACGTGCTATCGAAGAGCCGTTGCGTCAGATTGTAGCCAACGCTGGTAAAGAAGGTGCAGTAGTTGTTCAGAAAGTACGTGAAGGCAAGGGCGACTTCGGTTACAATGCACGTACCGATGTTTACGAACACTTGCATGCAGCTGGTGTGGTAGATCCTGCCAAAGTTACTCGTGTTGCATTAGAAAACGCAGCTTCTATCGCAGGTATGTTCCTGACAACCGAATGTGTTATCGTAGAGAAGAAAGAAGATAAGCCTGAAATGCCGATGGCTGCTCCGGGAATGGGCGGTATGGGCGGCATGATGTAATAGAGTCGCTTAGTTGCTTATCATAGTTAATATTATATAAAAAGGAAAGGCCTCTGGAGTTTTTTTCCAGAGGCCTTTTATTTTTGTAAGCTGATTAATCTTATCTTGAAATGAAAAAAACTTTTTTATTGTTAGCCTTGACTCTGTCCGGCCTTTTCGCATGTAGTGAACAAAAGCAGGTTGATAAATGTGAAGCAATCATAGATGATTCTTCGGAAATTGTTCATAAAGAGAAAACTCTCATGTCTTCCATTCTGACAATATCCGATGTTATACCGCTTGAAACCAATGATTCATCTTTGTTAGGCAGTATAGAAAAAGTAACCAGACGCGGCAATTTTATTTATATAAAGTCCGGGAATAGTCCATTAATGATGTTTGATAAAGAAGGTCGTTTCCGGAATTGCATCGGAAAGATCGGATCAGGACCGGAAGAATACCCTTTGTTGTCTGATTTTGATATTAAGAATGAAAACATCTATATTCTGACTGCAAACAAGATTCAGGTGTATGATTGTACCGGTAAATGGACTAAGGAAATTTCCCATCGGTGTGAATGCATCAGGAATACGTCTGGCCGGTGATAAAATATTGTTGTCTGAGGTCCTAAAGGAAGGATCTGCCAGTAGCTCTGACCTGCTTCTTTTAACCAGTCTGCAAATTCATAGGCGCTTTTTGAAAAGCAGCCAATGCCGTATTTTGATGGCAGACTGGATACAGATAAAAGTATTCCTGCTGTTCTGTTCACTTTATTTACGCTCCTCTTTCCCTGTTTTTAATGCCTGTTGCAACGGTTCTATATACCTGTTTTGATCATCACCGCATAGTGATCCGAAACTGCCGGTTCTCTTTTCCCGTTGCATAAAACACGGGACTCTTCTATATTAATATCTCCCCAATGCCAGATGTAGTCGATGCGCATTCCCTGCTCAGGCGATTTTCCTTCTGCTTCCTTCCAGCCATCGATCTTTGGCGGTGCTGTAAATCCGGCATCTTTCTTCTCTGCCAGATCCCATGTATCCTTAAAACCGCTTACTCTTACAAGATCATAGCCTTCTCCCCTTACAGAAGCAGGACTGTTAAAATCTCCCATGACCCACAGGGATGTTTCTTTTTTCTCCATCAGGCTCTTTGTATTCTTTAAAAATGTTTCCCACTGGGCTTTAAAAGGCTCTTCTTCATCCTTCCACCAGCCCATATGCACAGTAAAAAACCAGCCCTTTTCTGTGTGTATTCCCAGAGTTTTTCTGGTTTTCCAGTTATAGTAATCATCAGAAGCACTTAAGTTAAATACACAGGAAGAAAGAATGGGACTTTCGGAAAAGATTGCCAGTCCTTCGTCATATTTATCATATCCTACTTTTACAGGGATCCAGGTCCAGTAGTAGGAAAGACCTTTTTTCCTTAACGCTTCTGCCAGAGACGCACCATAATTATCCCGGCGCATTTTCCCTTCAAAGCCTTTGACCGGCTGATAACCACAAACTTCTTTCTCATTTATAAATGGTTCTGCCATGGTCTGGTTTACTTCCTGAAATGCCATGACCTCCGGCTGCTCTTTTTCCAGGATACCGGCAAACAGTTCCATTTTTTCTGTGGCATTTTCTTCTGCCAGACTGTGTGTATTTAACGTAAGGATCTTCATTTTACAGCCTTTCTATTATAAAATATCATTAATATCGGATTTCAGCACATCTGCCTTTGGTCCATAAACGGCCTGGATACCGCCATCCTTCTTTAAAAGCCCTAATGCTCCCTCTGCCTTCCATGCAGGCAGTTCTGCTACTTTATCTACATCTTTTACAGTCACACGAAGTCTTGTCATGCAGGCATCAACTAAAACAATATTTTCCCTGCCGCCTAAAAGAGCGATGATGCGCTCTGCCTGGGAGTCCTTCTTTTCTTTGCTTCCAGTTTGTGTACTGCCCTGATCTTCCTCTTCTGCTCCGTCATCTGTATAATTTCCCAGACGTCCCGGTGTTGCAAAATGGAATTTTCCGATCATAAAATAGGCAACCACATATCCGATCACAAAGAATGCTACCACGCAGATCACAAAATTGATCAGATCCCCGGTCAGTCCTGCTTTTACAGACATGGGGATACGGGTGATAAATTCCAGGTTACCAAAGGAATGAAGGCGCAGGTGGATAATACCGGCCATTGCAAATGCGCATCCCTGAAGTACTGCATAAACCAGATACAACGGCAGGGCACAGAACATAAACATAAATTCCAGTGGCTCTGTTACGCCTGTTAAAAATACAGCAAGTACTGTGGATAAAAACATGGATCTGTATTTGTCCCTTTTATCCGGATCTACTCTCTTATACATTGCAAGAGCAATACCGGAGATCAGTCCGGTAGCACCGATCATCTGTCCTACCTTAAAGCGGGCCGGTGTAACGGTTGTAAGAAGGTTTGTATATGCCGCCATGTCTCCTGCGCTTTTAAAGTTGATCAGGTCATTGGCCCATGCAAGCCATAAAGGATCCTGTCCAAATACCTTGCTTCCTGCATTTACGCCAGTCATGATCTCATAAGTACCGCCAAAAGAAGTATAATTCATAGGAATGGTCAACATATGATGAAGGCCAAACGGCAGGAGCAGACGCTCCAGGGTACCGTAAATAAATGGTGCCAGTACCGGTGAAGTGGTGGAAGAACCTGCGATCCACACGCCAAATGCATTGATACCGCCCTGGATCACCGGCCATACAACTGCTAAAACAGCGGAAATGATCACAGACCACAGGATCACTACCATAGGTACAAAACGTTTTCCATTGAAAAATGCCAGTGCATCAGGAAGTTTTCTGTAATTGTAATACTTATTGTAAACAGTACCTCCTACGAAACCGGATATGATACCTACGAACACACCCATATTCAATGCAGGCGCGCCTAAAACAGAAGTAAAGTATCCATTTATAAGGATCTCTTTTCCAAACAGTGTATGGGTAACTGCGTTTGGATCTGCCAGCATGTCAGAAGAGATGCCAAACAGCGCTCCTGTAATTACATTGATCAGGATAAAGGCGATCACAGATGCAAAGGCACCGCCGGCCCGTTCTTTTGCCCAGGAACCGCCAATAGCTACTGCAAAAAGGATATGCAGGTTGTTGATGATGGCCCAGCCGATGCTCTCCATAGTGCTCCCCACTGTGAAGATCATGCTCATATCGGCTCCTGCCATCTGTACCAGTTTTCCAAGGCTGATCATCAGACCTGCCGCAGGCATAACTGCAATTACTGCCATCAGTACTTTTCCCAGTTTCTGTAAAAAGTCAAAGTTAATGGACAGCTTTTTCTTTTCTGATTTTGGCTCTGGTGCTGAATTTTCCAGGTTATCGGACGGATCTGTCTGTGTTTTTTGTTCATCTTTCAGGTTCTCTTTGGTTGTTTCTGTCAAAAGCACACTCTTTCCGGCTTCCACCTGTCCTGGCTGACTCTTTACCAGGACTCTTCCTTCCATTCCGCCGCAGATCAGCACAGGAGTGATGGGGTTAATCTTCCGTTCTTCCAGAAATTCAAGATCCACCTCTGCTAACAGATCTCCCGCTTTTACAGTGTCACCTGGCTTTACATGTATCTTAAAACACTCCCCTTTTAATGATACTGTTTCAAGACCAACGTGGATCAGAAGTTCCACACCCTCTTCTGTTTTCAGACCATAGGCATGACCTGTGTCTGCTACGGATATGATCTGTGCGTCTGCCGGGCTTACGATCTTCCCCTCTGTTGGAATGACCGCCATTCCATCTCCTATGATCTTCTGTGAAAACACAGGATCCGGAACCTCTTCCAACGGTACTGCCCTGCCTGTCAGTGGTGACAGTATCAACACGTTCTTACCTTCTTCTCTGCTCATAAATTGTTCCCTCCCGGACATTCTTTTGCGGCCTGCTTTCCTTTTGTGCCCCGTCTCATGTTTTTGCAAGATTGCGCAACCGCTTGCATTAAATATAATAAGTTTGCATTGCTTTTTCAAGTGTATTTTCTATATTTTCCAGGTTTTCTATTTTTTGCACAATTTATTCTGCCCTGTTTTGTGCAATTTTCCAGTTGTTTTATCAACTCCAGAGGTGTCTCTTCTTTCCTGCAATATTTTATGCAATTTTTGCACTGAGTTTGCGCAATCTTTATTGACAAGGCTCTTATTCTCTTTTAAAATAATATCAGACGATTTTTAATGATCCCAGGAGGTTTTATCATGGCGGTTACCATAAAAGATGTAGCAGCTCTGGCAGGTGTATCTTCTTCTACTGTATCCAGAACCTGTAAAAACAATCCCTCTATCAGTGAGGAAACAAAAGAAAAAGTACGCCGGGCCATGGCGCAGTTAGGATATGAGCCCAACTTCCAGGCCAGCAATCTGGCTTCCCAGAATTCCCGTACCATCGGGATCATTCTGCCTGTTTCCGCCAGAGAGGCATACGAAAATTCCTTTTATCTGGAAGCCATCCGCGGGATCAGCCAGCGTGCAACAAGCGGCAGTATATCAACACCGTGATCACAGGTGAAAGTGAAGAAGAAGTCCTTCAGGTGATCAAGACCATGGCGCGCAGCGGACAGGTAGACGGTTTATCGTTCTTTATTCCCGCCAGGATGACCCCATTGCTGATTTTCTCTATAATGAAGGATTTCTTTATGTGCTGGTAGGAAAAGCCTATTCCCATGCAAACCAGACGATCTACATTGATAATGATAATCTCCTGGCTGCTCAGGAAGCAACGGAGTATCTGTACCAGATGGGACACAGACGGATCGGCTACATTGGAAGTGATACTTCCATGATCTTCTCCGCAGACCGTAAAAGCGGCTATCAGACTGCCCTTTTACAGCACAATATCCTTCCAAGAGCGGATTACTGCGTGGAAATGACTGCTGCCATAAACGCAGGCGGCACCAGTGCGTCATCTACAGCAACAGAAAAAGACAGCGCACCTTTACGCTGTCTTCTCTCTTTACCTGACCGTCCTACTGCTGTTGTAGTCAGTGATGATATCCTGGCTGCAACCTTAGAACGTGTCTGCCTGGAAATGGGTCTTTCCATACCGGAAGATCTTTCCATTGTCTCTTTTAATAACTCACTGTTTGCAAGGCTTGCTTCGCCTCAGCTTACTTCTGTGGATATCGATTCTTTCCAGCTTGGCGCAGAAGCCGCTACCCAGATGATCAACCACATTGAAGATCCCGGGCTTCCTGCCACCAAGATCCTGGTGCCTCATCATATGGTAGAACGGGACAGCTGCTGTCCGCCGAAAAATTAGAATGTCCTCATTTGACCGTTTTAAGTTTTCTACTGGATCCATGCCCCGTTTCCGTCTACATAATAGCCATCCGGTGTACGGGTATTGGTAAGCATCTCTCCACTGTCACAGCAGTAATACCATACGTTATTCCACTGTACCCAGCCAGTTACCATATAGCCGGATGCATTAAAGAAGTACCAGTAATTGTTGATATACTGCCACTGGTTTACCGGATAGCTGCGGTCCGCGTTGCAGTACCACCAGCCGGTGTCATTTTTAAGCCATGCGCCCTGACTAGTGTTTGTGTCTCCAGGGCCGCCGTCATCATCTATGGAATTGGAAGGTGTATTTCCGGAGGATTTTCCATTGTCACGGATATCTTTTGCTTCGCTGGAGGAAACGCTTAATTCGTCTGACTCTTCCCAGTCACCTTTGTTGGAGGTGTTGTAGATCGCACGTACCTTAAATGTGTAATCACCGCTTCTTGTGAAATAGCTGGCGAAATTGTAGCTGGTGTCTGTAGTAGAGATTGCAGAAGAAACGCTGCTTCCATCTCTGTAAAGGCGTACTTCATAGCGCTTTGCGTCTTCCGGCTCTTCCCAGCTTGCAGTTCCGTCATAATCATCCCAGTTTAACCCTGTTACATCCAGATCATAATCACTGGAGTCACGTTCCAGTTTTTCCAGAGTAAGACTGACATTCAGTTCATACTTGCCGGAACGGCTGACTGATGTAACGGTAGCATCATTTCCACTGACAGAAATATCACTTTTTGTAATACCTGTGCCAAAGTACGCATCACCATCTGAGGATAATGTAACCTTGATCTTTGGTCTGCACCGCTCTTCCACTCGTCGGACGGCTCGTTTGTAACTTCCACATCATCTACACTGCAGTATCTTGAGGAAGTAGTTACATCCACGTCACAGTCGCTGTCTCCTGCTTCAATGGACGAATCGATCTTCAATGAGATGCTGGTGATCTTCGTGTCTGTCCCACACATTCATTTGGCATGGCAAGACTGAGTGCTGTAATAAGTGCTACCCATATTTTTCCCGTCTTCTTCATAAAACTTTCCTTCTGTTCCGTCTGTCCCTGCAGATTTCCCGAACCTATCGTCCTACCCCAGACATCTGTTTTCAGACGCTTTTTTACTTAGTTTTAGTATAGCACATCCTTTTATTACTTTTCTATTACGATTTCAGTCTTACTTTTTACAATCTCTGATGTTTTCCCCACAAAAGCAGCCTAAAGATGACAAGCTGTGTGTTTTTGTCTATCAAGTTCTTCTATTATACATAAATGTAGTCGTTAAGGACCGGCTGCAGACCGCCTTTTTCCATATCCTCATACATACTGGCGAAAGAACGTCCGTCATTGATCTCAAACTGCTCATCTCCTACGTCTGCATCTTCCTTGCCTTCGTATTTCTCCTCATGATCTCCAATTCCTGTGGATACACCGGCAGAAACCTTTGTTGCACAGATCTTGGTAATGCCGTTTCTGAAAGCAGCGCTTTCACGGCTGGATACAGTAATACCTGCAAATGGCAGGAAAATACGGTATGCACAGAGAACCTGGCAAAGTTCTTTTTCCCCTACATCCCTTGGATTGATCTTGTCATTATTGACGATAGGACGTAGTCTTGGACAGCTTAAAGAAAGCTCTGCATGTGGATATTTCCGGTTGATATAATATACATGAAGAGCCGTTGCAAGAGCATCCTTTCGGAAATCATCCAGACCTAACAGCGCGGAAAAGCCTGCACCTCTCATACCTCCCATAAGAGCCCGCCTGCCTGGCATCAAGCGGTATGGCCATACACGTTTATGTCCCATAAGATGCAGGGTTTCATACTTATCTGTATTGTAGGTTTCCTGGAATACCGTTACATAATCTACGCCACATTCATGAAGATATTTATACTCATCTACATTTACAGGATAGATTTCAATGCCGATATTTCGGAAATATTTCCGGGCAATCTTCACTGCTTCTCCGATATATTTTACATCCGAATAGGCCCTGCTTTCCCCTGTAAGGATCAGGATCTCTTCCATACCGGTCTTTGCGATCACCTGCATTTCATGCTCGATCTCTTCAAATGTAAGTTTTTTGCGGCGGATGTTGTTGTAGCAGTTAAAACCGCAGTAAATGCAGTAATTCTGGCAGTAATTGGCAATATAAAGAGGGGTAAAAATGTATACCGTATTGCCAAAATGATTTTTAGTGATCTCCTCAGCTTTTCTGGCCATTACCTCCAGATAAGGAGCCGCTGCAGGGGATAAAAGTGCCTTAAAATCTTCAATGGAACACGTTTCATGGGACAGCGCCCGCTCTACATCCCCTGCCGTATAGGCATCATAATCAAAGGCTTTCATGGCCTCTTCCACTTTGTCCTTGATGTCAGACCGGATCACTTCCATCCCTTCCATGTATTCCATGTGGTTGGTACGGAAAGTTGGATCCTGCTCTAAGCGGTGCTTCCGCTTTAATGCTTCCTCAGGCAGCTTATCACTGTCTACAAAATAGACCTGGTTTTCTTCGTTCATGTCCGCTGCCTCCTAACGTAAAAAGCCTGTAAGCGGATCAGATGCGCTGCCGCCTCTTGCCAGGACTCTTCCCATTCCTGTAAGGTATGCTTTTCTTCCTGCTTCAATGGCCAGCTTAAAGGCATTTGCCATAGCAGGCACATCTCCGGCCGTTGCAATAGCAGTATTTGCCATAACTGCCGCAGCACCCATTTCCATTGCCTCACATGCCTGGGACGGCTTGCCAATACCTGCATCTACAATGATAGGCAGGTCGATCTCGTCGATCAGTACCTGGATCATGGCCTTGGTTGCCAGACCCTTGTTGCTTCCAATCGGAGCTGCTAAAGGCATAACGGCTGCTGCGCCGGCGCTTTGCAGATCTCTTGCCACATTTAAGTCCGGGTTCATATAAGGCAGAACGATAAAGCCCTCTTTTGCAAGGGTCTCCGTCGCTTTTACTGTCTCATAATTATCCGGAAACAGATATTTTGTATCACGCATAATCTCTACTTTGACAAAATCCCCACAGCCCATAGCCCGGCTCAGTCTGGCAATACGCACTGCTTCTTCTGCGTTTCTGGCACCGGAAGTATTGGGCAGTAATGTTACTCCTTCCGGGATATGATCCAAAATATTTTCTTTTTCCTGGGTATTTGCTCTTCTTAATGCCAGAGTAATAATCTCGGCGCCGCCCTGTTCTACCGCTGCCTTGATCAGATTGATATTATATTTGCCGGAACCTAAAATAAAACGGCTGCTAAATTCTTTTCCCCCAAGAACCAGTTTATCTTCCATGTTGTTTTCCTCTCTTTTCACATATGTACATATTTATATATTTTTCTGTTTACAGGCTTCTTCTGTTTATGACTGCAGGATCAGCTGCAGTACTTTATTGGCCTGATGGGCAGCGCAGGCTGCTACTCTGGGCGCTATAAGGCCGATCCCGTTTCCTACATCTGTTTTCTGATCCCCGCATACATAAAGCCGTCTCATCATCTTCCTTGTCTGTATGTCATTGGTATCTCCCAGACCTGCCATTCCATTTCCTGAAACGACCATTGTCTCCGGACATTGTCCTAAAAGTTCTCTTACCAGCATGGCTTTCTGATCCGGACGGTCAAATGCTTCACAAACAATGGGGTAACCTTCAAATAATTCTTTTATATTTTCCGGTGTTACTTTTGTGCATACTGACTCGTATTTCAGATATGGATTGATCTGGCACAGTATATCAGGCAGCGCTTCTGCTTTCGGTCTGCCTAAATGAGGGATCATATACATCTGCCTGTTTAAATTTGTTACATCTACCGTATCAAAATCCACTAAAAATAAATGTCCCACCCCGCTTCTTGCAAGCATCACCGCAATATTGGATCCCAGACCTCCCAGACCTGCTACTGCTACATGGGCTTTTGAAAAACTTTTCTTTCATTTCCTTTGGGAATCTGGCATCAAAAAGCACGGTCCAGTTCTTCTTTTGAGATCAGAGCTTTCATTTTTTCTTGCATGTCTGTCATTTTCAGCCTCCTCCTACAAAACAAAGTATCTCGATCTGGTCTCCTTCACAAATCTGGGTGCTTTCAAGCTGATCCTGGGGAATGATCGCTAAATTCTGTTCCACTACTACACGGCTTGTATCATAGCCTTCTTCTGTCAGATAAGCATACAGTGTTTTTCCTGCTGCCTGTTTTTCTTCTCCATTGAT
>ENA-OQDL01001576-OQDL01001576.1-human-gut-metagenome-genome-assembly--contig:-NODE-1576-length-11006-cov-2.149187_pt1 | contig 11006 bp, 10 predicted proteins | sample MGYA00242782_ERZ504609 | MGnify/ENA primary metagenome ERZ504609 (study PRJEB26092, sample SAMD00036320) | human gut metagenome | host: Homo sapiens | study: EMG produced TPA metagenomics assembly of... | reverse complement strand
AGGAGGATAATATGTTTTTAAGAGAATCCTTTTGTTTTCTTCCCATTTTTTACTATTTTTGTATGAAAGGAGGATAGAAAAGTGAAAACAACCAATGAATATCTTACAAAAATTCGCCAATTCAAACAACAGTTTGCCGAGAAATATGGAATTATTTCTATTGGTATTTTTGGTTCTGTTGCCCGTGGAGAGCAACATGAAGAGAGTGATTTGGATGTTTTTGTTGAACTAAAGGATCCGGACCCTTTTATTATGTTTGATATTAAAGAAGAACTGGAACGTATATGTAACTGCAAAATAGACCTCCTTCGTTTGCGTAAAAACCTCCGTTCACTTATTTCCCAAAGAATAGCAAGAGATGGAATATACGCTTAAAGAAGAAATCCAAGACAAGTTTCTCCAAATATCAGAATCAATATCTATCATTGAAGAAAGGTGTAAGAACATTCAGAACGTAGATGATTTTTTGTTATCACCTTGGGGAATGACCATCTTAGACGCATGCATCATGCGAATCCAAGTAATAGGAGAAACGATTAAGGCTGTTGACGACAAAACACAAAAGAACTTTCTTAAAGATTATCCCCAAATTCCATGGGCAAAGGTTATTGGATTAAGAAATATCATTTCTCATGAATATGCTAACATTGACTACGAGATTATCTGGGTAGTCATACAAAAACATCTTCCTCCTTTAAAAGAGACAGTTGAACAAATTATAAAAGACTTATCATAGTAGTTGTCGTGACTTCATCTCCAGATACTTATTAATCACATCAATCGAAAGATTCTCCGGTGTAGTTAATAAAGAATAGATTCCATGTTGTTTCAAAGTAGATACAATCAGCCGCTTCTCGTAAGCGAACTTTTCTGCAATCACGTGACGATAGTAGCTTTCCGTATCTTTTGCCGGTTGGGCGATATATTCCTTCAAATCGACATCTTCAAAAAAGACTACGAGCAAACGGTGTTGGCGGTTTAGTTGTTTCAGGTAAGATAATTGACGGTTCATTCCTCCTATGCTCGAGAAGTTAGTATATAGTACCAGCAGGCTACGCTTACTGACATGTTTGTTCAAATGAACGCAAAGAGCCGAGAAGTCCGTCTCCCCGAAAGTGGTCTGCTGGCTATAAAGACTTTCCCAGCAATGTCTGCATATATCCCGGTTGCTTGGAAGCAGGCACGAAAGTATCGAAGTGTTCATCGAAAGTCACTAATCCGGCTTTATCTTCTTTCCGCATGGCAACATACGAAAGCACCAGCGAAGCATTAATTGCATAATCCAGCAAGGTCATTCCACGGAAAGCTTGCTGCATCACTCTACCTTTATCGATCACATTATAAATCTGCTGTGAACGTTCGTCTTGGTACACATTCACCATAAGTTCATGCCGGCGGGCACTTGCTTTCCAGTTAATCGTACGGTAATCATCCCCCTTTACATACTCTTTAATCTGCTCAAACTCCGTATGATGCCCAACCCGGCGAATACGTTTTATTCCCAATTCTGTCAGATTATCACTTATTGCCAGCAATTCATATTGATGGAGCATCAGATATGACGGGTACACTTTGATATCCAAAGGTTCTGCACAAGTATAGCGCCGGGATATAAAGCCGATTTTTCCGGTCACAAAAACTCTGATATGACCGAAAGAGTAAACGCCACGATGAGTAGGTCGAAGACGATAGGTAACTGTTTTTCCCTCGTTTGCTCCAAGCTTCACCTGAAAGTCGACATCACGTTTCTGAAAGATAAAAGGGATCTCATCTATGATTTCTAAAGATACAGGATGCGGATAACTACTTTCTACTCGAATACTTACTTCATTTTCGTCGCCATTAGAGAAACGGTCGGCACACTGACGGAAAGCACGGATTCCACGAATACGATAAAGAGAATATACGTCTGCCAGTACCACCAAAAGCAAGACAAAGAGTGCCCACTGCCCGATAACAAAGAACGGAGCAAAAACATATCCGCTACCCAACAACAGGATAACCAGGACAAGGGCAATATAGAAACGACGAGTTAGAAACAAATGATTTATGAATTATAATTTATGATTTATAATTTCTTCAACTTACAATTTACAATTTACGTACAGTTTATAATTTACGATTTATGATTTCTTCGATTTATGTTATGAATAGGGTCAGACATCCAACGCGCAGCCCAAATCATAAATCAGAATTCATAAATCATAAATCTTTTCATTTCGGGACTTCCACTTTATCAATTAAGCGTTGTGTCACTTTCACCGGTGAATAGCCTTCCATTTCAGCTTCCGCAGTCAGGATCAGACGGTGCTGAAGTACATAAGGAGCTACAAACTTGATATCTTCCGGTGTCACAAAATCACGTCCCTGCAAAAGAGCATACGCTTTCGACGATTGCAGCATGGCTACAGATGCACGTGGAGAAGCTCCCAAATATACAGCTTTACTGGTACGGGTCTGCTGCACAATCAATGCGATATATTGGAGCAACGTGCGGTCTACAAATACCTGATTCATAAAAGCACGGAGCGACAACAGTTCTTCTTTGGTAATAGCGGGAGTAATGTCGTCCAACTTCACCAATGCGGCATTGGTATGATGACGTTCCAAGATATTCACTTCCTCTTCCAATGAAGGATAATCCATCGTTATCTTCATCAGAAAACGGTCGAGTTGTGCTTCGGGAAGTTTGTATGTTCCCTCCTGCTCTACCGGATTCTGGGTAGCCAAAATCGTATAAAGATCTCCCATCCGGTGAGTCGTTCCATCAATACTGATCTGGCGCTCTCCCATTACCTCAAACAAGGCAGCCTGTGTCTTGGCAGGAGCACGGTTGATTTCATCGACCAATACAATATCCGCAAAAATCGGTCCCTGATGAAAATCAAAACCATTCGTTTTCATATTAAACACAGTCGTACCTAATACGTCACTCGGCATTAAATCCGGAGTGAACTGAACACGACTGAAGTCTGCATCAATCAGACGAGCTGTCAGACGGGCCAACAGTGTCTTCGCAACTCCCGGAACACCTTCTATCAATACGTGTCCATTCGCCAAAATTGCCGTCAGTACCAAATCCACTGTCTGCTCCTGCCCTACTATGACGGAAGCAATCCGGTCTTTCAACTCTTGTATCTTCTCGGAAAAGAGAGTTAAATCTACTCGCTGTTCTGTATTCTCTTCCATAAATTTCTTCTTTAGATATGATTGATTATTTCATTCATTTTATCGATATATACCTTCATCTGCTCCGCATCAATAACACGTCCTCCGTAAATCACGGGTCTGACTTCGCGGATAAATTTAGCAATCTCTCCGGCATCCATTCCGGTTTTTCGGGCAATCCGGTGGAAAGAGCGTTCATCGTCGGCCACTTCTTCAATATCCACTTGAATCTCTCTCCGCAGTTCTTCGGCTAAATAGGAAAACTTCTTGCGAACTAAATCCGCATGGTCTTTCTTCTGAAAGTAAAGCGTACCTATCAGTTCGGTAAATTCAAGAGATTTATTGGCCGGCTCGTGAATAACAGGGATCACCCGTTGCCGCCTCTTCGCTGTGAATATCATAAAGAGCAGGATGGTAATCATCGTCAGATACAAAGCCGAACGAAGCGGTTCATGTGCAAGAAAATAACGGAAAGGTGATTGCTGCACCTGTGCAGTTTCTTTCATGTACCCCTCCATGCGAACGATAGGAAGCTTCCCCATCTGCGACAACAAACGGAAGATATAGGTTGCATTTTTGCCGTCCAACATTCCGTAATTGGTAAAAATCAAAGGAGTGGAAACTAAAATAACTTCTCCTTTCCCCCACCGACGGGACATCGCTACAGGCATATAAACAAGACTATCCGTTGTCAACGAGTCCACCTCTGTTTCATACCGGAACTCATTCGACTCAAAAACTCTTTGCGCCAACACCCTTTCCGGAAGTGAATCTCCCCAAAAATAAGAGGAGCACAACTGGGGATAAAAATAGAAAGTCTGACGGGGATAAACCGTCGAATCTCCTATCCAATGCAAGCTATCTTTTTTCAAAAATGAAGTTGCATATTTCTTCAAAGCCATCGGACTGAAGTAAGAATAGTAAGACCTGAACTGCAAGGTATCTTCCAAATATCTGCCGAACAAGGTACTCACCAACATGATCTTATCTCCGCGTTCCGCCATTTTCAACAGAGCGTTTACATCGACGTCCGACAATCGCAAATTATCAGAGATAACCAATATACCTTTGCGTTGCGTCGTATCTTCCTGCTCCAATTGATAGAGACTCTTCCTCGAAAAAGTGTACCCCTGTGGCAAAGAAGAAGACAACACACTATCGAACACTGCACATCCGAAAGGTTGCTCGTCATGATGTCCGAAAGTGGGCTTCCACACAAAATTCTTCGGCAAATGATATTCTATTGCAAACATGATGAATAGAAAAGCGACAATAAAGACAATGAACCAGCGACTTCCTTTCATGAAACGCCTCCTTTCCCTATTTCTTCCTGCAAGGCCTGCATTACCCGGAAGAGTTCTTCCGTTGCCTCAAAGTTGCCATAACGTACCCGCAGGAAATGATTGGTCAGTTGCCTGAAAGCCGGTAGCCGGACTTCATTGATATACTGGGTAGGCGTTTTATAAAGTTGCCAGTCAATACGTTCAGCGTCACTAAGTTGTTTCAAAGTTTGCAGATAGAGCAAACGTACTGCTTCCCGGTAATTCTGACGGGAAAGCGCTTCCGCAATCCCTCCCGGAAAATCTACTCCGTAAATGGTGTCTTCTTCAACTGTATAAGGCAACGCATTTTTATGCGAGACCATAAACAATTCCGGACGTTTCCGATAGACGAACCAAACAATCAGCAACAAAAGAAGGATGGCAATACATACCAGGATAAGCCCTGAATACTCTTCAGCAAAACGACTGCCGAATATCTTACGCATCAATTCCCCAAACTGTCTGCTGATCCACTCAAAGATATTCATCTCCGGAGTAATCAGTTCACGGTTATAGTTGTATGCCGGATCAGACTGCCAGAGGGCAATCTGCGCCGTATCACAGACTAATGTATCAGCCGGGGAAGTGAGATTCATTTAGTTGAGGTCTGTTTTAGAGTTTGTCAAAATTATCAATATCACTTTCTACCGTTATGCTGTCTACCACTTCCGATGCATGACCGTACTGATAAACCAGACCGACAATACTAAATATAGCCGACAAGTAAGAACCATACAACATTAGGATAGAGAACAAATATTGTGCGAAGTTCAGTCCGACCGATGAAGAGGTTGCACCTCCGTCACTCATAGTAAAGATCATTTTCACAATATAGATTACATACCATGGTATAGAAACAATTGTCTGCAATACGCTGGCAATGAGTCCCATTACAATTAATATCAGAAAAATTCCACCCCAGGTTGCGAATCCCAACCGGAATGTCTTTGCAAATGCCTCGCTCAACGAAATGTCTTCAAATAAGTAGATGGGAGACATTAATACCAAAGGTATCATAAATGCGAATAAAAGCGGAATGGTCAGAATGAGTGTGAAAGGTGTTAACACAGCCAATAGAACAACAAGGATCACCGCAAAGAGGAACAAGAAGCCACAAGCAATCCCCATCAGAAACAGCCTCTTGACATTACGGAGCAGCAACGGTTTTATATCGCCAAATACAATTCCGTTCAGGCGTTCTTCCCGTTCATTGTACAATCGCACCATCGCATAAATCAGGGAAGTCAACAGCAAACCTCCCAAGCATAAGAGAAGATTACTCCCGCATAATTCAATGCAAATGAGGGTCCCAGGGCAGCTAACGGATTCTCACCTATTCCTCCTGAAGTCTGCATGGCACTAAGATCTGTCATACTTCCCATTAAACCACTAAAGTTAGCAGCCTGAATTAAGCATATAGGGAGTATCAGATAAGTTGAATACTTAAACAATTGTTTCCAATTCTCTTTTATAAAATCAAAAGAAGCGTTCAACTTCTCACCGAAAGGACGTTTCACATACATCGCAATCTTAGGTTTCTGTGATTCCATGATTTTTTTCTATTTGGTAAATAAATATAGTAGAATATAATAAATGCCAGAGAAGTGAGTATCACACCGAGCCTCAACATATCGGGAAGTTCTGTGTGACGGGTAATAAAACCTTCTATAAAGCCTGCCATAATAAATACCGGAACAGTGCCGATCACTATTTTCAAGCCTCGCTTCGCTCCTCTTCTGAAAGATTCCAATCGTGAATACGTGCCGGGAAACAACCAACCGTTGCCTAAAGCTAATCCGGCGGCGCCGGCCACGATGATCGCCCAAATCTCAAGCGTCCCGTGTAGCCAGATAGCAAGACTGGACTCCCATAACAAATCGTGCTGATAAAAGAATGTTTGAAAAGCTCCCACCATGATGCCATTGGAAAGAAGCATATATCCTGTACCGAAACTGGTCAGCAATCCCATGGCAAAACAGTTGAAAGATACCATCACGTTATTAAGCGTAATGCCTAGAAACATCGGTACTTCAGAAGAGCCGTTATACACGGCCATCGGCTCACCATTGGCTATATTGTCGAGTGTCATATCTACATAACCGTTTCCTAATATCAGCCGGACAAAATCCGGATCATTCGCTGCTGATAATACACCGATTAATGCACTGGCTACAAAAATCAGAAAGGAAGTCAGTAATTCGCGGCGTGCATCGTGCATGGTTCGTGCCACTTCCTGTGTCCAAAAGGTTATAATGCGTGTCCACTTCTCTCGTTTATTCCGATAAATCTCGTTATGTAACGCTGAAGCCAGATTATTCAAATAAATAGTAATACGGGAAGTCGGGAAATGTGTTTGAGCAAATGCCAGGTCAGCTGTCAAGTCCGTATATGCATCGGCCAGTTGATCGGGAGACAGACTTGCCGCCTGCTCCACAACCTTCTCTGTCTCCTTCCATTTTTCAATGTTCCGACGAATAAACGTTACTTCTTTCATGCTTTTCAATAGATTTCGGATAAGTTTTGTCCGAAACCGGAAGCAAAAATAAGAGAATTATGATATATTTGCAACGGAATCCTAAAAATGTTTAACCTGAAATGGCAGAATCTACGATAATAACCGGACAATTCGTTCGTATCAGCCAAACGCCCGCCAGTATCGGCGAACGACTGATGGCTTTAATCATCGATTATTTTCTGATCGGGCTTTACATCTTGTCTACTATTACACTCTTGTCTAAATTAAGTATACCGTCAGGATTCAGTTTATTCTTTTTTCTGTGCATCGTTTATTTGCCTATTCTCGGTTATTCTTTTCTTTGCGAGATGTTCAATCACGGACAGAGTTTTGGAAAGAAACTCATCAATATCCGTGTTGTAAAAGTGGACGGTTCCACTCCCAGCATAGGATCTTATCTGTTACGATGGATTCTTTTCCCAATTGATGGTCCTATCACAAGCGGTCTGGGACTTCTGGTCATTTTATTGAATAAAAATAATCAACGGCTAGGAGATCTTGCTGCCGGTACGATGGTGATTAAAGAGAAAAACTACCGTAAGATTCATGTTAGCTTGGATGAATTCGATTATCTTACCCAGAATTATCATCCGGTATATCCACAATCGGCTGATTTATCACTCGAACAAGTGAATGTAATTACCCGAACACTGGAATCCAGCGAGAAAGACCGGGCAAGACGTGTCACGGCACTTGCTAAGAAAGTACAGGAATTGCTTTCCGTTACTCCTCGTGACGGTAATCAGGAAAAATTTCTTCAGACTGTACTTCGCGATTATCAGTATTATGCATTGGAGGAAATATAACCAGAATACGCTGTTTCAGGCTATTCAGGCAAGGGATTATTCTCACCATAGTGAGAATTAATTCTCATTGCAATGAGTATTTTTTCTCATCGCAGTGAGAATGCTTGAGAATTTATTACTTCATCTTATACACCAGTGTACCACCTTTTACAATATCTTCATGCGAGATCGTTTTCTTTGTATATGGTTCGCCATTCAATGTAATACTATCTACATATTTATGTTCTTTCGACAAATTCTCCGCAATAATTGTGAAAGTCTTGCCATCAGCCAAATGCAAGGTCATTTTGGGTAATTGTGGAGCACCGAATACATATTCTGCACTCACCGGATCTACCGGATAGAATCCCATCGCACTAAGCATATACCAGGCAGACATCTGTCCGCAATCATCGTTTCCACAAAGTCCATCAGGTTTGTTCTTGTATTGAGTATCGAATATTTCACGAACCAGTTCTTGTGTACGTTCCGGACGACCTGCCAGTGCATATAAATAAGTTACATGATGACTTGGCTCATTGCCATGAGCATACTGCCCAATCAGTCCGGTTACATCTGACAGACTTTCGCCTTCCAACTTAACGGTAAACAATGAATCTAACTTATTCAGGAAAGGCTCTTCACCGCCAAATAACTGGATCAATCCCGGTACGTCATGTTGTACATGCCAGGTATATTGCCATGCATTTCCTTCTGTATAATCTCCACCGATACTTTCGGAATGTCCTAGTGCACTTGGATTAAATGGAGCTTTCCAAGTTCCATCAGCCTTGCGCGGACGCATGAACTTCGTTTGCGGATCGAACATATTCTTATAATAATCAGCACGTTTTGCAAAATATGCCGCATCTTCCTCTTTACCCATACGACGTGCCATATCGGCAGCAGCATAATCATCATATACCGATTCTAAAGTAGAAGATACAGATTCAGCTTTTATCAGGTCTGTCGGGAAATAACCATATTTTGTATAAACTTCCCAATCGGACTTCAACGGATGAGACACCGTCTGCGTCTTCTTTATTATATTGAAAGCACGTTCAGCATCGAAACCACGGAATCCTTTACGATAGGCTTCGGCAATAACTGATACGCCGTGATTACCAATCATACAGAAATTCTCTTTGCCCCACAATCCCCAAATGGGTAAGAAACCTTGCACTTCACCTTGTTCAATAAGAGAATTAACAAAGCCATCCACACGTTCGGGAATCATTAATGTATAAAATGGATGAGCAGCACGATAAGTATCCCACAAAGAGAATGTGGAATAGAAAGTACCCGTTCCGGCTTTCACTATAGAATCGGCAGCATTACGATACATACCGTCCACATCCGAAATCTGATTGGGTTGAATCAATGCATGATAGAAACAAGTGTAGAAATTTGTTTTTTCATCATCCGTACCGTCTATTTCAATACGGCTCAAATAGTTATTCCATTCATTATGGGCAGCAGTCTTCACTCCTTCAAAATCCCAGGCAGGAATTTCTGCTTCCAGATTCTTTTTAGCCCCATCTACACTGGTAGTAGAAAGCGCCACTTTCATCATCAGCTCGTCTCCCGGTTGCATATCGAAAGAGGCAATAATACGTTTGCCTTTTTCTGTCTCTCCCATTGGAAGATAAATCGAATCGACTACCGGACGGTTGAACTTCATCACAAAGAAATAATCCTGATTCACCCATACCGTATTATTGACATGTCCTGTCAGTGTCTGGGCATCTTCCCAGTTTACTTCGCAACTGTTGACCTGTGAATGATATTGCTCTTCTCTCCATGCAGGACCATGTTGCAGGTCGATCAATATAGAGGCAGAATCAGCTTTATGATAAGTATAGCGGTGAAGGGCAGCATGGATAGATGCTGTCAGTTCCGCTTTCACCTGCGGATCGGAAAGTTCCGTAGTGTAATATCCCGGAGTAGCCGCTTCTTTGTCTTTAGGGAAATGACTACGATAAGCATCCCACGCACGGACACGTGTACCCGTGACCGGCATCACCAGAATATCGCCTAAATCCATACAGCCTGTTCCATTCAAATGTGTCTGTGTAAATCCCCAAACCAGAGAATCCTCATAAACATATTCAGAACAGTAACGCCAACCGACTGCACCCGTCACAGGGCTGGTCTGTATCATACCGAAAGGATAACATGCGCCGGGAAATGTATGCCCGTTGTCTGCGCCACCGATAAAGGTATTAACGTATTGAGTATAATCTTTTGTATCCGTCTTTTCAGCCGGAGTACAAGAAGAATAAAAAAACAAGCCTGCTGCCAGAGTTGCAGCCATAAAAGGGGTTTTTCTTCTCATGGTAAATATAATAATGTTAAGTTAATGTCGCATTATATATGCTGATATTTATCTAATTTTTCACGATAGTAGCTTTCTACATCTTTCCAGTGGTAATAAGGAGCTACGTCTGTTTTCACCGGTAGTTTAGTTTCCTTTTCATTAAGTAATACTTTTACCAATACATCGTTACTTCCTTTTTTTCATGGAAAAAGACGAATTGCACGTTACTAGCCATCGGGAAAATATCATACGCTCTCCATTGTTCGGATAACTTTTCTACGTCAGGGTAAGATTCTCCATAATGATTCAGTTCCAATAAAGCGACTAACGGTAACAGACAAGACTCATGACCAAATCTTAAAGTGGCCTGGTTCTTACCTTCTTTCAAAGCAGCATCTGCCCTATCTAAAATATTACGCAACAAGTCGGCTTCCCGATAGGGCATCAAACCATCCGTTACAGGAGAACAAGCGTGTGTCAGATACCAATATAAGTTGTTACAACTCCATAGATCATAACACTCTTCATCTGTGAAAAGAGAATATAGCTGCATATCTGTATCATGACTCTGCATATTACAAGCCAAATCAAAAAGACGTCTCATCAGGCGCGCTTCATCAACATTTGCTTTTACATACGCTTCGTCTGTAAACAATGTTTTCATCAACCGTTGCGGACGTACATGGGTAGCTTCAAAATCTTTCTGAACCTTTTTCACTTTATCGGAACTAGCTATTTTACTCAAATCCTTAGCAGGAGGATTCATGTAATACATATCATGGTAACTTGCATCATTCTTGATACATAGATTGGGATTCATCGCCTGCAATTGGAGACATTCGGATGTCATGGATAATATACACCGGATGACAACTGTGGAACGGGCATCCACTTCTGTT
>ENA-OQDL01001575-OQDL01001575.1-human-gut-metagenome-genome-assembly--contig:-NODE-1575-length-11015-cov-3.150625_pt1 | contig 11015 bp, 10 predicted proteins | sample MGYA00242782_ERZ504609 | MGnify/ENA primary metagenome ERZ504609 (study PRJEB26092, sample SAMD00036320) | human gut metagenome | host: Homo sapiens | study: EMG produced TPA metagenomics assembly of... | reverse complement strand
ATATAATGAAGTGTTTCCTCCCTCTGCTGTTCATTGCCTATCTGGGAGGAATTACGCTGTTTACCCACTCGCATGTGGTGAATGGTGTTATCATTGTGCATTCCCATCCATTCAAGGGCCAGCATGAGCATACAGAGGTGCAGTTGGAAACCATTTTCTATCTAGCCTCTTTCGTCTCTTCTTCCCTTCCGTTGCTTCCGGTTGCCGCGACGGTTTTCCTTGTTTTGTTGTGTGTACTGAGCATTCTTACCACGGAATGCATCAAGTGTGTAAAGCTTCGTGGCGGTATTTGCCTGCGTGCTCCCCCTTCTTTTTTTCAAATCCGATAGATTAAGGCAATTCCGTTGTGGGATTGCGTCAACCTCATTGATTAACATATTATTTTAGAAGTACATGAAAAAACTATATATTTTTTGTGGTGGGAGCAGTATGTCTGTTACTCTCATCAACCGTTTATGCCGAAGATTTGAAGAGTACCGATGCCAATATTGTCGGTCATGTAATAGAAAAAATGTACAAGGGAACATTTGCCTTATATGACAGTTTCGCTGAAAGGCACCACCATCGGGACCATGACCGATGCCACCGGTCACTATTTCCTAAAGAATCTGCCTGAAGGTGAGTTCACGTTGTCCGTCAGTGCCGTAGGTTATAAGTCGCAGGAGCGCAAAGTCGTTCTGAAACGTGGTAAGACCTTGGAAGAGAACTTTGAGTTGGAAGAAGACATGGTGGCACTGGACGGGGTGGTAGTCACAGCCAACCGCAATGAGACTGCCGGCGCTTGGCACCCACTTTGGTCAAAGTGGTCACTCCTAAACTGTTTGAGCAGACAAACTCGCATACTTTGTCGCAAGGACTGGCCTTTCAGCCAGGTGTGCGGGTGGAGACCGATTGCCAGAATTGCGGTTATTCACAAGTGCGCATCAACGGGCTGGATGGGAAATATACCCAAATATTGATAGACTCACGTCCCATCTTTTCCTCTCTGGCCGGTGTGTATGGGTTGGAACAGATTCCCGCCAACATGATAGAGCGTGTGGAAGTGGTGCGTGGAGGTGGTTCAGCCTTGTTCGGTTCTTCGGCCATTGCCGGGACGGTGAATATCATTACGAAGGAACCGATTCGCAATTCCGGTTCTTTCTCGCATACCATTTCCAATTTCGACGGTTCCGGCTCGTTCGACAACAACACGACCCTGAATCTTTCCTTGGTTTCTTCGGACAGTAAGATGGGGGCTTATGTGTACGGCCAGAGCAGGCATCGTTCGGCATGGGACTCCAACGGAGACGGTTTTTCCGAATTACCGAAGCTGAAGAACCAGACTGTCGGTCTGAATGCTTACTACCGGACAAGTGCCTATTCCAAGCTGAGCCTTGAATACCATCATATGGAGGAATTCCGCCGTGGTGGAAGTGGCTTCAGCCTTCCCCCTCATATAGCCGAGGATGCCGGATTGAACGGTACCGGGGCGCCCGGACTGGTGGAACAGCTGAAACATTCCATCAACACGGGTGGGCTCAAGTTCACGGCTTTCTCCAAAAACCAGAAACATACGTTCAGTACCTATGCTTCGGCTCAGCACATCGTGCGCAATAGTTATTACAGCGCTTATGGAATGACTACGGACTTTACCGGTGTGCTGGGTGCCCAGTATATTTATCATTTTGACAAGTGTCTGTTTATGCCTGCCGATTTGACCGGAGGCATTGAGTTCAATCACGACAATCTGCATGACAAGGCAACGGACGTACAGAAGTATCGTGATGCTGCTTTGGCCGAAGATCCTACGGCAACGGGTGACCGCTTGCAACAACTGATTGAGAAATATACCCCCGCCCCGTTGAACCAAGTGGTGAATATAGCAAGCGTCTATGCCCAGAATGAGTGGAAGAACGAACAGTGGAGTTTCCTGATTGGCGGGCGCGTAGATAAAAACAGCATCATGGACAAGGCTGTTTTCAGTCCCCGTGCCAATATCCGTTACAATCCTACTCAGGATGTGAATATCCGTTTCAGTTATGCTGAGGGATTCCGTGCTCCACAAGCGTTTGATGAAGATCTGCATATCAGTAATGTGGGTGGAGAGTTGGTTTCCATTGTCCGCGCCAAAGGATTGAAGGAAGAGCGTTCGCGCAGCTTCAATGCTTCGGTAGATTGGTACCACTATTTCGGAGATTTCCAGGCAAACCTACTGGTGGAAGGCTTCTACACGAAACTTTCCGACCCGTTTGTCCTGACGCCTCCGGTGAAAGACCCGGATGGTAGCGCTTATCTGATACAGACCCGTATCAATGGTTCGGGAGCTAAAGTGTATGGCGGCACATTGGAAGGAAAGGTTGCCTATAAGGATAAGGTTCAGTTGCAGGCAGGGCTGACGCTTCAACGAAGTATCTATGACTCTCCCGAAGAATGGAGTGCGGATGAGGAGCACTTGTCGGAGAAAGAACGTTACAGCGACAAGATACTGCGTACTCCCGACGTCTACGGCTACTTTACAGCTACCTATATGCCGGTTAAAGCCTTCTCAATAGCTTTGAACGGCAATTATACCGGGCGGATGTACGTTCCCCATTTGCTTTCGGAGGTGAACGGTGAGGCGGATGTATTGGTAAAGAGTCCGGACTTCTTTGAGCTTGGAACAAAGATAGCTTACGACTTTGATTTTCAAGGGTTCTGTTTGCAGCTCAATGCAGGTGTACAGAATATATTCAATTCTTATCAGAAAGATTTTGATAAAGGAGCGAGCCGCGATTCCGGTTATATCTACGGACCGGGTGCACCGCGTTCCTATTTTGCAGGGGTGAAACTCAGTTTTTAAAAAGAGTATTGAACCGTGCTTTTTGTTTAGCCCCGTAGATTGGTGAAACGTATTTTGCACTATCTTTGCTGCCATAAAACAGTTCAAAGCATGAAGCTACCCTCATCTTTCACCGATTATACACGCGCCCTCTTGGGTGTGGAAGAATATGAAAAGCTGGCTGCCGCCCTGGAAGGGGAGCAGCCGGTCAGTATCCGACTGAATGAAGATAAATTACCGGAATCTTCATTCAGTCTTTTTCGTTCCTCTTTTAGGCATGTCCCTTGGTCTACTGCCGGATACTATCTGGACAAGCGGCTGACATTCACTTTTGACCCGCTGTTTCATGCAGGCTGCTACTATGTGCAGGAGGCTTCGTCTATGTTTGTGGAGCAGGCTTTGAGGCGGTATGTGGGCGAAGGACCGGTGGTGATGCTTGACCTCTGTGCGGCTCCCGGCGGGAAATCCACGCATGCCCGTAGCGTGTTGCCCGCAGGCAGTCTGCTGGTGGCCAATGAGGTAATCCGCAACCGCTCGCAGGTATTGGCGGAGAATCTTACGAAGTGGGGGCATTCCGGTGTGGTGGTCACTAATAATGACCCGGCAGATTTTTCTTCCTTGACGGACTTCTTCGACGTCATATTGACGGATGTCCCCTGCTCTGGCGAGGGGATGTTCCGTAAAGACCCCGTTGCGGTAAGTGAGTGGAGTGGGGAGAATGTGGAAATCTGCTGGCAGCGCCAGCGTCGCATCGTTACGGATATCTGGCCTTGCTTGAAGTCCGGAGGCATTCTCATCTACAGTACTTGTACCTATAATACAAAGGAAAACGAAGAGAACATCCGTTGGATACGGGATGAATTCGGGGCGGAGGTATTGCCGTTGGAAATTTCTACTGACTGGAATATTACGGGTAATCTATTGTCGGGAGAGGACTTTCCCGCCTATCGTTTCCTGCCCCATCGGACGAAGGGGGAAGGATTCTTTTTGGCAGTTCTCCGCAAACCGGGCGTGAGCGATGGGAATACCTGGGCCGGGCAGGTGAAATCCTGGGAAAAAGGAAGAAAACCTCAAGGAAAAGGAGCGAAAACTCCGGGTGTTTCCAAAGAACAGCTTTCGGCACTGCATGAGTGGTTTGCGGTTCCGGATAATTACGAATTTATCGTCAATGGCAACAACGTCAGCGCTTTCCCTAAAGCGTATCTCTCCGAACTGTCGGCTTTGCGTTCGTCACTCCGTATCGTGCAGGCTGGGGTAGATGTTGCCGAGTTGAAAGGAAAAGACTGGATGCCTGCTCATGGGCTCGCCATGAGTATAGCACTGAATCCGGATGCCTTTGCCCATGAAGAGATAGGCCGCGAGCAGGCCATCAGCTATCTGCGCAAGGAGGCTGTTGTCCTTTCGGAGACTGCTCCGCGCGGCATTGTCTTGCTCACCTACAAACAGATACCTCTAGGATTTGTCAAGAATATAGGTAACCGTGCCAATAATCTTTATCCCCAGGAATGGCGCATACGCAGCGGATATTTGCCGGAAGGGGTGCTGGAATTGGCAACAATAACCGGGTGAAATCAATCACGTTACTGCAAAACTGCTGTATATATTTTGCAGTAGCACTGCAGAGCTGTTGCAGTGACACTGCAAATATATATGCAGCGCGACTGCAACACATATGCAGTGGTGCTGCAACACATATGCAGTGCGACTGCAAAAAATATGCAGAACTTTGCAGTATGATAATAGAGTAGGAATGTACTATTTTTTATTGTTTCTTCAATGCAGTATTTTGTTTGTTCAAGCATTTTCTATATAGATAACTGTTTTAAAACTAATACTATTTGCTTATGCTTAAAAAAACGATTACTGCCTTAAGCCTACTTTGTATCCTTGCAGCCTGCCAGAGTGACGACAACTCTTCACCACAACCCAAGCCTCGCAAAGACATTGCCTTGACCCGTGCCGAGCAGGAGATGATGGATTTAGGAACGGATTTCGCTTTCCGTTTCTTTAATCAGGTTTGTAAAACTGAGGTGGAAAAGCCCAATCTGTTCATCTCTCCTTTGAGCGCTTCGCTCTGTCTGTCTATGATTGCCAATGGAGCGTTGGGAAACACACTATCTGAGATGACAGATGTCCTGGGCTTTTCGGGCTATTCGTTGGAAGAAATGAACAACTATAATAAGAAGCTGGTGGAGGCGTTGCTCGATTTTGGACAATACCACACAGTTGGGAAATTGCCAATTCCATCTGGATAAAGAAAGGGTTCGGTGTTCATGACGACTTTGTAAGCGTAAAACAAAAAGATGTATGCGCGCAAGTGCAGGAGCTGGATTTTTGCCTCTCCCAAGGCTCCGGACATTATAAACGGCTGGTGTGCCGGGAAAACGAATAATTGCATCCCCAAAGTCTTGAATGAGATTCCGGAGACGGCGCGTCTTTATCTGTTGAATGCGCTTTATTTCAAGGGGATTTGGAAGAATCAATTCAAAAAAATCGGATACGGCAGAAGAGGCTTTTTACGAATGCTGACGGAAGCAAATCGACTGTACACATGATGAATCTTCGTGACGAGAGATTCAACTATGCCGAGAATGAGTATTTCTCAATGGCAGAGTTGCCTTACGGCAATGAGGCTTTCAGTATGGTGGTGCTCTTGCCGGCAGAGGGAAAATCGTTGGATGAGTGCCTGCCGCAGCTGAATGACGAGCGCTGGGGGGAATGGAACAGTAGTTTATCAAGCTCTGCCTTGAACCTTAAGTTACCCCGGTTTGAAATGGAATATGATAAAGAACTCATTGACGATATGATGGCAATGGGAATGCAGGAGGCTTTTACTCCATCGGCCGATTTTTCCGGAATGGCGGATGAGGATTTGTTTATCAGTTTGCTGCAACAGTTCACTTATGTGAAAGTGAATGAAGAGGGGACGGAAGCTGCGGCTGTAACTGTCGGAGGAATGGACGTGGCCGCTCCCGGACCAAGTACGGTAATTCCGTTCTATGTGGACCGTCCTTTCATCTTCCTGATAAAGGAGAAGAGTACGGGAGTTATTCTGTTTATGGGTAAAGTCACAAAACTATAACTACAATATATTGAAATAGAAAGAGCTGTCTGCCAACCGCAGACAGCTCTTTCTATTATAACCGGCTCTTGTATATCTGTGCCATTGCCTTCTGATACTGGTTTTCCAGTTGCAGGAGGTTTGTCTTGCTTTGATAGACAACCGATATTTCAACGAAGTATTCAATCATACTGATTTGTCCTCCCATAAGTGCTTGTTTCAGTAAAGAAAGGTCTTGCTGTTGATGGAAGGTGCGCTCGTATTCCTCCATGGAAGCGTGCAGGTTCTTGGCCTCTTCATAGAGTTGCCACAAGGCAGAGCTGGCTTGCAGTGCGGCGTTCTCCTTTTGGTAGTCAATGTTGAGCGCTTGTGTCTTGGCTATCTTGACCTTATTGCGGTTCTCGAAAAGCGGGAAAGAGAAGCCTACTACTACACCGTTCAGCGGATGCCCCGATTCGGTATTTCTACGGTAACCCAGTTCCAGTTTGGGCAGCCAGCCTTGCTTGCTTGCCGAAATCTGTTTCCGGGCGGCAGAACTTTCACCCTGCAAGGATTGCAGGGTGGGGTCTGAAGCCAGCAGTTCGTCGGCCAGCGGGTGGAAGTCGGCCGGCAACGGCACTGCCGGGTATTCTGTCAATCCGAGTGTTTGGGCGTTGGGTGTGGTACCGGGTCTGGGACGTCCCGGTGTGAGCGGCTGGTTTCCGTTGAGGACAAGCAGCTCTTTCAGTTTGTTGTTAAGTGCCGTCTGGTTCATGCGGGCTTCCGTGCGTACATTCAGCAACTCCAGATTAATCTTGTTGGTTTCCAGTGCATTGGCATCTCCCGTTTCCAAACGCCGGGTGTACATGGCCGACAGTTCCTCCGCATTCTTCAACCGTTCGTCGAGCAGGGCTTGCTGGCGTTGCAGCATGATGATGTCCAAGCATACTTCCTTCGCTTGCAGCAATATCTGCTGGCGGAAGGCGGTGGCTTGTGCATCCAGTGCATTTGTCTTGAGTCGGTTCATCTTCCCTCGGGTGGCGTAAAGCGTGGGGAAGTCGAAGCTTTGCGAGATGACCATTTCGCCGACTGTCTCGTCACTGTTCTTGGAGTCCCAAAGGTGGGCGTATGACAGTGTAGGGTCGGGGAGGTTGTTGTTTGTCTTGTTCTCCAGTTTTTTGTGAGGAAATGAGGTGGGAGTTAGCCTGCAATTCCTTGTTGTTGGCCTCTATCTGCTGGAGCACGGCATCAATGCCGGACGTTTGTGCGCTCATCCCCGCAAAAGCGAGGATGGCGGCGCTGAATATGAAAAATCTTTTATTCATTGTCTGACGTTTTAGGTTGTTGGTTATGGTGCATCATCAGGTAAACAATCGGAATGATGAAACCGTTCAGGAACGTGGATGTTAAAAGGCCGCCCAAGATAACCTTTGCCATCGGGCTTTGTATCTCGTTGCCCGGCAGGTCGCCACTGAGAGCCAGCGGGATAAGTGCCAGTGCACTGGATAGGGCGGTCATCAGGATTGGATTCAGACGGTCGAGCGAACCGCGGATAACGCTGTCGTAGACGCCATAGCCTTCTTCCTGCTGCAAGTGGTTGTAATGGCTGATGAGCAGCATTCCGTTTCGGGTGGCGATACCGAACAGTGAGATGAAACCGATGATGGCGGGGATACTCACTTCTCCCGTTGTGATGAGCAGGGCGAATACACCACCTATCAATGCCAGCGGCAGATTGATAAGGATGATGGCACTCTCTTTCACACTGCGGAATTCATGGTAGAGGAGCAGGAATATCACCACGATGGACATGAACGAAGTAAGTGCCAGCGTGCGGCTTGCTGCCTGCTCACTTTCGAATTGTCCGCCGTATTCGATGTGGTATCCTTCCGGCAGTTTGATTTGTGCGTCTACCTGGGCTTGTATATCGTTGACTACACTTCGCAGGTCGCGGTCGGCTACGTTGGCGGAGATGACGATCTTACGTTTTACATTCTCGCGGCTGATGGTGTTCGGACCCATGGCCGAGCGGATTTCCGCTACATAGTTCAGTGGAATTTTCTGTCCGTCGCCCGTATCAATCATCAAGTTGCGTATTTTTTCCATTTCGTCGCGTAGGTTGTCTTTCACGCGTACGGTCAGGTCGAAGCTCTTTCCCTTTTCGTAAACTTGGGAAACGGCTTCACCGGCCAGGCAGACATTGACAAACTCCGAAAATTCGGGCAGTGAAATGCCGTATTTGGCAAGCATTTCTCGTTTAGGTGAAATGACAAGTTGCGGACGCTCAATCTGCTGTTCCACGTTCAGGTCGGCAATACCGGGAATCCCCTGGATGGCACTCTTGATTTCATTGCCCAGAGTGAACATGCGGTTCAGGTCGTCGCCGAACAGTTTGATGGCGATGTTCGCCTTTGTACCGGATAGCATGGCGTCTATACGGTGGCTGATAGGCTGGCCTATTTCCACGTTTGCCCCTACAATGGTACCCAGTTTTTCGCGGACTTCTGCCACGAGCTCGCTGCGCGAGCGGTCTTTCAACTCAAACGGTGCCTCGATCTCAGAGACGTTTACTCCCAGAGCGTGTTCGTCCAGCTCTGCACGTCCCGTTTTACGGGCCACGGTCTGTATTTCGGGGATGGAGAGCAGCAGCTCCTCGGCACGGTGCCCCATCTTGTCGCTTTCTTCCAGGGAAATGCCTGGAAGCGAGGAGATATTGATGGTGAACGAACCTTCATTGAAAGGCGGCAGGAACGAGCGGCCCAGGGTGAAGAAACAGCCGAGCGCTACTACAAATAGTCCGATAGTACCTCCCAGTACCCCTTTCTTATGCCCCAATACGAAAGTCAGTGCAGAACCATACCATTGCTTCATCTTGCGTGCTACGGCAGAATCGCTGTTTTCGTTGTTTTGTTTTTTCGTTTTCTCTTTTCCCAATAGATAGGAGCAAAGTACCGGCGTTACGGTCATGTTGTCCACAACAGTTGTAAGCCGCCAAGTGCCACCAATGAACGCAATACCCAGTGGTACCAACATCCTACCTTCCATACCACTAAGGAAGAACAGTGGTACGAAGCTGACAATGATAATCAGCGTTGAATTGAGGATAGGCATACGCACTTCTTTCGAAGCATTGAACACCACTTCCAGAATAGGAAGTTGCTCGCCGGCAGGTTTCAGCCGGTTTTTCCCGCAACCGCTTGTAGACGTTCTCCACGTCCACGATGGCATCGTCTACCAGCGAACCGATGGCGATAGCCATACCTCCCAGGCTCATGGTATTTATCGTAAAGCCCATATAGTGCAGGGCAAGGATGGAGGCAATCAGTGACAACGGCAGTGTCACCAGCGAGATGACTGTGGTACGTATGTTGGCAAGGAACAGGAAAAGCACGATGACAACGAAAATACCTCCCTCCAACAACGACTTCTGAACGTTTCCGATGGAACTTTCGATGAAACGGCTTTGACGGAAGATGTCTGTGGAAACCTTTACGTCTGCCGGTAAATTCTTCTGCAGGTCTTGCAGGGAAGCTTCCAGTTTGTCTGTAAGCTCCAGCGTGCTTGTGGCGGGTTGCTTGGTGACTGTCAGCAGTACGGCATGCTTACCGCGTTCCGAGGCGGTACCCAGTTTAGGAAGTTTGGCTCCGACTTGAACGTCGGCAATATCTTCCAGCAGGATAGGGGCACCGGAGACGCCCTGTGCTCGCACAGCCTTGGCTATCTGGTCTACCTTGTCGGTAGAAAGTACGCCGCGTACGATATATTCATTGCCATATTCATAGAGCACTCCACCATTGGCATTCAGGTTCATTTCGCGGGTGATGTTCATCACTTCGCTCAATGTTACGCCGTAATGGCGCATCCGTTCCGGGTCCAGCTGCACTTGATATTCCTTGATGTCGCCACCCAGTACGGCAACTTGTGCCACACCGCCCGTAGAGAGCAGGCGGGGACGTATGGTCCAGTCGGCAATGGTACGCAAATCCAGCATAGAGGTCGAATCTGCTGTCAGACCTACAATCAACATCTCGCCCAAAATGGACGATTGTGGGCCTAGTGTCGGCTTGCCTACGTTGGCCGGTAAGGATTCGCTGACGACTGCCAGCTTCTCACTGACAATCTGCCGGGCAAGATAGATATCTGTATCCCAGTCGAATTCTACCCAGACTACAGAAAAACCGTTCGTTGAGGAAGAGCGTACACGGCGCACACCCGTTGCACCGTTTACAGCCGTTTCTACGGGAAAAGTGACCAGCTGTTCCACTTCCTCTGCTGCCATACCATTTGCTTCGGTCATGATGACCACGGTCGGCGCATTGAGGTCAGGGAACACATCCACTTCCGTATGCATGGCGGTATAAGTACCGCCAATCAGCAACAGCACCGATGCTACCAGCACCAGGATGCGGTTCTGAAGAGAAAACCAATTATTTTGTTTAACATCTTTTTATTTACTATTTACAATGTACAATTGGGCTGCGCAATGTCAGCCGCACTTGCTGTTTTATCTAATATTTCTTGTTTATCTGACTTTACACTCCCCATTCGTCACGTAACCCTTATACTGCATAGCGAAATGGTACTTTGTAAATTGTCAAATTGTACATGAGATTAGTGTTCATGGCTATGTGCCGGAATAGCATTCGTTGCCGATGCCAGCTTCACTTGATAGGCTCCTTGGGTTACGACGCGATCGCCTGCTTTTATGCCGGAAAGGATTTGTACACTTTCGCCATTGTCGGCACCCAGGGTGACAAGCTGTTTTTTGTAGCCCTCTTCATCCAGTTGCAGGTAGACAAAGAAGCTGCCTTGTTCCTCGGTCAGCGCACTGTGAGGAAGAGACAACACGTTCTCCATTGGTGAGGATAATAGGAATACTTCTACAAACGAGCCGGGGATAACGTCTCCCTTATTGTCGAATTCAAAAGTTACGGGTACATAATATCCGTTCTCACCCGAAGCCTTTCCATAAGAAAGCATGCGCCCGCCCAGTTCTTTCAATGTATATACCTTATTATTCATAATGGACCTCGGAAAAAGACTCGGACGCCCCGAACTGATCCAGCGCGCCGTAGAAATAGCGCTCCGGACCATCGAATACGGATGGGACAAACAGTACGGCGGAATATTCTACTTCATGGACCGCCTCGGACATCCCCAGCAGCAGCTCGAGTGGGA
>ENA-OQDL01001574-OQDL01001574.1-human-gut-metagenome-genome-assembly--contig:-NODE-1574-length-11019-cov-2.304535_pt1 | contig 11019 bp, 10 predicted proteins | sample MGYA00242782_ERZ504609 | MGnify/ENA primary metagenome ERZ504609 (study PRJEB26092, sample SAMD00036320) | human gut metagenome | host: Homo sapiens | study: EMG produced TPA metagenomics assembly of... | reverse complement strand
CCCCGGTGACGGCAAGATTTTCATTTACCAACTGTCAGACGCAGGTCCGCATCCGAACCGTGACCGCGGGCCGAGGCGATTATGGACGAAAAATAAGAATATCCCTTAAAAAGCAGGTATGCGGAGCACGATCTTCGTATGCCTGCATTTTTAGCTAAAACGGCTAAATCAATAGTACATATATATCAATATATATAAAATAAGTAATAGTCCCCATCGACCTTCTTGTTTAAAATAGATACATACTTGCTTATCAGCGCAGTATCGTATGTGAATATTTTAACAATTTGAAGGGATGATCATATATGACGAACTTACGTCCTAAGAAAACGAAGAAACGCTGGTTCATGCTGTTTCTCTTATTTATCCTCACGGCCATCAACTACCTGGACCGGACCAATATGGCTGTCGCTGCCTCCAGTATGAGTGACGAACTCGGATTCAGCGCCGCCACCATGGGCCTTTTATTTTCCGCCTTTTCCTGGTCTTACGGACTGATGCAGATTCCCGGCGGCTGGGTTATCGAACGCTTCGGATCACACATCGTTTATACAGCCTCGTTATTCTTATGGTCCTTATTCACGATGTTCATGGGCCTTGGGAAGTCCTTTGCCTCCCTCTTCGGCATCCGCATGGCGATTGGCGCCGCCGAAGCGCCGGCCTTCCCGACCAACAGCCGCGTCGTTGCAGCCTGGTTTCCTTCTCATGAACGGGCGACGGCAACATCTATTTATACGGCCGGAGAATTCATTGGCCTGGCCTTTTTAACGCCGGTCCTATTTTGGATCTTAGAAACGTACGGCTGGCGGGAAATCTTTTACATCACCGGCTTCATCGGCATCGTCGCCAGCCTCGGGTGGTTCTTTCTCTACCGCGAACCCGGTCCCGATTCCGGGGCAAATAAGGAGGAACTGGACTATATTCGCCAAGGCGGCGGTCTCGGCAGTACCGCCGCGGAAAAGCAAAAAATTACCTGGGCTCAAATTGCAGAATTATTTAAACACCGCCAACTCTGGGGAATTTATTTAGGACAGTTTTCCAATGCCAGTACGATGTTTTTCTTTTTAACCTGGTTCCCGACGTATCTGATCATGGCTAAGAACCTGCCCTTGTTAAAAGCCGGCATCTACGCCATCATTCCTTACGTCGGTGCCCTTATCGGCGTCCTCCTCGGCGGCTACTGGTCTGACTCCATGCTGCGCCGCGGCAGTTCCCTTTCAAAAGCCAGAAAACTGCCCATCATCTGTGGTCTCCTCTGTTCGATGACCATCATGACGGCCAATTATTTCGATTCGCTCAATGTCATCATCATCGTCATGGCCCTGGCCTTCTTCGGTCAAGGCATGGCTGCCATCGTCTGGAGTACTGTCGGCGACGTGGCACCGGCCCATTCCGTAGGCCTTGCCGGCGGCGTCTTCAACTTCATCGGCAATTTAGCAGGCATCATTACGCCCATCGTCATCGGCTTTATCGTCCAAGCTACGGGCGCTTTCGTCGGCGCCATGATATTTGTCGGCTGCGTCGCCGCCATCGGCGTCTTCTCCTTTATCTTCATCGTCGGTGACCTCCACCGCATCGAGGACTGACTCAGATAGCGCCCCGCTGCCAACGAGACAAGAGAAAATTCCGGAACCGTTCTACGACGGGCAATACCTGGGATTGGCGCAGGAGGGCCAAAAAGAGATAGCGTCGTTCAAACGAATCGGCAATCGGAATCCGATCGAGATTGTAATATTGAAGGGTATAGAAATCAGGTAAAATGGCAACGCCATAGCCGGCCGCTACAAAGCCGGCCATGGCGTTGTCTTCTTCTACGTGGCAGGCAGTCTTTAAATGGACCTGAGCCTGGTCGAGGAGTTTATTGATCATCTCATTTAAACCGCTGCTCTTATCGAAGGCGATGAGGGGATACGGTTCAAGTTCCTTTAGCGATACGGAGCCTCGGTTACTCAGTGGATGACCCTTGGGTACGGCAACGACCAGTTCTTCTTCGGCCACGGGATAAAAGAGGACGTCCGGCTCATTTTCAACGGAAGAACAAAGGGCTGCATCGATTTTTTCCTCTTTCAATTCTTTAATCAGGGCCGCCGTCGTCCCTTGATGGAAGTCAAAGGTAATGCCGCCATTGCCGTCAATAGCCTGAAATTGAGTAATCATTTCCGGCACCAGCGTATAGCCCATAGTATAAATAAATCCCAAGGTAATTTTCCCCTGATCCGGACGCGTGTAGGCTTTCATCAAGTCAACGCCGCGTTCCAATTCCTGTAGAGACCGTTTCACATAGGGCAAAAAAAGATGACCGTACTTATTCAAATAAATATTTCGTCCCCGTTTTTCAAAGAGCTGGATTCCCAGCTCTTTTTCCATTTCCCGAACGGCTCGGTTAAGGCTCGGTTCCGTAATATACAGGGCTTCCGCAGCCTTTCGGTAATGTTCCGTCTCCGCCAATTTTGTAAAATATTGAAGTTGCTTTAAGTTCATAATAGACTCCTTCTATATGCCGTTTAATCAATCTTTGTGATAAACCCTTATATATCAATAGCTTATCTATTAATATTTCAATCCCATTTTCTATCAATAAAACCAATCTTACGAAAACCCCAAAATCGCCGGACAAGTCAAGGCCGTATGGCCGAAACTGCTGATTCTTCCAAACTTACTTCGTATTGTAAAATGAATCCTTCTTTGTTTTATCGACAATTTCTCAGTATCGATTGCCCTTATTATATCATTTTTAATAGTTTTTTTGAACTGTTTTAGCCTATTTTAAGAAATTGTGTTATCAGTATTTCATCCGTATAATAAGGGCAGATCAAAAATATAGTTCTACAATTCACATATACCTTTAGTGCTATATAGAAGGAGGATGTCTCTTTATGAGCCAGCAGTATCCACATATTTTCGAACCCTTTACGGTCAAGCGGACCACCTTCCGCAACCGCGTCATCATGCCCCCTATGGGATCTAACCTCGCCACCTTCACCGGTGAAGTATCGGAAGAAATGAAGAATTATTACGGTCTTCGCGCCCGTGGCGGCACAGCCTTGATTACCGTTGAAAACGCCTGTATCGACTATCCCTTAGCGACGAACGGAACGAAACAGCTGCGTATCGACAAGAAGCAGTTCATCCCCGGTCTCTATGAACTGACCGAACGGATTCACAAATACGGTGCCCTGGCATCGATTCAGCTCAACCACGCCGGTGCTTCGGCTTACCCGGAACGACTCGACGGACTCCAAGCCGTATCGGCTTCATCCGTACCTTCCAAAGAAGGCAATCCGGCACCGCGCCCTCTCGATAAATGTGAAATTCTCAACATCGTCCAGAAGTATGCCATCGCCGCTCAGCATGCCATCCAGGCCGGCTTCGACGTGGTAGAAGTCCACGGCGGCCATTCGTATCTGCTGGACCAGTTCTTATCTCCCCTGTATAATAAACGTACCGATGAATTCGGTGGATCTTATGAAAACCGTGCCCGCTTTGCCCGCCTCGTCGTCGAAGCCGTCCGCAAAAGCCGTCGGCCCTTGGGTTCCCATCGTATTCCGCCTGTCGGCAGATGAATTCATTGAAGGCGGCAACACCTTGGAAGATTCGTTGAAACTCCTCGAATACATCGAACCGGAAGTCGATATCATCAACGTATCGGCTGCCGTCAACGACTCCATCCAGTACCAGATCGACAAGTGCGACATGCCCGACGCATGGCGCGTCTACCTGGCCGAAGCCGTCAAGAAGAAATTCAACAAACCGGTCATCGCATCCGGCAACATCCGCAATCCGCAAATTGCCGACCAGGTCATCGCCGAAGGCAAGACCGACTTCATCGCCATCGGACGCGGCCTCATTGCCGATCCCGATTGGGCCCGCAAAGCACAGTTTGGTCGTACGGACTGCATTCGTCAGTGCATCTCCTGCAACATCGGTTGTGCCGATCACCGCATTTTCAAATCGCAGCCCATTCGCTGCACCGTCAATCCCGACGTCATCGGCGGCGACCAATATAAGAAGCAGAAGGTCACCCGCGACATCCATGTCGTCGTCATCGGCGGCGGCACGTCGGGCTTAGAAGCAGCCTGCTCGGCAGCTGAAGTCGGCTGTCGAGTCACCCTCCTCGAAAGAGAAGATAAACTGGGCGGCCTGACCCGCAAGATTGCCTTGCTGCCGGAAAAGAAGCGCATCGAAGACTTCCCGGCTTATCTCGAACGCCGGGCTGCCAAGCTGCCGAACCTGACGATTCGCCTGAACACGACGGCAACGAAGGAACTCTTGGCTGAATTAAAGCCGGACATTCTCTATGCCGCAACGGGCTCCCGTCCCATGCTTCCGCCTATCGAAGGTCTCCGTGAACTGACCGATGCCGAAGGTTCCCACATTCGCTCCATCTACGGATTCATGGACAACATTCCTTACTACGAAGCAAATGCCGAAGGGAAAAAAGTCGTCGTCATCGGTTGTGGTGCCGTCGGTTTGGACGTCATGGAATTCTTCACGTTGCGAAAAAGCCGACGTCACCATGATTGAAATGATGCCGTCCTTCGGGAAAGATGCCGATATCGTTTCTAAAGCGACATTCAAAGAGCTCTTAGAAAAGCATCCCGTCGACATGCATCTCAGCACATCCTTAGAAAAGGTCTGCCCGGACAAATTCATTGCCTCCCACAACGGTGAATCTGCCGAGTATCCCTTCGACTACGGTTTCATTTGCATGGGCCTGGTTCCCGATATCCCATCGGATAATCCCTTTGAAGCCTATGCCAAAGAACAGGGAATCCCCTTCTGCAACTTTGGCAACAGCCGCAAGACGGGTCAGATTATCCACGGCACGGAAGTAGGCCGCGACATCGTCGCTACGATTGACATGATTGGCGGTTTCGATGACTAGGTAAGCAAAAAACAGGATACTGCTGCTGTTTCAAGCGGCGGTGTCCTGCTTTCCTATCTTTGTGTATCCCTTCATGGAAACACGGTTCAAATATTAAAATACGATATTCCTTTATTCTCACAACAGGAGGATTCTATCATGGGTAAAATTGCAGTTACAGAACGCGTCACCGGTCATACGGAATTAATCGGCCTCATCGCCTATCCGATCCGCCACAGCATGTCGCCGACGATGCATAACGAAGCCTTCAAAAAATTGGGCCTCGACTACGTCTATGTCTGCTTTGAAGTCGACAACTCGACGCTGGAAGACACGGTAAAAGGCCTTCGCGCTATGAAAGTCCGCGGCTGGAACGTTTCCATGCCCAACAAGGGGCCGATTACGCAGTACCTCGACAAATTGTCGCCGGCCTCGCAGATCATTGGCGCCTGCAACACCGTCGTCAACGATAACGGGGTTCTGACCGGCACCATTACCGACGGCGTCGGCGCCATGCAGGCCCTCAAAGACGAAGGCGTTGAATACGTCGGCAAAAAAATGGTCGTCATCGGCGCCGGCGGTGCTGCAACGGCCATCCAGGTCCAGGCAGCCCTCGACGGCGTGCGGGAACTGACGATTTTCAACCGCGACGATGAATTCTTTGCCCACGGCGAAGAAACGGTCAAGAAGCTCCGTGAACGGACGGACTGCGTCGTCAATATTTACCGCCTTGAAGACCACGCAAAATTAAAAGAAGAATTAGACAGCGCCGACATCCTCATCGACAGTTCTTCGTGCGGCATGAAGCCCCTTGAAGACGTCGTCGCCCTTCCGGATAAATCCTATCTCCGCCCGGATTTGGTCGTCATGGATACGGTCTATGCTCCGCGTCAGACGAAGTTGATGAGATGGTGCGATGAAGTGGGCTGCAAAAACTTCAATGGCCTGGGCATGATGCTCTATCAGGGCGCCGCTGCCTTCAAACTTTGGACGGGGAAAGAAATGCCCGTAGACTTCATTAAAGACGTCCTTTTCTAAACCGTCCTAAAAAACTGAGAGACGTTGTCAGGCACCTGGCGGTGCTCCTCGACGATAGGGCATAGCAGCCAAGGATCCTGACAAGTTTTCTCATTGCCTGCATCATCAACGTGCGTTATAATAGCGTCATGAAAGCATAGGAGGATTTAAAATATGGTTAAAATTGGCAACGTCACTCTCGACAACGGGATGCCTAAAATCTGCGTCCCCATCGTCGGCCATTCTGTCGATGAACTCGTTCAGGAGTGCCGTTATCTCCAAGATAAAATTTACGATGTCGTCGAACTCCGTATCGACTTCTTAAAGGACGTCACGTCCCTCGAAGCCGTCGGCGAAGCCCTGGACGCAGTTCGCCGGGAACTTCCCAACGGAGCCATTCTGTTCACCTTCCGTACAAAGGAAGAAGGCGGTGAAACAGCCGTTCCGGAAACCTACTACTTCGACCTCATCAACTACGCCATCGAAAGCGGTAAAGTCGACGCCGTTGACGTCGAATACTTCCGCAGCCGCGAAAGCATCGAAAAGACCTTGGCCGCTGCCAAAGCCCACAACGTCACCGTCATCATGAGCAACCATGATTTCGACAAGACGCCGTCTTTCGATGACATCACCGGTCGTTTGACGGGTATGAAAAAACTCGGCGCTGATGTCGCAAAATTGGCCTGCATGCCGACGTCTGCCAAAGACGTCCTGACCTTGCTGTCAGCGACGGAAGCCGTAAAATCCCAGTATCCGGATGAACCGATCATCACCATGTCCATGGGAAAACTCGGTGCCATCAGTCGTATCAGCGGCGAAATCTTCGGTTCGGCCCTGACTTTTGGTTCTGCCAAAAAAGCATCGGCTCCGGGCCAGCTCGAAGTTACGACACTGCAGCAAATCCTGCGAGCCCTTCACTAATAGAATAAGACATAAAATAACGAGCCTGCCATGACAAAAAATTGTCGTGACGGGCTCGTTTTCGTTTACCACGATGTTTTTAAGGTAAGGTTGAAGATGAAGTTTCCTTGGTTTCCAAGCGGTGAATATCGCCGACGATGAAAATGAGCGACAAGACACCGACAGCGGCGACGGCACTGATAAAGACCATGGCACCAACAAAAGAACCGGTAAGCTGGACGATGAATCCGATGACGATGGGCGTTACGATACCGGCCAAATTACCGGCAAAGCTGAATACACCACCGGCCAGGCCCAACGATTCCTTGGGAGCAACGTCCCCAACGGTACTCCAAATGATGGCAGCCATGCCTTGGCCAAAGAAGGACAGGGCCATGATTGCAATGATGATGTCCAGTGAATCAAAGTAATTCGCCGCCATGATCGACATGGAGCAGATCAAGCCGCAGGCAATGGGCAGCTTTCTGGCCTTCGATAAAGAAGCGCCTTTCTTCAGCATGTGATCGGACCAGCGACCGCCGAGGAGGACACCGATGAGGGCGCCGAAATAAGGGATGATGGCATAAATCCCGGCTTTTAACATAGGAAGATTTTTTGCCATGATCAAGTATGTCGGGAACCAGGTCAAAAAGAAATACATCGTGCTCGTGTTGGCAAATTGGCTGATATAAATGCCGATGAGCTGACGATGGCGAAACAGTTCTTTGAGTTGGACCATGGTAATCTTTTTTAGACGTACCGGCCTCTTCCGCCTGTCCCCCACCTTGACGGATGTAGTCGAGTTCGGCCTGATTGACGCCTTGGCAGTCCTTCGGGTCCCGATAGAGCCAATACCAAATGGCGCTGACGCCGATACCGATGATACCGGTAATATAGAAGACTTCTCGCCAGCCGAAGGTATCCAAAATCCAAAATAAAACCGGCGTTAAGAAAGCCAAGCCAATAAATTCAGCCGCCGTATAGATAGACGTCGCCGTCGCCCGTTCATGATCAGGGAACCAGGCCGCTACGACGCGGCTATTGGTCGGAAAAGCCGGCGATTCTGCGGCCCCGATGGCCAGACGAATGCCGAACAAAGATAAAAAGCTGTTGCCAAGGCCCATGATCATAGTAAACAAGGACCACAAAAACAGGGAAATCGTATAGGTAATGCGCGGACCGACTCGTTCCAGGAAATAACCTCCCGGTACCTGCATCAAGGCATAGGCCCAGGCGAAGGCTGACAGCAGCATGCCCATCGTCGCAGCACTAAAACCGAGTTCAGCGCTCATGCTCGGCGCCGCTACGGCCATATTCGTCCGGTCCAAATAGTTAATCGCCGTCAGAACAAAAATCAAAGACAACATAAACCAGCGTTTGCCAGTCGGTTTCTGCCCGCCTTCCGGGGGCGTCGGAAATCGATTGGTATTCATTGTACAATCACCTCAAATTTATTAAGTTCTATTATTCACATAGTTTGATAAAAAGATAGGAAAATATCTCTGCCAGATTTCATTCCGGCAGAGATTATCTATCCTAGCGAGCCGCTTTTTTAGCCGAGATGTTGACGAACAAGGCCAACAAGACGCTCAAACAAGGTAATGGCTGCGTCAAAAATAACGACGTAAACCGGGCCATTGGCACCGCCGGCCGTTGCAAATCGAACCGGCTGCCGATACGCCAACCCAAGTACCGATACTGGAGAGAATCATGACGATACTGATGATCGTCCCTTTTACCTGGGGGGAAGAGGTCACTGACCGTAGCCGTAACCAACTGCAATACGCCGCCGGCTGCCGCAAAACCGATGACAAAACCACCGATAAGCGTTATTGTCGGATCCTGAACTACAGCTAAGATGACGAACATGATGAAGGCAATCAAGGGATACCAGAATACCAAGCGAATGGACTTGATGACCTTGTCGGCGATAACAGCCGTAAGCAGGACGGCAACGATGACGCCGATAGAATAATAAGACTGAATGACCGACGGGTTGGACATGCCGACCCATTTGCCGTATTCCTGGTTGCAGTTTACCCAAATCTGGAACGTAGCCGTCGTCGTAAAGCCCATGATGATCAAAGCGATGCTGCTGGCTGTAAATTTCAGATTTTTCAGGTTTTCCATGAAGGACGGTTCATCCCCCTTATCCGATACACCGGCCTGTTTCGGGAAGGGCATGATCATCGTCAAGACGGCGATGACAGCGCAGATGACCGGGAACAAGTAAAACAAGGTCGTGTGCGGCATCTGAGCCGAAGCCGTGAACATGATCATGAACGGTAGGATGAACTGGCCGATAGCGATGAACAATTTCGTCATGATGCTGGCAAAAGCGCTGCGGCCGACGAAGATTTCCATAGCTGCCGGAATGACACCGCCATTAAGGCAGGCATTACCGATACCGCCGATGAGACCGGCAATGTAAGCAACGGTCAAATTATCGGCAAAGGCGACGCCTAAGAAAAAGACGGCATAGAGAACGCTGCCAAAAAAAGAAACGATGCGGCGGCCAAAGCGGTCGGATAAGGGACCGGAAAAGAAACTGCCGATGAGGCAGCCAAGGCCGAGAGAAGCCGATACCCAGACGACGCCGCTGGCATCATACAGGCCGCCGGCAAGCTGTGCCGACCCCCATTGCTGGGCCAAAGCTTGTTTATAATGGCCGAGAATGGATGCGGCCACACCAAGGATCAGATAGTTAAGATATAATACGATAGCTGTATTGTATCTTCTATTATTATACAACATAATTCGTTGCAATAAAAGCAGAAACTTTTGTGAATTTTCAGTCAATTATCAACTCCTGTTCTTGTATTCCAGCCGGATTTTATCCGCGATCAACGCAATAAATTCACTGTTAGTTGGTTTGCCTTTTCCGGTATGTATGGTATAGCCAAAAGCTCATCAATGGTATCCATCTTGCCTCTGCTCCAGGCCACTTCGATGGCATGGCGGATCGCGCGTTCCACACGGCTCGGCGTTGTCTTATTCATCTTGGCAATGGTCGGATACAGGACCTTCGTAATCGAATTAATGACCTCCCGGTTGTCCACTGACATAATAATGGCATCCCGCAGATACTGATAACCTTTTATATGCGCCGGCACACCAATCTCATGAATAATGTTGGTCACATCTGTTTCCAGATTCTTTTCCCGGTATTCTGTCGTATAATCTGTTTGTCTGTTCTTCTGTGTATGGCCCGGCTGTAAAATCTGTCGTTCAGTCACCTGATGAATACGACGCAAAATCATATCATTTTTCAAATGGCTTCATAATATAATACATGGCGCCGAGATTAAAAGCATTCTCCGTGATGTTTTCCTTTTCCAATGGCAGAAATCACAATAAATGCGGGTCGTTTCTTCAGAGACATATCCTTATTGACCTGCTGCATGACCTCCAGACCGTCAAGCTTCGGCATAATCAAATCCAAAAGGACAACATCCGGCTCCTGATTCTTAATAATGTCCAATGCCTGAACGCCATCGTCCCCTCTTCCGATGACTTCAATATTCTTATCCGTCTGTAATATGGCATCCAACAAACTGACCATCTTCTCATTGTCATCAACAATTGCAACATTGATTTTTGTCATAACGCAGCCTCCCATTCTTCATCTTTTTCCAACAAGCGTCAAATGTATTATATTATCAAAAAAAGATTGTCTCAATTAATAAAACTCGCAATAACCACCAAAATAGGACAATATTTTATAATTTTTTTATTATTTTTACTTACGAAGTCGAAAAACATATTATTTTGTCTGCTTTTATTCAATTTTTTATTTTTTCTAAAAATCAAAAGGGCTTATTGCTGTTTATTTTCAAACATGATACACTTTTATTAATGTTAATTATTTCCAATCCATTGAATTAAAGAGGATTTTTTTATGCAAAAAGAAAATAAAGGCAGCATCGACCTGACAAGAGGATCGATTCCCGGCGGTATTCTGGCTTTTGCCATTCCGCTGTTTCTCGGTCAGCTGCTCCAGCAATTGTATAACATGGTGGATGCATGGGTCATCGGCAACTTTGCAGATAACGATGCTTTTGCCGCCGTCAGTTCCACCGGCACTATCGTCTTTCTGATCATCGGTTTTTTCTCCGGCATTGCCACCGGCGGCGGTGTCATTATTTCACGCTATTTTGGCGCCCGCGATGAAGACAATGTCTCAAAGGCTGTCCACACAAATTTCCTGATGGGGCTGATTGCTTCCGCAGTCGGCACTG
>ENA-OQDL01001573-OQDL01001573.1-human-gut-metagenome-genome-assembly--contig:-NODE-1573-length-11020-cov-5.864684_pt1 | contig 11020 bp, 9 predicted proteins | sample MGYA00242782_ERZ504609 | MGnify/ENA primary metagenome ERZ504609 (study PRJEB26092, sample SAMD00036320) | human gut metagenome | host: Homo sapiens | study: EMG produced TPA metagenomics assembly of... | reverse complement strand
GATATCCACGAAGCAATTCATCTATTTCATGACGTTTTTTACCGGGAAGCTGTAAAGAAAGAATAGATACAAATCCATCCGGTACAGCTACTTTCATGAATTTTTTTCCATCGGTCACAATTGTTCCTGTAGCTAATTGATGTGATTCATAAATCTTCTCGCTTTCAAATATCTTCACGACCACTGCTGCTCCTTCTTCAGAAGTAATCAGTTCACTCCAGGCAGCAGGATAAGGTGATAATCCACGGATAAAATCATATATCTTCTTCACCGGCTGATTCCAGTCAATCCGACAGGTTTCTTTAAAGATCTTCGGAGCAGGACGAAGTTCACCGACAACCGCCATTTCTTCTTGAGGAATCGGTTTTACCGTTCCATTCAATATAGCGTCTACCGTTTCAAGAACCAGTTTTCCTCCCAGTACCATCAACTTATCATGTACCACTTCCACATTATCCGTATCTGCAATAGGTACATGTACTTGCTGAATGACTTCTCCGGTGTCTATCTCGTGTTTCAAAAAGAAAGTAGTAATTCCTGTTTCCGTATCACCATTGATAACCGCCCAATTAATGGGCGCAGCTCCACGGTATTGAGGAAGCAAAGAAGCATGAAGATTGAACGTACCCAGTCGTGGCATATTCCATACCACTTCCGGCAACATACGAAAAGCAACTACAATCTGCAAGTCCGCCTTCCATTCACGCAATGCTTCTACAAAAACCTCATCTTTTAACCTTTCCGGTTGAAGTAACGGTAAATTTTGTTCAAGCGCATATTGCTTTACAGGAGAATACTGAATCTTATGTCCGCGTCCGGCAGGCTTATCGGGCATTGTAATCACACCCACTACATTATAACCGCCTTCTACTAATTGACGCAGGGCCTCTACCGCAAAATCGGGAGTCCCCATATATACTATTCTTAAATCTTCTTTTTTCATAATCGTCTTATAATCTGCATAGCAACCTGTTATCTGCATAACCCCGGCTCCGGCATCTTGCCGATTGTCGGTTAGTCTTCAGAGAAATGTACCAAAACTTGCCGGTATGAATTAAATATCTTCGATTTAGAAACAAATCCCTGATATCGCCCTTCTTCATCCACTACCGGAAGATTCCAGGCTTTCGTATCATCAAACGTCTGCATCACCTGCTCCATTCCATCCGTATCGAATATCTTGGCAGGGGCAGATGTCATTAATTTATTAACAGTGAAACGGTGATAAAGTTCTTGCCGGAACATAATGTTACGAATGTCGTCAAGAAGTACAATACCTAACAATTCACCTGTTTTTTATACGGCATGTATTATTCTCCTTTTTTCTATCTTTATTATTTTCGCACACCTTACAGGGTTATTTTATGTGCTTTTATGTTTTTATTCGTTATTTAAAGTCCGTCATTCTGTTCTTTCGTATGTTCTTTTGTACTATTTTAATATTTTTCCAATTTTCCGTTTTTATAAGTACATTAAAACGTATTCTATTAATCATTTCGTACTGGAAAGATACACCAGTAAAACTGATATATCAGCAGGAGAAACTCCTGAAATTCGGGAAGCCTGTCCGATTGAAATCGGTCTGTATGCTTCCAGTTTCTGACGTGCTTCGATTCTCAGGCTTCCAACTTTCTCATAATCAAGATCTGTCGGGATTTTCTTTGCTTCCAGTTTCTTAAACTGTTCTACCTGTTTTAACTGTCTGCGGATATATCCATCATACTTGATGTTAATGTCAACCTGTTCCTGTACATCCCATGGCAGCTCCGGACGTTCTTTATCAAGTGGTTTGATTGCTTCATAAGAAAGTTCCGGACGGCGGATCAGTTCTGCCAGAGTGGTTCCGGATTTCAGCGGTGTGCTGTTATAACTTTCCAGAAGGGTCTGAACCTCTTTGTTTGCTCCGATATTTGTATGTTCTACTCTGCTGATCTCTGTTTTTATCTGTTCTTCTTTCGTAAGGATTTTCTGATAATCCTCTTCACTGATGAGCCCTGCCTGATATCCCTTTTTACGAAGTCTCAGATCCGCATTGTCCTGTCGGAGAAGTAATCTGTACTCCGCTCTGCTGGTCATCATTCTGTATGGCTCATGGTTTTCTTTTGTTACCAGATCATCAATAAGAACACCAATATAAGCCTCAGAACGGTCAAGAATCAGCTGTTCCTGACCTTTAACTTCCAGAGCAGCATTAATTCCTGCGATCAGTCCCTGCGCCGCTGCTTCTTCATACCCTGAACTTCCGTTAAACTGACCACCGCTGAACAGTCCTTTGATTTTCTTAAATTCCAGTGTAGGATATAACTGACGTGGATTAATACAGTCATATTCAATGGCATATGCATTTTTTACGATTTTTGCATGTTCCAGTCCCGGTACGGAATGATACATTTCTTCCTGCACATCTTCCGGCAGAGAGCTGGACATTCCACCAATATACATCTCATTTGTATAGAGACCTTCCGGCTCAATAAATACCTGATGACGATTCTTATCTGCAAAACGGACTACTTTATCTTCAATTGACGGGCAATAACGCGGACCGGTTCCTTCGATCATACCGGAATACAATGGAGAACGGTCAAGGTTTGCACGAATGATCTCATGAGTTTTCTCATTTGTATATGTCAGCCAGCAGGATTTCTGCTCTATCTGAACATCTTCCGGATTAGTTGAGAATGAAAATGGTACAACTCTCTCATCTCCAAACTGTTCCTCCATTTTACTGTAGTCAATTGTATTTCCGGCAATACGGGCAGGTGTTCCTGTTTTAAAACGGAACATTTCAATTCCCAGCTCTTTCAGAGAATCAGTCAGGTAGTTGGCTGCCTGCAGTCCGTTTGGTCCTGTATAATTACTTACATCACCGTAAATACATCTTGCTTTTAAATAAGTTCCTGTACAGAGGACCACTGCTTTACAGTTATAAGTTGCACCGGAATATGTTTTTACCCCTGTAATCTTTCCGTCCTCGACCAGAAGTTTTGTTACTTCTCCCTGTTTAATAGTCAGATTAGGTGTATTTTCAAGCGTTTTTCTCATTTCATTGCTGTATGCCTGTTTGTCAGCCTGCGCACGTAAGGAGTGCACTGCAGGTCCTTTGGAACAGTTAAGCATTTTGGACTGGATAAAGGTCTTGTCAATATTTTTTCCCATTTCACCGCCCAGGGCATCAAGCTCTCTTACCAGATGGCCTTTAGAACTGCCGCCTACGTTCGGGTTACATGGCATTAATGCGATACTGTCTACACTTACAGTAAACATCACTGTATTCAGGCCCAGGCGCGCGCCCGCAAGTGCTGCTTCACATCCGGCATGACCGGCACCGACTACAACAATATCATAATCTTCTACTAACGTTCTCATTTTGTCTCCTTTTATTTTACAACTGCTCATCCTATTCTTTCAAAAATCGCCGAAGGCGATTTTTTGATTTTTATTTACCCATGCAAAACTTGCTGAATATCTCATTTACCAGATCTTCACCAACAGACTCTCCGAGGATTTTACCCAGATTTTCATATGCATTCATAAGATCTATAGAAAAGAAATCTTCCGGCATTCCCCTTTCGATACTGTTTCTGACCAGATCAAGGCTTCTGTCAGCCTCTTCCAATGCTGCTTTATGACGGGCATTTGTAATATATACCTCATCATTAAAGGAAATCTCTCCTCCAAAAAACATATCTTTAATCTGTTCTTCCAGTTCTGTAATGCCTTTTTCTTCTTTTGCAGAAATCGGAATTACAGGATGTCCTGTTTTTTCTTTCAGGATTTCCGGCTGGATTTCCGGCTGAAGATCAGTTTTATTATACAGGATAATCGCCTTTTTTCCAGTAAGCATTTCCATGATTTCTTCATCATTTTCGTCAAGCGGAACAGAAGAATCCACTACATAAAGAATCAGATCTGCTTTCTGTGCCATTTCTCTGGCTCTGTCTACCCCTATTTTTTCCACAATATCCTTTGTTTCTCGGATTCCGGCTGTATCAATAATCTTCAGAGATATTCCATGAAGTGTGATATATTCCTCCAGAATGTCTCTGGTCGTTCCTGCAATATCTGTCACAATAGCCCTGTTTTCTCCGATCAGAAGATTTAACAGTGAGGATTTTCCGGCATTTGGTTTTCCGAGGATAACTGTCTGGATTCCCTCCTGGATCATCTTTCCGTCAGAAGAAGTTTTCAACAGGCGCTTCACTTCTTTCTGTTCATTATCCACAACTTCCAGAAGTTCCTGGGGATATCCATCCAGACTGATATGTTCCGGATCATCCAGTGCCGATTCTATATATGCAATGTGATAAATCAGCTTTTCTCTGATATCTCGAATTGCTTTCTGCACAGAACCTCTTAACTGATCCATGGAACTGCGAAGCGCATATTCATTTTTCGCCTGTATAACATCCATAACAGCCTCTGCCTGGGACAGATCCATCCGTCCGTTCAAGAAGGCACGTTTGGTAAATTCTCCTGGTTCTGCAATTTCGGCACCATTTTTCAGCACTGTATCCAAAACCCTCTGCATAGCATATACACCACCATGACAGTCTATTTCTACTGTATCTTCTCCTGTAAAAGTCCTCGGTGCATGCATGATCATTACCAGAACCTCATCAATCAGTTCCTCTCCATCATAAATATATCCATAATGAATGGTATGAGTCGGAACTTCTTTTATTTTTTTCTTCCCGCCTTTTGATCTGTAGATACGGGAAATCACATCCATGGCATTCTCGCCGCTGATACGGATGATTCCGATTCCGGACGCACTCATGGCTGTGGAAATTGCTGCGATTGTTGTTTCCATTTTTTTCTCCTCACTTGCCTGTTCTATAATAGTTCCGCCCCTGCGGAACAGTAGACTGTTACAATAATTCTGTCATCTTATATACATAACAGGAAAATCACACTGGCTACTGTTATTTTTTTCTGCAAGTGTGTAATCTCTCTGGTATATATACAAGACTTTCCGTAAAATAAAAATGTTACTCCAGGCAAAAGTACACACGCAAAGTTACGTGTTATTCACGCTTTCACCTAGAATAACATTCTTTTTTCATATCTGCAATGAAGCAGTCATATTATTAATTTCTTTTTAATTTTACCACTACATGACGGTAAGGCTCTTCACCCTCACTGACTGTCTCAACGAATTTATTTCCCTGAAGAGCAGAATGGATAATTCTTCTCTCATAAGGATTCATTGGCTCAAGAATAACCGGCTTACGGGTTTTTCTTACTTTATAAGCAATACCTCTTGCAAGGTTCTCAAGAGTTTCTTTACGGCGCTTGCGGTAATCTTCTGTATCAAGTTTTACACGAATGTAATTTGATTTACCTTTATTTACCACAAGACTCGTCAGATACTGAAGAGAATCCAGAGTCTGGCCTCTCTTGCCGATAAGGATTCCCATATCTTCACCTTCAAAGTCAACTTCCAGACTTCCGTCCGTTGTGTTATATTCAGATGTAATCTCTACTTCTCCAAGATTCATGGACGCAAATACATCACGAAGGAATACCTTTGCTCTGTTTTCTACTTCTTTAATCTCTTCCGGATCTGTAAGGATCTCAACAGGCTTTGCCGGTTTTACCGGTTTAGCCGTCTTTTCTCTGATTTGTTTCTCTTTTGGCTCTCTGAATTCTCTCGGCTGTTTTTCTTTTGCAGCCCTTTCCTTTACAGGTTTTGGCTGTCTTGGTTTCTCAGAAACAGCTTTCGGCTCTTTGATTTCTTTCTTTACCGGTTTTATAGCTTCCGTTTTCTTTTCTTCCTGAACCGGGGCTTCCTCTTTGAAGGAATCGAGTTTCACTGTCTCTACGATCTCCTTCATTTCTTCTTCCTCAGAAACCGGCTCAATCTTACGAACCTTAATTACTGCAGGCTTGCTTCCGATTCCGAAAAATCCGTTGCTGCCTTCACTTATTACCTGAATCTCAAGCTGGTCACTGGATACGCCAAGCTCGATACATGCTTTTGTAATTGCTTCACTCTTTGTTTTCGCTGAAAACTGGATATAATCCTCCATGCCAACCCCTCCGTTCCTGACTACTTCTTCTTATTACGCTCATCAAATGCTTTTACCAGATTGGCCTTTGCAGTAATGCTGCCAGGTTTTGCATTCGCAGCGTCTTTGTAAGCTTCTTCAACCTTCTTGGCTCTTGTCTCAACATTTGTATTGCTGCTGCCTTTTTCAATCTTATTGATATTCTTGGCGCTCTGATGGGCCTGATTTGTAATCTTCTGAGGTGGAAGTCCCGCTTTCTCACGCTTCTTTTCCATCTTCTTCATATTCTCACTGATCAGGTCTTCAATCTGGATCTTATCCATCTTTTTATTGATAACAACCTGCTGCACACTTCTTACTGCAGCACTTGCTACCCAGTAAATACCAAGACCTACAGGGAATGTGAAACAGAATACTGCTGACATCAACGGCATTACCATATTCATTGTCTTCATGGAGTTCATCATTGCATCCTGCTGTGAATCGCCGCTCTGCTGTGCTGCCTGAGGCATCAGTTTTAAGTTGATCATCTGTGTAGCCCACGCAAGAATCGGGATAAGAATCGCAACGATAGCAAGAAGAACAGATCCACCTACAAAAGCTGCTTTAATATAAGTCAGTGGCTGATCAGCGATATTCAGACCAAAGAAATTCTGCACATGTGAAATCTCTTTTGCAGTGCTGTTCAGCGTATCAGTAAATCCTGCAAACTGGCTTGTCTCAGCAAGTGTTTTCCACTGGGAAGGTGATAATGCATACAAAAAGTCTGTGACTGAATTACTTGTAGCTTTACTTCCATCCATAATAAGCTGAACTCTTGTCATCTTATTATCTGTGATAAACTGCTGAAGGATATCTGTATATCCGTTTACACCTGTAATACTGGTAACTGCAGATGCAAGGATATCCCTTACACTTCCTACATATGCCGGAATTTTATAAATTACCTGATATAAGGCCATCAAAATAGGGAACTGGATTGCAAGCTGTACACAGCTTCCTGTAGGAGATACGCCGTATTTCTGATATACAGCCTGTGTTTCCTCCTGCATTTTCTGCATTGCAGCAGTATCGTTGTTTTTTCCCTTGTACTTCTTTTGAATTTTCTGAAGTTCCGGCTGCATGATTGCACTCAGCTTAGAGAATTTCTGCTGTTTAATCTGCAGTGGGGTCATAAGAGCATAAATAAGGATACTGAAGATGACAATACAAAGACCGATATTCTGAATTCCAAAGATATTCAGCAATCTGTAAATACCATCCATGATCCATCCCATAACGGTCGCAAGCTGACCAATGATAGGAGTGCTGCTCTTTGTCGCTAAAATCATTTCCAAGTTCATTTCCTCCTAGAATCCATAAATGACAGGAGGTTCCTTCGATCGATCAATATTCAATTTTCAAGTACATTCCTGTCTTTACGGTACAGGGTCATAGCCTCCGTGGGAAAAAGGATTACAGCGAAGTATCCTCCATACCGCAAGAAGACCGCCCTTTAATGCACCATATTTTTTCGATTGCTTCCAAACCATATTGAGAACATGTGGGAATATAAGGACATTTTGTTCTCTTCATCGGTGATATATACTTTTGATAGAGTTTAATTATTCTGATCAGAAACTTCTTTATCATTGTTCTTACCTGCTATGCAGTGCTTTCCCGCCAGATGCATCAGCGCACTCTCTATCTCTTGATAGGTTCTGTCCTTTGCCTGTGGGCGTGCAACTACTACAATGTCCAAACTGTTTTCAAATTCCGCTTCATTCAACCGATAACTCTCTCTTATCAATCTGGTGAGTCTGTGGCGAACCACACTGTTCCCTACTTTTTTGCTTACTGATATTCCCAGACGATTCTTCATGTACTGATTTTTCAGTACGTACATCACCAGATACCGATTACCTTTTGATGTTCCATTTCTGTATACTTTTTGAAAATCTTGATTTTTTTTTAAGGACTCTGATCTTTGCATAGAATCCCCTTTCCTGATCTCTTTTTTAAGAGAAGAAAAGACCACATAATTGCGGTCTTATTCTTAGGCTGATAAATGCTTTCTTCCTTTTAATCTTCTGGCAGCTAATACTTTACGACCACCCTTTGTGCTCATACGAGCTCTGAAACCATGAACTTTTGCTCTAGATCTCTTTTTTGGCTGAAATGTCATCTTCATAGGTAAAGCACCTCCTTTATCTATTATCCATGTTAAATTTTGTAACTTTTTAAGTATGACAGACACCGGATTCTACAGCTCTCCTGCCCGCCAACTTTACTTATTAGAACATCATTTCAATTATATTCATAAAGGGTGGATTCGTCAAGTATTATTTACACAAAGATTTAAATGGTTTTTTATGCCATTGTGGATTACATAATTGGTTTACGTAATATTATCCACATTTTGTGGATAACTTGTGGATAACTTGTGGAATACCTATATATCTTTCCACTTTCTCCTGTCTATTTTACACATATCTTCAAAAAAATGCTTTTATTTCTACTTTTCTTACTGTGCATAAAATTATCCCCATTTTTTATCGTTTTTAAAAGAATAACGTCACATTATGGTAACCGGAATTGGCTTTTCCACTGTTATCCACACTAATCCACATAAAAAGTGGGGATAACTTTTTTCCACATTTCCCTCAAATATACATTGCGAAAACAGGCATTTTATTATAATATATATAAGGATATTTATGTCTTTTTTAAGAATACGGTCAGAGTTTGTGGAAAACTCAATATTATCAATACACACTTAATATAGAAGTAATACGAACCGGGAGAACCAGAAAATGAACAAAGTTGTGGAAAAATGGGACGAAATCCTGCAAATCGTCAAGACAGAACATGATCTGTCCGACGTTTCTTTTAATACCTGGCTAAAACCACTTACTGTTTACGAAGTAGTTGACAATGTTGTCACTATTATCGTGCCTTCAGAGCAGGTAGGTCTCAATTATATAAGTAAAAAATACAAACTTCCACTTCAGGTAACGATCAGTGAAGTTACCGGAATGGAAAACTGTGACATCAATTTCATATTGCCGGAAGATGTTCCGAAAAAAGAGGAAGTTTCTCCAAAAGCGCAGTCTCAGGACGCACGCTGCGAGGAAGCTCATTTGAATCCAAAATACACTTTTGATACCTTTGTAGTCGGAAGCAATAATAAATTTGCCCAGGCAGCAGCTCTTGCAGTTGCCGAATCCCCGGGTGATACCTACAATCCGCTCTTTATCTATGGCGGTGCAGGTCTGGGAAAAACTCATCTGATGCATTCTATTGCTCATTTCATTATTGATCATGATGAAAACAGCAAAGTACTTTACGTTACCAGTGAAGAGTTTACCAACGAACTGATCGAAACAATCCGTAATGGAAATAACTCGGCAATGACCAAGTTTCGTGAAAAATACAGAAACATTGATGTTCTTCTTGTCGACGATATTCAGTTTATTATAGGAAAGGAATCTACACAGGAAGAATTTTTCCATACCTTTAACAGCCTGCACAGTGCCAAAAAACAGATTATTATTTCGTCAGATAAACCTCCAAAAGATATGGAAATCCTGGAAGAACGTTTCCGTTCACGATTTGAATGGGGCCTGATCGCAGATATCACACTGCCGGATTACGAAACCCGAATGGCAATTCTTCATAAGAAGGAAGAAATGGATGGATATGATATTAACGAGGAAGTAATCAAATACATTGCAAACAATATTAAATCCAATATCCGCGAACTGGAAGGCGCGATCAACAAGGTGATGGCTTTTGCCAAACTTGAAAAAAAGGAAGTTACACTTGAACTTGCCGAACAGGCGTTAAAAGACATTATTTCCCCTGATGAAAAGAAAGTCATCACGCCGGATTATATTATTTCCATGGTTGCTGAACATTTTGATGTTACAGTGGATGACCTTTGTGGAAATAAGCGTAACTCCAAAATTGTAACTCCCCGCCAGATTGCCATGTATTTATGCAGAGAAATCATCTCAACTCCGCTGAAATCTATCGGAAAATGTCTTGGAAATCGTGATCATACTACCATTATGCACGGCATCGACAAAATTGAAAAAGAAATCAACAACGATGAAAACCTTAAAAACACCATTGAAACTTTAAAGAAAAAAATTAATCCACAGGGATGAGGATAACTGACTGTATAACATGTGTATAAGATGTTGATTGAATGTGTATAAGTGTGTATAACTTTTCGCCGCTTTTTGGGCGCTTCGGTTATACACAAGTTATACACATACTTTAAGCACACCTTTACACGAAGTTATCCATATCCGAACTCCTTGAAAAATCAACCTTCAATGGAGTTTTTCACATATTCACATCCCCTACGGCGGCGACGACGGATTCCTTTTATATATTTATCTATAAAAAACCACATCACCCAAGAAAGGAAGTTATACACATTATGAAAATCATTTGCCAGAAAATCAACTTGCTCAAAAGTGTAAACATCTCACTGAAAGCAGTTCCCTCTAAAACAACAATGCCAATTCTGGAATGTATTCTGATTGATGCTACTACAAACCAGATCAAATTTACTACTAATGAATATGGAACTCGGTATAGAAACAATTTGTTGATGGAACCATTGAAGAAAAAGGAATCATTGCGCTGGATGCAAAAATTTTCTATGAAATCATTCGTCGACTGCCAGACAATACGGTAACTATTAAAACAGATGAGAAACTTACTGCCACCATTACCTGTGAGAAAGCAAAATTCACGATACCTGGTAAATCCGGAGAAGATTTTGCATATCTCCCACTGATTGAGAAAGAAGAAAGTCTTACTATCTCTCAATTCACATTAAAAGAGATGATTAGACAGACTATTTTTTCAATTGCCTCCAATGAAACCAATAAGCTGATGACCGGTGAACTTTTTGAAATCAAAAATAACTACCTGAAAATAGTATCTCTCGATGGACATCGTATTGCGATCAGACGTATGGAACTGAAAAAAGATTATGCTGACCGCAAAGTGGTAGTACC
>ENA-OQDL01001571-OQDL01001571.1-human-gut-metagenome-genome-assembly--contig:-NODE-1571-length-11025-cov-3.003487_pt1 | contig 11025 bp, 14 predicted proteins | sample MGYA00242782_ERZ504609 | MGnify/ENA primary metagenome ERZ504609 (study PRJEB26092, sample SAMD00036320) | human gut metagenome | host: Homo sapiens | study: EMG produced TPA metagenomics assembly of... | reverse complement strand
CGCATGGGCATCGGTTGCCATTTGGTGAATACCGAGAATGCATTCACCGCTGACTGGTAGATGTGTGCCGTTTCCCCACCTGCCGCCTTCCCGGAGTTCCCCGATGACTGAGGAGAACATCTCTTGTAAGGTAATTTCATTTCTGCTCATTTTCCAAATTATTTATAAAAAGGTTTATCCTGCAATTATAAATAAATTGAGAGCAAGTGCAAAGGCATCATTCTGAAATCTGCGAAACGGGAATGATGCCGTATCCGACAGCTTTATTTGTTGGCTAACGTCTGTTTAGTGGCTGATATACGTATCCTGGAAGAACCGCTTGTTATCATTCAGGCTGCAAGTGGCATCCACTCCGGCTTGTTGCAGGCGTTCGGCAATCTCATTCAGTTTCTTCCTCGAAACCCTTCCGATATAGAACAGACGGTAGCGGTAATCGTTGTCCAGCAATTCCATGACGTGCGTGAAATTCTGTTCGCGGGCAAAGTCGAAGTTTACTTTTCTTAGGTTCTGGTACGGATAGCGGATAGTCCTGCCTACGCTGTGTATGATGAGGCCGTTATTGTCCAACGTCAGGTAGCAGAAGCGGGTCATCAGCATGCTGATGCAAAAAAAGACTTAATGCAAACGAAATGATAGCCGGGATGAAGCCCCTGCCACTGATGGAATAATATCCCAATATAAGGAATATCAGGAATAAGACAAAGAACCAGAACATATAGAGTGACGGACGCTGGTATGTTTCTGTGGGAACCTCTGCGACTGTCCGTTCCCTCGGTGCGTAGTTGTCGAAGGGGATTTCTTGGGAGACCAGGTAGCGGATGACCGAGGAAGGGTGACGGAAAGGAGGCAGATAGATTACTTTTTCTTTTCCTTCCTTTAGATGTAAAGTCAGTATGCCCGGACCATATTTGTCTTTCGCAGCCAAGTTGCTTTTGCGGGGAACCTGGTGGTAACGCTTCATGAAACTGAAACTCTTGATTTGGTGCAGTCCGATGTGCTGGCTTTGCAGCAGTTGTTCGGCTCTTTTCTGTTCTTTACTGGTCACTTCCATAGTTCTTATTTTTTAAGTTCGGGATAACTGATGCGGGTATGGTATATAGTCTTCAGCTTCTCCTTGAATACGTTCTTCACGGTGGCAATATCCTTGAAGGTGATGGGGCATTCCTTGAAATAGCCTTCTGCCACTTGCGAATCGATAATCTTGTCTACCAGGTTGCTGATGCTCTCTTCCGTATATTCGGGCAGACTGCGTGAAGCGGCTTCCACCGAATCGGCCATCATCAGGATAGCCTGCTCTTTGGTGAACGGGTTGGGACCGGGGTAGGTGAATGCCTCCTCGTTAGGGTCTTCACCGGGGTGCTCGTTTTTCCAGGAGATATAGAAATACTTCGTTTTCCCACGGCCATGGTGAGTGGTGATGAAATCCTTGATTACTTTGGGGAGATTGTTCTTCTCGGCCAGCTTCAGCCCGTCCGTCACATGGCTGATGACGACTTGGGCACTTTGCTCATAGCCCAGATTCTTGTGCGGATTGACTCCACCCGACTGGTTCTCGGTGAAGAACACCGGATTCTCCATCTTGCCGATGTCATGATACAGCGCTCCGGTACGTACCAGCTGGCTTTCCATGATCCCGGTAACACCTGTCGTATTCTGTGCAGTCAATGCTGTGATCGCACTCATTGCATAGACTCCGTTTGCCTGCATGGTCTTAATATCTGCCTGAATTCCTGCACCCCCGCTTGAATCGCTTCCGGCAATTGTAAGTGCTGTCTTTTTTTTCCATCAATTCCCTCCAGTCTCTGCAATAGCAGTCTGCTTCTCTCTGAATCTCTTCCTGATCATCCTTACTTGCTTCATCATAGATTCCTATAACCTGGAATCCTGCCTTTTTTGCAGTGCGGACTGCATGGATAACATCCTCGAATACCAACGTCTCTTCCGGTCTGCTTCCAAGATATTCCGCTGCCTGCAGATAAATATCCGGCTTCGTCTTTCCTGCACCTGCTTCTTCACAGGTGAATATCCGATCAAAATACTTTGCAATTTCCAGACGTTCAAACGCCATCTCTATTTCTTTCTTATTATTGGAAGATGCAATCGTCATTGGAATATTACTGTTACGAAGCTTCTCCAGAAGTTCTACCGCTCCGCTCTTCAGCGGTGCCGTTTCTTTATAATAATCGCTGATAATATCCAAAACGTTCTGTTCGATTTCATCTGTTTCCTGTGACAGATGATAATGCTCTTTTACATATTGCGCACCTTCCTGAATACTCATTGTAAATAATATATTTCCAAGATCCGGTTCTGCCTCTATGCCAATGCTGTTCAGATAACGCACCCCTACATCTTTCCATATCCCCATGGAATCCAGCAAAGTTCCGTCTACATCGAATATTGCTCCCTTTATCATGCTTCCACCATTTCCTCTGTTAATTTTTTCAGTTTCTTCGTTGCGTTTTTTATATCTTTTTCTGCAAATATTGCACTGATTCACGGCTGATTCCGCAGATTTCCGGTTCCAGAAAGCTCCGATACATTTTCTTTACTGATTCCTCCGATAGCAATCACAGGAATATCTACTGCTTCAGTAATTGCTTTCAATGTCTCATGACTTATATCAGCTGCATCTGCTTTTTGAATCTGTATGAAAGACTGCTCCGACTCCAAGGTAATCTGCCCCTCTTTCCTGTGCGAGCAATGCCTGTTCGACCGTCTGTGCAGATACACCAATGATCTTGTCCGGTCCAAGCTTTTGCTCTTACATCTCCGGCTTCCATATCACTCTGTCCGACATGTACTCCGTCAGCATCTATCTCCAATGCAATATCAACATTGTCATTGATCACAAATGGCACATGATATCTGTCGCAGAGTTCCTTAACTTTTTTTGCTTCTTCGAGGAAATGTGCTTCATCCAGTTCATTTTTCTCTCAGCTGCACAAATGTTGTACCACCTTCCAGCGTCTTCTCAACCTGACTGTATAACGTCTCACCATTTAACCAGTGGCGGTTCCGTCACGGCATACAGGAGTAAATCTTCTTTCTGCACCTTTTTGCATGTATGTCCTTCCGCTTTTTTATCTGATCATTCTCAATATTTCTATCTGATCTCATATTTTGCTCCTTTCTCCAATGTTTCTTTATCCATATTGTAGATTGCATCATAATACGTTACGTAAGTGGCATTACCATCACCTTTCTGCATATATCCCCATCCAATCTTCTCCTGCCAGTCCCATCGTGCAGACAGCTGCCGCTGCCGCCTCCAGCTTCTGCTCTGGATTCGCTGCCAGGAATGCTGTCATCATTCCGGACAACTGACATCCCGTTCCGGTAATCTTTCCCATCTCCGGTCGTCCGTTGCGGATTATATAACAGCTGGCACCATCACTTACCAGATCAATTGCACCTGTAATTCGCAACAATACATCCCGCTTTTTTTCGCAAATGCTTTCGCAAATGCAATACCTTCTTCCAGATTCTCCTCTGTTACGGCATCTGCTACATCTGCATCCACCCCTTTTGTTGTTCCGCTTCCCTGTGCCAGTGTTTTTACTTCTGAGATATTTCCGCGTATAACATCGAATCGGACTTTCTCCATCAGTTCTACGGCGGTATTCGTCCGCAGTACACTTGCACCTGCTCCGACCGGATCTAATAACGTCACATGTCCCAATTCATTAGCACGCGCTCCGGCTGCAAGCATTCCTTCAATCGTTCTTTTGTTCAAAGTACCAATGTTGATGTTCAGACCTTGACAGATAGATGTAATCTCCTTTACATCTTCTGGTTCATCTGACATAATCGGACTTCCGCCACAGGCTAACAATACATTTGCAACGTCATTTACCGTTACATAATTGGTAATATTATGTACCAGCGGCACACTCTTTCTTACATTTTCAATACAGTTTCCTAACATTATTCTTTCTCCTGTTATCCATATATTTCCGATTTCTTCTATTTAATATTTACGCAATGTATCGTGGCTGTCATCTGTTGTATTGTCAATATTTTTTATCACAACATAATACCCGTCATTTCCGTTTGTCCTGACAAGCACACGGTCTCCGACTTTATGTCCCTGTATTGCTTTTCCGAGCGGCGATTCGATACTGATCAGTCCCTGAAGAGAATTTCCGCGGATACTGGTCACGAGACGATATGTCTCTGTCTCGTCATCGTCTTCGAAGTATACTTCCACTGTATTATTAATTCCAACTTCATCTACCTTAGATGTATCAGACACAATCTTCGCATTCTTAAGCATTCGTTCCAGATAGCGGATACGGCTTTCGTTACGGTTCTTATCCTGTTTTGCTGCCTTATATTCAAAATTCTCGCTTAAATCACCCTGTGCTCTTGCCTCTTTTACTGCTTCCAGTTCTTTCTTACGAACAACAATCTTACGGTATTCTATTTCTTCTTTAATTTTCTTAACATCGCTTTCAGTTAACTGTTCACCCATGAAAATGCACTTCCCTTCTTATCTTTGTATATTATAATACTCTGGTCTGTACGCTGCAAATTCTAAATCAACCCATAATGCTCCATTGCTTTATAAAGCCCGTCATTCTCTACCGTATCCGTGATATACTCGGCATACGGCTCCAGAACCGGATCATGATGCCCCATGATCACCCCGTGTCCTGCAGCTTTGATCATATCAAAATCATTGCTGCTGTCTCCGAAGGCATATATCTCATCATCCTGCAGAGCCAATTCTTTCTTTATGTACGCAATTGCAGTTGCCTTAGAATATTCTTTCTGTACACATTCATACACTCCACCCAGACGGTCGATATGTTTGAAAACATCTTCTATTTCTTTAAAAAACCTTTCTTCGTCTGCAATTTTATCTATATAAATCAGTATCTTATCAAAATCATAACCTGTATCTTCCATTGACTGCTCTCTCCCAAGTCCCAGACCAGCCATATATCTTCTACTGCTTTCCACCGACTCCAGCCTTGAGATACGGTTGGAGTAATAGATATCCTCTGTTCCTTCCAGGAAGCCTTCTACCTTGCAGTCTTTCATAGACTTTATAATCCTGCGTCCTCTTTCATATGGGATAGAATGATGAAATACGACCCGTTCCTCATATACCAAATGTGTTCCACATCCACATAAAAAACCATCGAACGGAATTCTTTTTATCATAGGCGGTACGCTGCATATGGTGCGCCCGGTATTGATGAATGTCTTATGTCCGTTCTCCTGTGCTTTGCGTAATGCCACAAGTGCACTTTCCGGTATCTCATGCGTAATCTCACTTAAAATTGTTCCATCAATATCAAAAAATAATGCTGACATAACTTCCTCCATTTTTATACGAAAAAACTGACATCGTTTATTATAATTAAACGTGCCAGTCTTTTCAATAGATATAGCAATTTCATTTTATAATCTGTACACAGGAACCCATTCCCGTATCATGATCTTACATTAATTTTCTGAACAGATCTTTCAGATCCTCTACACTGGCATCTTTCGGATTACCAGGTGCGCATGCATCTGCATGAGCAGATTCTGCAAGGAACGGAAGGTCTTCTTCTTTCAAAGCTTCCAGTTTTGTAGGAATTCCAACGTCTACAGATAATTTACGTACCGCATCTACTGCTGCTTTTCTGTATTCTTCTACAGACATATCATCTACGCCTTCAACGCCCATCGCTTTTGCGATTTCTTTATATTTTTCTCCCGTGCATTCCGCGTTGTATTCCATAACGATTGGAAGCATCATTGCACATGCAACACCATGTGGTGTGTCATAGACAGCTCCAAGTGTATGTGCCATAGAATGTGCGATTCCAAGTCCTACATTAGAGAATCCCATTCCTGCGATATACTGTCCAAGAGCCATTCCCTCGCGTCCTTCTTTTTCATTTGCAACTGCGCTTCTTAAAGATTTGGAAATAAGTTCAATCGCTTTCAAGTGGAACATATCTGTCATTTCCCATGCAGCTTTTGTTGTATATCCTTCAATTGCATGTGTCAGGGCATCCATACCTGTGGAAGCTGTCAGTCCCTTTGGCATAGAAGACATCATCTCCGGATCTACGACTGCGATAACAGGCATGTCGTGCGGATCTACACAGACGAATTTTCTCTTCTTCTCGACATCAGTGATAACATAGTTGATCGTTACCTCTGCTGCTGTTCCTGCTGTTGTAGGCACTGCAATGATCGGAACACATGGATTTTTCGTCGGTGCTGTTCCTTCCAGACTTCTTACATCCTCGAATTCCGGATTTGCTATGATAATACCGATTGCTTTGGATGTATCCATAGAAGATCCACCGCCGATTGCGATGATATAATCAGCTGCGGCTTTTTTAAAGGCCTCAACTCCATGCTGTACATTCTGGATCGTCGGGTTTGGTTTGATATCAGAATATAATTCATATTCCAGTCCTGCATCCTCAAGTACTTTTGTAACTTTCGTTGTTACATTGAATTTGATCAGATCCGGGTCTGAACATACCAAAGCTTTTTTCAATCCTCTTATTTTAACTTCTGCTGCAATCTCATTGATTGCTCCTGCTCCGTGAAACGATGTCTGGTTTAAATTAATTCTGTTTGCCATGATAACTGACACTCCTTCTATACATAATCTTTATTTGTGATGCGAAACATTTTCTTTTCCTCTTTTGTTTCGTATCTTGTTTCTTTATGTCTTAATTTTAACAATCATTTTCTTTGGATGTAAGTTACAAAGTATATATTTTGTAACATTTGCACGTTACACTTTTGTATTTTTGTAACTTTATATCTTTTATGCACAATATTTTCAGATGTTTCTTGTTATTCAAATGACATTTCGCAGATACATATTTTGACCTCAAAAAAAGAACTCCCTCTTACAGGAGTTCTAATTTCTTAAATAATGTTTCCAGTTCTGCCGGCATCGCTTTACCAGATTTTCTGCCATCTCTTCCGGACGTTTCTTCATATCCCCCAGTACCCACTGGGTTGTCATATACACCGAACCCTGACAATACATCTCCAACTGGAAATGCAGATTCTCAGGAATTGGCTGTTTTGTTTTTGCCTGAATCTGATTCTCATAAAACCTCAGAATCAGCTGAAAATCATGATCTCTCAGACAATTCTGATCATCATTACGGAACGCTGCTTTGAAAAATAATTTCTCTTCCTCTATATAGTGGAACTTATTGACCAGTCCTTCATAAGCTGTCTTACCCTCTCCCATGTGCTGGAACGATTCTAACAGGATCCGGTCAAAATACCAGTTAATGAGATCGTATTTATCCTGGAAATTTCGGTAAAATGTCTGCCGCGTTGTTCCACATTCTGCCACAATTTCTTTTACTGTAATCTTTTCTACCGGCATCTTCTTCATACAGTTTTTCATGGCTTCCGCCAGACGATATTTCATCTTATCGTGTTTTATTCCTTCCACTTACATCATCCCCAGTTTATTTTTTCTGACTCTCTAGAATACTTTCGTCGTCCATTTGCTCATGTCCCAGACTTCATTTACCACATCCTGATAGAATTCCGGTTCGTGACAGATCAAAAGGATGCTCCCTCTGTATTCCTGCAAGGCTTTTTTCAGCGAATCCTTTGCATCCACATCCAGGTGGTTGGTCGGCTCATCCAGGAGTAAAATATTTGTATCCCGGTTGATCAGTTTACAAAGTCTGACTTTCGCCTGCTCTCCACCACTTAATACTCTGACCTGACTTTCGATATGTTTTGTCGTCAGTCCGCATTTTGCCAGTGCCGAACGTACTTCATACTGTGTGAACGACGGAAATTCCTGCCAGATCTCATCGATACAGGTAGTCTTGTTCTCGCCTTTGACTTCCTGTTCAAAGTATCCGATCTCCAGATTCTCTCCCAGTTCACAACTTCCGGATAAGGATGGAATCAATCCTAAAATGCTTTTTAATAATGTAGTCTTTCCGATTCCGTTCGTTCCAACCAGTGCTATCTTCTGTCCACGCTCCATACTGAAATTTAATGGTTTTGATAACGGCTCATCATATCCCGTTACCAGATCATGTGTCTCAAATAACATCTTTCCAGGTGTACGGCCATAACGGAAATGAAATTCCGGCTTCGGTTTCTCTGCCGCCAGTTCGATCACATCCATCTTGTCCAGCTTCTTCTGTCTGGACATCGCCATATTTCTGGTAGATACACGTGCCTTATTACGTGCCACGAAATCTTTCAGCTCACTGATCTCCTGCTGCTGTCTTCTGTAAGCAGCTTCCAGCTGCGCTTTCTTCACAGCATAGACTTCCTGGAAGTGATCATAATCTCCCACATAACGGTTCAGTTCCTGATTCTCCATATGATAGATGATATTGACCACTTCGTTTAAGAATGGAATATCATGCGAGATCAGAATAAATGCATTCTCATAATCCAGAAGATAGCGCTTCAACCATGCGATATGTTCCTCATCCAGGTAGTTGGTCGGCTCATCCAGAAGCAGGATATCCGGCTTTTCCAATAACAGTTTTGCAAGAAGGACTTTCGTTCTCTGTCCCCCGCTTAAGTCTGTAACATCACGGTCCAGCCCCAGATCCAGAAGTCCGAGTGCTCTTGCCACTTCCTCTACCTTTGCATCGATCGTATAGAAATCGTGCAGTGTAAGCTCATCCTGAATGGTTCCGAGTTCGTCCATCAGACGGTTCATCTCTTCTTCATCTGCCGTTCCAAGCAGATCACAGATTTCATTCATACGCTGTTCTTTCTGAAGCAGCGGATCGAATGCAGATTTTAACACGTCACGGATGGTCATTCCCTTTTCGAGGACCGCATGCTGATCCAGATATCCTGCATGTACATTCTTAGACCATTCTACTTTTCCTTCATCCGGCACAAGCTTTCCGGTCACAATATTCATAAAGGTAGATTTTCCCTCTCCGTTGGCTCCTACAAGACCGATGTGTTCTCCCTTTAAAAGTCGAAAAGAAACATCTGAGAATATGGCTCTGTCCCCGAAACCATGTGTCAGATGTTCAACATTTAATATACTCATAAATTTCTCCCTGATTATTCACTTTTTTAATTTGAAAAGATGCCAGCAAACTCTCTGCTGACATCTACATTATAACGTTTCAACCAGAACCTTGCAATCATAATATATTCCGGTTTGATTCGTACATTCTGTATTACATCTGCATTATATCGCTTTACAGAAAATACTCCTCTTCATCCCGCCATACTTTTCCTTCGTCATCACCTGTTCATACTGTAATTTCAGGAATGTATTCACACTTGCCACATTGTCCGGATGTGCCGTTCCAAGCAGATAATGATATCCCTGTTCTTTCAGAATCTGTTCTGACTCTTCCATCATCTTTCTCTGCAACCCCTGTCCGCGGTATTCTTTTCTTACCATGGCAATCTCCATATGTGCCGACTGCTTTCGCTGTTCTTCATCAAATTTCAGATCGTATCCGAGATTCTCATCCCCAAGATTCTTTGCCCGTGCGATAAAGACACCTGCCAGTCTGCCATCACACATTGCCTTTAATCCAAAGCCACCGGTCATCATATAGCTTGTTACTTCCTCATCGCTATCCAAACTGAACCATTCCTTATTCGGAAGTTCACTATAGATTTCATGGATCATTCGAAGAATATCCGGTATATCCTGCTCTGTTACAACTGCTATCTCATTCATATATCTTCTCCGTTCATTTTTGCTGTTTACAGTATCATACTGTAAATATGTTCATCTGTAAATAGAATCATTCTCGCGTTCTTTCTCTTTTTATGTTATAATTTTCTTAAAAACTTAAGGAGGTTTTACTATGAGCCATATTTCCTATGCCTTTAATCATTCTGACATAGAAGCAACCGCTTACGCTCTTACCGTTCTGCCTCGTCTTGGACTTGCAGAATCAGAAGCCCAGGCAGAAATTAATTATCAACTCTGTTGTTCTGCGGCGAAAAAATTGATTAATCACGCCACAGATATTACACCCGACGAATTTCGTACCATTATTGCAGCACTCCAGGCTACCAAACTCATCATTCTTGGTGATATTGAAGTCGATGCAAAAACATGCAGCGAATGTAAGAGCTATTTCTTTACGATCAACAAATTATTATCCACCTTTGAAAAGCAATTATTACAGGAATAAAATCAAATGATACGCAAAGAAAAGCCCCGGAAATACTGGATTTTCGGGGTTTGTTGCTCTTTTTCGATATTCGGTTGAATTATCTCTTTGTTAACGTTTTGATATCCTAAAAAGCCCATAAATAGGGGATTTGTGTGTCCCAGTGTTGCATATATGTTGTATGCGATTGACTGCCCACACATTCCCTTTTTGCTTTATTACTTTGATATGCTGTGATTACATTCTATCTATCCCACTTATCACACAGCGCATTTATCTGGTCTGCAAACTTGCTCAAGTCCTTATTAGCCATACCCTGACACTTCTGGATAACAGATACAAGCCTCTGGCCTGCTGCCACAAGACGGTCAAATATAGTCTTCTCTCTGCTTGCCATGCCATATGCAGCCTTTTTCTCCACAAGCTTGCGGGAGCCATCAGCCACCTTCTGATTCGTGATAAGGTCATAGGCATCACCACTGTACGGTGCCACTGCATCATAGCCGAAGGTCTCATGCACATGGTTTGCAAAGTACTCTGCTGTGGATTCCTCTCCATGGACTATAAATACATGCTCCGGCTTGTTTTTTATTGCGCCAAGCCACTCGGTAAGCTGATTTTTGTCTGCATGTCCACTGATACCCGGCAGATTTACTATGCTTGCCCTTACTTCTATTTCCTCACCAAAAAGCTTCACCTTTTTAGCTCCGTTCAAAAGTGCATAGCCAAGTGTGCCCGGAACCTGGTATCCTACAAACAGAACTGTCGAATCACTTCTCCAAAGATTATGCTTTAAGTGGTGTCTGATACGTCCGGCCTCACACATACCCGATGCTGAGATGATAACCTTTGGCTTCTTATCGAAATTAATCATCTTTGACTCATCCGATGATACTGCCACACGAAGTCCGGG
>ENA-OQDL01001570-OQDL01001570.1-human-gut-metagenome-genome-assembly--contig:-NODE-1570-length-11025-cov-4.007708_pt1 | contig 11025 bp, 14 predicted proteins | sample MGYA00242782_ERZ504609 | MGnify/ENA primary metagenome ERZ504609 (study PRJEB26092, sample SAMD00036320) | human gut metagenome | host: Homo sapiens | study: EMG produced TPA metagenomics assembly of... | reverse complement strand
TTGAGGCGAACGCCGAGTTTGAGCGTAGTTCCTTTGCTTTTAGGTGATTCTGACTCTCTTAGTGTTTCTTATGGTATGGAACCTGAACAAGAAGCCTTATCTATTGTTTCCTTCAAGGACTGAGAGGTCGCTTCCCAGTTAATAAATTAAATCCCAAACAAATTTAATAACCCACCACCCGGCTAAATGCAACCACGCCGAACAGCATAAACAACACCAGATAAATCCCCAGTAATACTGCGAATATGATCAGCTGTGCTCTGCAGAAGTTTCTCCGGTTAATATTACCGTTACTTTCGAATGCCCATACAAAATACATGACTATTCCAACACACGGGATCAGTAATACGATCAATGTCAGTATCCAGTCTTTTAGATCCATTGGAGAGTTGTCTGACTGCTCATTTCTGTTCCGGCTGTACTGCTGACTGTAGTCATATTGATTATCCTGATATACGAATTTATTATCCTGTGAATCCTCTGATCCGGTTGCTTCCGGCTCTGGTTCTTCCTTCTCTTCCGGCTCTCCTGCCGGTTCTTCTGTTGATTCACCGTAACTGTAGACCTCATCAGCGGTTACCTGCTTATTTTCTTCATCCATCTGTCATTTCTCCTTTGCCTTATTTATTTTTGCCTCTATCTTATCATTTCAGGGCTCCGAACGCAACATCCATGAACAGTCGAAGCAGATTATAGTGGTAATAACTCATTGGCGGCTGGTCCGGAAAATGCCGATACATACGCCACACGTAGTAAATCACCATAAGAACCACACACACGACACAACCTGTCTTAAACCATTTTCCAATCGGCTTCTTACAGATATAGCGCTTCCATGCAAATATCACCACACCTGCTGCGAATGCATAGATAAACGGGTGCATCTTCCATGCTCCTTTGAAGTCCAGATGCAAAAGCCGGATTCCTGCTCTTGTAAGTCCGCATGCCGGACAGGGAAATCCCGTGATCCAGACCATAGGGCAGATACCCGGCAGAAATTGACTTCCAAATACAAAATAGGCGATTATAAATATAACCGCCCATTTTGCCTTCTTTATATCATTTTTTAATAATACAAATCCGTCTTTCAATATCTTTTTCATCCTGTTATGAGATAACTTTCTTCGGACATTTTACTGCACAGGCACCACAGTCTTTACATTTCTCGTAGTCGATGTGCGCAATGTTATTTTCCACTGTAACAGCTTCAAACTTACATGCTTTCTCACACATCTTACATCCGATACATCCGGCTGTACATGCCTGCATAACTGCTTTACCTTTGTCCTGTGAATTACATTTTACCAGATGTTTCTGATCATATGGCACGATCTCGATCAGGTGTTTCGGACATACAGCTACACATTTTCCACATGCTTTACATGCTTCTTTATCTACAACTGCCACACCGTTTACAATGTGGATCGCATCGAACGGACATGCCTGAACACAGCTTCCGTCTCCAAGGCATCCATAAGAACAGGCTTTCGGTCCGCCGTCCTGCATCATGTTGACCATAGTACAGTCGCTCAGTCCGTGATATTCATATTCCTGTTTTGCTTTCTCACAGTCTCCGCCACATTTTACAAATGCAACTTCGTGTACCTGTGCACCTGCAGCAACGCCCATGATCTCTCCGACTTTTGCTGCTACCGGAGCGCCTCCGACCGGACATCCGCCGACTTCAGCTTCTCCTTTTACGATTGCTGCTGCAAGTCCGGAACATCCGGCATAACCACAGCCACCGCAGTTATTTCCAGGAAGAACGCCCAGGATGGCTTCTTCTCTTTCATCTACCTCTACCGCAAATTTCTTACCGGCAACGCCGAGGAATACACCAATGAATAATCCGGTGCCTCCTACGATAACTGCCGCAAGAATAATACCTGTAACACTCATTGTCTGCCTCCTCCTAAATTAATCCTGAGAATCCACAGAACGCGATCGCCATCAGACAAGCTGTGATCAGTACGATCGGAGTTCCCTGGAAGGACTCTGAAATATCATTGTATTCCATCTTCTCACGGATACCGGCCATGATCACGATCGCGATCAGGAATCCGACAGATGTACCAATACCATTGACAACACCTTCTAAGATAGAATATTCTTTCTGAACATTTGTAAGTGCCACACCAAGAACCGCACAGTTTGTTGTGATCAGTGGAAGATACACACCAAGTGCATTGTAAAGGGATGGCATACTCTTCTTCAGGAACATTTCTACAAACTGTACCAAAGCTGCGATAAACAGAATGAATACGATTGTCTGCAGATATTCAAATCCCAGCGGAACCAGGATGAATTTATAGATCAGTCCCGTAAAGAATGATGATAATGTGATAACGAATACAACTGCTCCACCCATACCGGTTGCAGTCTCAACCTTCTTCGAAACACCCAGGAACGGACAGATTCCAAGGAACTGGCTGAGTACAACGTTATTTACGATAGCTGAACCAATTGCAATAATCAATAACTCTTTCATACTATGTACTCCTCCTACTCTTCATTCCCTGTCGGGAATACTTTGCTTCCGCATCCGCCGCATGATGCACAGTCTGTGCCGCATCCCTGTGGCTCGGCAATCTTCTGCCTTTCTGTGCTGCGTGTCTCTTCAGTCTGTTCATACCTGCAACCAGGAATGCAAGAACAAGGAATGCTCCTGCCGGCAGGATGAAGATTGTTACCGGTACATATCCTCCTTTTCCTGCTGCTGCGTCTGCAAGCGGAAGAATCTGAACACCGAAGATTGCTCCGGTTCCGATAAACTCACGCACGATCGCGATACAGGTCAGACCAAATGTAAATCCAAGTCCCATACCAATACCATCAAAGATAGATGGAAGTACCGGGTTCTTGGATGCATAACTTTCTGCACGTCCAAGGATAATACAGTTAACAACAATCAGCGGGATGTAAAGTCCAAGTGAATCATACAGACTTGGAACGAATCCCTCTAAAAGGAACTGTACAATTGTTACGAAAGATGCTACGACTACGATGAATGCCGGCATTCTGACTGAATCCGGAATCACCTTACGTAACATAGAGATCAACATATTCGACAGTACAAGTACGACTGTTGTGGACAGTCCCATACCTAAACCGTTAATAGCGGATGTTGTTACCGCCAGGGTCGGACACATTCCTAACATCAGAACGAAGGTAGGATTTTCTTTGATCAGACCGTTATATACTCTTTCAGTACATTTATTCATGACTAACTACCTCCTGTTTATTTAAATGCATTCTGATAATATCCGAGTGCTGCATTGACAGCTCCTGTTACTGCTCTTGAAGTAATGGTTGCACCACTTAAGGCATCGATCTGTTCTCCGTCTCCACCGTCTTTGGAAACCACGAATTTATCAGCCTGTTTATTCACATACTGGTTATAGAATGAAGGCTCTGTAGCTTTCATACCAAGACCTGCTGTCTCGCTGATAGAAAGAATAGATACACCGTTAATCGTACCGTCTTTCTTAATACCAACTGTAATCTGGATATTGCCGCCGAATCCGTCTTTGTCTGTTGTTGTGATGACATATCCTACATCACCTGCTGTACAGACTTCGTCGATCGTTGCATTGACACCCATATCTTTTACAGCTTTGTCTGCAGCCTTCTGATCTACATCTTCTGCTTTGAAATCATCCAGTTTTACATCTGAAAATACTGCCTGCCATGCTTCTTTTTTGGCTGTCTCCTGTGACTGTGCGATCGGAGTCTTGGTAACTTCATATACCGCACCAAGAAGGACTCCTGCAATTACAGTAATCAGTGTAAGGATCAGTGTATTCTTAACAATCTTATTCATTATTTTTCTCCTCCTTTACCAAATGGTTTTGGAAGAGTAACTCTCTCGATCAATGGCACCAGAAGGTTACTGATGATGATCGCATAAGAAACTCCTTCTGCGGAACCGCCAAACAGACGGAACAGACCTGTTAACACACCAAGGATAATACCGTATACAAACTGTCCTTTCGGTGTGATCGGAGATGTTACATAATCGGTTGCCATGAACCATGCACCAAGCATCAGTCCGCCTCCGCAGAGATGTGCTGTGATGTACTGTGGATCAAAGAACCCGACATCCGGATTTGCAATATGTCCGAAGATTCCGACAAAGATCACAAATGTAACAATGTATGTTCCAGGAATTCTGAGATCAATTACTCCCATAAGGATCAGGAAGATTGCTCCGATCACGATTGCGATCACGGATGTCTCACCGATTGTTCCAGGAATTCTACCGATCAGCATATCCATCGTATTCACTGTATTACCTGCTTTTAACTGTGCAAGTGGTGTAGCCCCTGTCACACCGTCATATACAAAGCTTGTCATCTGGCTTGTAAATGAAAGCAGAAGGAAGCATCTTGCGCCGAGAGCCGGGTTCATAAAGTTCTGTCCCAGACCTCCGAATAACTGTTTTACGATCAGAATAGCAAATACACTACCGATTGCTCCCATCCACCACGGAGCTGTAGGAGGCATATTCAGTCCGAGTAACAGTCCTGTTACTGCTGCACTCCAGTCATTGATCGTAATCTTCTTGTGCATTAATTTTTCGTATATGTATTCCGTCAATACTGCTACAACCGTTGTTGTAACCAGCATTCCGAATGCCGGCAGTCCAAAGTTCCATACACCAAATGCAGATGCCGGCAAAAGTGCGATGGCCACCAGCATCATAATATTACTGGTAGTCGCTTTGGAACGAATATGTGGTGAAGATGACATTTTCAAATTGTTCTCACTCACTTTTGTTCACCTCTTCTTCTTTCTTGTTTTATTTTTTCTTTCTACGGTTCGCTAAAGCAATCTTTCTCATAGATCCGATTGCCTGTTTCAGCGGCCGTTTTGCCGGACATACGAAACTGCACGAACCACATTCCATACATTCGAGTCCTTCATGTTTTGTAAACTTCTCTTCGTCATGATGTTCTGCATAATCCGCCAGTCTCGATGGAATCAGGCGGCTTGGACAGGCTTCTACACAGCGTCCGCAGTTGATACATGCAGACGGCTCCATCTTAGCCACTTCATCTTTGGTAAATCCAAGAATTGATGAAGATGTCTTTGTTACAGGTACATCTAATGAGAACATAGAGAATCCCATCATCGGACCACCGGAGATGAGTTTCTCAGGCTCTGTCTTAAATCCTCCTGCTGCTTCTACCAGTTCCTGCTGGTTCATACCAAACGGAACTCTGAAGTTACCTGGTTCTGCAACCGCATCACCACTGACTGTCACTACACGCTCCATAGAAGGCTTTCCTTCTACCACTGCCTGGTAAACACTTACCATTGTAGCCACGTTGTCTACGACGCATCCTGCATCTGCCGGAAGCATTGCAGAATTGATCGCACGTCCTGTTGTTGCATAGATAAGCTGACGCTCACCACCCTGAGGATACTTGGTCTTCAGAGCCATCACCTCGATACGTGGTTCATCTTTCGTCAGTTCTTTTAATTTTTCGATACAATCCGGTTTGTTGTCCTCTACGCCAAAGATTCCTTTTGCGTTGTCAAACAGACGGAGAATGATCTTCATTCCTCCGACCAGCTTTTCCGGAGTCTCGATCATTGTTCTGTAGTCAGCGGTGATATATGGCTCACACTCTGCACAGTTTGCAATGATATAATCAATCTTTTCCGGTTCCTTCGGTGAAAGCTTTACTCTGGTAGGGAAACCTGCACCACCCATACCTACAACTCCCGCTGTTCCAATCGCATTCAGAATGTCTTCTTTGCTCATATCCTCTAACGGAGTCACTTCCGGATATTCCACTTCTTTATACTCGCCATCATTCTCGATCACGATACTGTTCACTCTTCCGCCTGTCGGGTTCAGATGCGGTGCAATAGCCTTTACTGTTCCGGATACAGATGCATAGATCGGAGCAGACACAAATCCTCCTGCTTCTGCTATCATCTGGCCTTTTAAAACATGATCGCCAACAGCTACCACAGGATTTGCCGGAGCACCGATATGCTGTGATACAGGATACACCAGATCGCCCTTAGGTTTTACTTCGACAATTGCCTTATCTTTAGCCAGGCTCTTGCCGTCATCCGGGTGGATTCCACCCTTAAATGTTAACAATGCCATCCTTTTTTTCCTTCCTTCCTATTTACTCTTTATATAATATACAGGAAAAATAGACAATTTTCTATAGAAAGTGACTAATTCCATTGTATATTTTCATGAACATCTTGTCGCATTTTTAACAAATGCATATACACACAGAAAACCTGCCATAGGCAGGTTTCCCAAGATAGTACATCATTGAGCCTTTTTACTTATCTCGGCTCATTGTTATCTTTAGCTTCAGAAAGGATAGAGGAAATCACCTCTATCCTTGTATATCTGTCACAATATTATTCAGCGTCTGTCTCTTCAGAAGCTTCTTCTGGCTGCTCTAATGCTTTCATGCTCAGGCTGATCTTCTTCTCAGCTTCGTTCAGGTCTACGACCTGAGCTGTGATCTCCTGTCCTACTGAAAGTACGTCTGACGGTTTGTCAACATGAGCTCTTGAAATCTGTGAAACATGAAGTAATGCATCTACTCCAGGAGCTAATTCAACGAATGCTCCGAAGTCTGTCATTCTTGCAACTTTTCCTGTGATCACTGTTCCTACTGCATAATCCTCTGCTGCATTTGCCCATGGATTTGTCTCCGGGAATTTCAGGCTGAGTGCGATCTTTGTATCATGGATATCTTTGATCATCACTTCCACTTTATCTCCTACCTGGAATACTTTCTTAGGATTCTCAACACGTCCCCAAGACATTTCGGAGATATGAAGAAGACCATCTACTCCTCCAAGATCGATGAATGCTCCGAAATCTGTAACGTTCTTTACAGTTCCTTCCATTCTGTCTCCTACACTGATCTTTGCAAACAGTTCTTTCTGTTTTTCAGCACGTTCAGCAACAAGAAGCTGTCTTCTGTCACCGATCACGCGGTTTCTTCTAGGATTGAACTCGCTGATCACGAACTCGATCTCCTGTCCCTGATATTTGCTCAGGTCTTTTTCATATGTGTCAGAAACAAGGCTTGCAGGAATGAATACTCTTGCTTCGTCAACTACTACGCTTAATCCACCGCCAAGAATCTGAGTTACAGGAGCTTTTAATACTTCATGATTCTCGAATGCTTCTTTTAATCTTTCATTTCCTTTTTCTGCTGCAAGTCTCTTGTATGTCAGCAGAACCTGTCCTTCTCCGTCATTTACCTTCAGGACTTTTGCGCTCATCTGATCACCAACAGATACAACTGTTGTAAGATCAACATTTGCCTCGTTAGTATATTCGTTTCTTGTAATGATACCGTCTGCTTTGTAGCCTATATTCAAGATGATTTCATCAGGTTTAACGTCGATGACTGTACCATCTACAACCTCTCCATTTCTTATTGTCTTAAAAGACTCTTCTAACATTTGTTCAAAAGTTAATTCTGACATTATTTTGAACCTCCTCAATTATTTTATTGGGCGTGGATGCCCCTGCTGTAATACCTACTGTTTCCACGGACCTTAATTGATTAATATCCAAATCGTCAAGTGTCTGTATATAGTACGTATTCAAACATTCCTCTTTGCAGATTTCAAATAGCTTCTGAGTATTCGAACTACGTTTATCACCTATCACAACCATAGCATCTACTCTCGCTGCAATTTGACGGGCTTCAGTCTGCCTTTCTTTCGTCGCATTGCAAATCGTATTTAAAACAACTATATCATACCTCTTTTTCGAAATAATTTCAACTAATTCTTTGAATTTATTGTAGTTAAATGTCGTCTGGGCCACGATACATACTTTCTGATCTTTATCCGGCAATTCAAATCGTTCTGCATCTTCCTGTGTCTGCACCACCGTCACCTGTTCTCCTGCCCAGCCGCGGATTTCCCTGCACCTCCGGATGCTCACCGTTTCCGACAATCACAATGTATGACCCCTCTGCGCTTTTTTTCGCAACGATCTTATGAATCTTCTTCACGAAAGGACACGTTGCATCCACACAGGTGATTCCACGTTCTTCCAGGATATCGTAGATATATTTAGCCACACCATGGGACCGTATCACTACCACATCCGCATCTGCCGTTTTCAGTTCTTCTTCATCATTCAGGACTTCTACACCGTGGCTTCTCAGATCCTTGATCACTTCTTCATTATGGATGATCGGTCCGTAGGTAAATATCTTCTCTCCCCGGTATTGTTCTATCTGTTGGTATACGGTATCTACCGCACGCTTCACTCCGAAGCAGAATCCTGCTGTCTTTGCAAGTTCGACATTCATATCATGCAATTCCTTTCTCTGCCAACTTTATCTATCTGCACAGATCTACGATCGTTTTCACCACTTCGGCGATCGTCATGTCCGAGCTGTCTACAAGAACTGCATCCTCCGCCTGCTTCAGCGGTGCGATCTCACGCGTCATATCTCTGCGGTCACGCTCTTCAATGTCATGTGCGATCTCTTCCAGATTACAGTCTTCCCCTTTTTCCTGCAATTCCTGGTAACGTCTCTTAGCTCGCGTCTCAACGCTTGCCGTCAGATATACTTTCACATCCGCATGCGGAAGAACACAGGTTCCGATGTCTCTTCCGTCCATGATCACATTCTGTGTCTTTGCAAGATTCTGCTGCAATTCCAGCAGTTTCTTACGCACTTCCGGAATTGCGGAGGTTACAGATGCCATATTTCCCACCTCTTCATTTCTCAGACGTGATGAAATATCCTTTCCGTTCAGGTATACATGCTGTACGGCATCTTCATATGCGATCGTCACTTCCGCATCCTTGCATGCTTCGATCACTTTCTCTGTCTCTTGCGGCTGGATCCCTTTATCCAGAAAATGAATCGCAAGACCTCTGTACATGGCTCCTGTATCTACGTAAATGTATCCTTTTTCCTTTGCTACAAGCTTCGCAATCGTGCTTTTTCCGGCACCTGCCGGTCCGTCTATCGCCACATTATATCCCATGGTATCTCTCCTCTGTTTTTATTTTCTATTTTATTCATCTGCGCTTTCTATTCCGCTTCCCGCCGCATACGCTGTAGACCAGGCGATCTGAAGGTTAAATCCACCCGTCACTGCATCCAGATCCAGAACCTCTCCGGCAAAATGTAATCCTTTCACAAGTCTTGATTCCATCGTTCCCGGATCGACTTCTTTGATCTTGATTCCACCTTTTGTGATGATCGCTTCATTGTAATCTCTCAGACCTGTAAGCGTACACTCAAGATTCTTGATCAGTCTGACGAATCCCAGACGTTCTTCTTTTGTGATCACATTGACTTTCTTTTCCGGATCGATCCCGCTCAATTCGATCATAACCGGAATCAGTTTTGACGGGAACAGCTTGTGTACCGCATTCTTAAACTGACGGTTCTGATTCTCCTCAAATTCACGGAGCACCCTGTGATCCAGCTGTTCCTCTGAAAGCGCCGGTTTCAGATCGATCTTAAGAATCAGTTCTTTTGCTTTCAGTTTCTTTCCAACATAACTGCTCGCACTTAAGATCAGCGGTCCGCTCACACCATAATGCGTAAATAACATTTCTCCGAAATCGTCGTACAGCTTTTTCTTTCCGTCACAGATCGTCACATTAACATTCCGAAGAGAAAGTCCCTGCAGTTCGGGCACCCAGTCCTCTTTGCATTCCATCGGTACCAGCGCCGGCATACATTCCGTCACGGTATGACCGAGGCTTTCTGCAAAGCGGAAGCCATCACCGGTGGATCCGGTTGACTGATAAGACAATCCGCCCGTTGCCACGATACATGCATCTGCACAAACCTGCGTCTGGTCTCCCAGTATTACTTTTTCAAAATGTCCGTCTTTTTCCACTATTTTTTTTACTGCCGTGCGCAGATGCACTTCCACGCCCAGACGGTCCATCTCCCGTTCCAGACCACGGATGACATCCGAAGAACGATCCGACACCGGAAACACACGGTCTCCACGTTCAATCTTCACCGGCACATTGATCCGCTCAAAGAAATCGATCACCTGCTGATTCGTGTATCCGTAAAAACTGCTGTATAAGAACTTTGCATTTGTTCTGACTGCCTCAAATAATCCTTCCATATCGCAGGCATTGGTTATATTGCATCTTCCTTTTCCTGTAATATACAATTTTTTTCCAAGCTTTTCATTCTTCTCATATACTACAACCTGATGTCCGCATTCGGCTGCTGCGATAGAAGCGAACATTCCTGCCGCTCCTCCTCCAACGATAACTACTTTACTCATCTTCCATTATCCTTCTCTGGTTTTCCATTTTCATTTCCGGAAAGTTCAACTCGATCCCCCACCATATTCAGTTCATCCTTACTGTACACCTGATATTCATCCCAGATCTGTTCCAGTGTCTCAAGCGTTGTAATAACCTCTTTCTGCTTCTTCATACAGAGCGCTACGACCAGTGCATTGATCACACTCAAAGGTGCCACCAGTGAATCTACAATGGATGCCATATCGCTTCTTGCGATCAGGTTGCAGGAAGAATACAACGTCATCGGAGAATGTACACTGTCTGTCAGTGTGATCACCGTAGCTTTCCGATTGCTTGCAAATTCCAGTGCTTTCAAAGTACGCATGGAATATCTCGGAAAACTGATCCCTATCACCACATCATCTTCACTGACACGGATCAGTTGTTCAAAAATCTCGCTGGAACTGTTCGTATTGACAGCCGTTACATTCTCGCAAATCAGATTCAGATAAAAGCTTAAGAAGCTTGCGAGCGGCGAGCAGCTTCTGATTCCGATCACATAGATCCGTTTTGCTTTTAAGATCGTATCTACCGCCATTTCAAATGCCTCATGGTCAATTGCTTCCATCGTAAGCTTGATCTTCTCAATATCCGAATGAGAACCGAAGCAAGGATCTCCCCCCTGGCTGATCCGCCCCATACGTCATTTCCATACGCTGGAGGGAAATTTCAGCTTCATCCGCACCAGTTCTCCCAGAGCCTTCTGGAACTCCGGATACCCGTCATAT
>ENA-OQDL01001569-OQDL01001569.1-human-gut-metagenome-genome-assembly--contig:-NODE-1569-length-11032-cov-2.556992_pt1 | contig 11032 bp, 12 predicted proteins | sample MGYA00242782_ERZ504609 | MGnify/ENA primary metagenome ERZ504609 (study PRJEB26092, sample SAMD00036320) | human gut metagenome | host: Homo sapiens | study: EMG produced TPA metagenomics assembly of... | reverse complement strand
TTAAGAATTACCAACCATGAGTCCGTATGCACAGGATAGGACCTTGTAAGTTTATTCCTGCGGTTTCGCATGCCATAATAATTAAATGGAGAACTAACCTTTTATTACGGTTCGGGGATTTGGCTTAGTGCATTAAATAGAAATTTTATTTATAATATGTCAGCATATCATCCCGGCTGCGCATAATATGATCGTACATTGTTTTCTGCGCAGCCTCTTTGTCATGCTTCTGGATTGCTTTCAATATCTTTCCGTGTTCTTTAATCGACATTTTCGCATAATCTTCCTCGGATACCATACTTCCCATGGACAATCCATTCCATAATTCAGAGATCATATTTTTCATCTTCTGATTACCGGCTGCAGTCCAGATCTCGCTATGGAATGCGCGGTTCAAGTCTGTGTATTGTCTTAAATTACCTTCCAGCAGAGCCTCTGCGGCTTCTTCATAAACAGATTCAATCTCAGATATATCTGCTTCCGGGTCTGCCGCCAGTGCTGCCGCTGAACTTTCCAGAATTGCGCGGAGCTGATAGTGTTCTTTTATGTATGTTTCGGTTATTCCAAGTACGACAGCTCCCTTATTCTTACGAAGCTGGATCAGTCCGTCACGCGCTAAGATCTGAAAGGCTTCCCTTACCGGCATTGCTGATACATTTAGTTGAGTAGCGACGCTGTCCAGCGAAAGAACTTCGCCTTCCTGCATCTGTCTGGACAAGATTGCCTTTCTGAGTTCCGCAGCTACTTTTTCTTTGGCAGACGGCATTTTAATAGGTTTTAATCCGTTCATTCATTCATCCCTCTCTCTTCGTTAACTGCTTTCGCCAGCAGTTTGAAATATGCATCCAGAGCTTTCTCTGCTTTCTTTAATTCCCCATTTTTCAAAAATTCTGTCAGCTTGTTTCTTTCTTCTTTTATCTCTTCTTTATGACGTCCCGTTGATAGCGCAAAACGGATATAACTGTCACTTGCATTTCTCAAAAGTCGCTTAATATATTCATTTTCCACCAGGTCGCACATTGCTTCTGCCGGCTGCACTTCTCCCAGTAATCCCTGTGTCGTAAGCCTTTCGTACAATTCTTCCGTCTTTTTACTATGCTTCAGACTGTTCAGAGCTTTCTTTGTCATCTCTGAAATCATGCTGTAGATCAGACAGATCTGTTCTTCATCCAGTTCTGTTACGGTAATTCTTCTGGTTGCCAGACGGATAATCAGGCCCTGATTCTCCAGAATCTGAAATGCTTCCCGGATCGGGATTCTGGAAGCTTCGAATGCTTCCGCCAGTTCTTCCTGTTTTAACTGGCTTCCCCCGGGGAATTCTTCCAGATAAGATCTCGTCTGCAATCTGTTCCGCCATATAATCGCTTAATCTTTTTTCTGATATATCTTTCATAATTTTCCCCTTTTAAATTATATTCTTATAACAATAATGTATCCAAAATCACACAAATTGTAAAGAGGTTTTTGTCTTTCTACAAATATTTTTTCATATCCTGAATCAGTTTTTCACACGTCTTTTCAAATTTTTTTGCCAGTGAAATGCTTTCTTTTTCTGCCTCCGAATAACGATTTAATTTCTCTGTAATGGATTTTATTCCCATATTGGCACCATCAATCATCATTTCTGCTATTTTCGAAGTGTCGTCATTGAACATCATCTTTACTTCGGCACTGATCCATGCAAATGTCTCTGCTGCCTTTTCTGAAAACTTTTCTTCCTGAAGTTTTCCTTCTGATAATCTTATCGATTCTCTCTCCATCTTTTCATAATCTTCTTTATATTTAGAGAATAACTCCTGCAATTCCTGGTTTTTCAGATATGCTACCAGCTGCTCGATGCTGTTCACTGCCATCCTGCAGCCCGAATTACACTCTTTCAGGATCTCATATGTTGATGTGTCCATAATACTTCCTCCTTTTTTAGATAGTCTGCTATCTTTTTATAGTTTTTCTTTCTTCATTACATGATCTTTCTTTTATAGTATTTCTCATATTTTATTTTTTATGTCTTTAGACTAAAAAAGCCCTTGCAGATATCATTTTTTATATCCGAAAAAGGCTTTTCTTTCTCTCATATTCTTAATTTACCATAAAATAATTCAGACTGATTTCATTTGACGCAACATCCGCAAGGTTGACACAACTGTTTCCCATACGGTCGATCAGATGCAGGATATTTGTAAATGGTGCTGTCAGGCTTGCTTTACATTTTCCTTTATTGACACGCTGTACATGTGCTTTTCTCATCTTCAGATCCAGATCCATGATCTTATCTTTCCGTTTGATCAGCTTCTCGATCTGCACTGACTCATCTCCCTGTAATGCCTTAAGTGAATCATTGAACATCTTCTCCAGTGTCTTCAGACTCTTATGCAGTTCATCCATCGCTTCCGGCGTATATTTGTACCGATTGTCTACCTTTTCCCGTACACATTTTGCAACTTCTACGCTCAGCGTTCCCATACGTTCCACATCGCTCAAGATGTACATGAGACTCGCCGTCTGTGCTGCCTGCTGCTCTGTCATTGTTCCGGCCGAGAATAGGGAGGCTAGATATTCTGTGATCTGATCCGTCAGTTTCTTTATCTGTACTCCTTTTTCCTGCAATGGTTCCAGTTCATTCAGGTCTTCTGTTTTAACGATTGTGATCGTATCTGCCACAACCACTTTCACCATTTCACTCACACGAAGGATTTCCTTTGCAACCAGCTGAAGTGCTGCTGCCGGCTGGCTGATGATCTTGTCATCCAGAAATACAGGTTTTGCAGGATTCATATCGACTGCTTTTCCATCCGGAATCAACATCATAACAATCTTTACCATCACATTGATCAGACAGACCCAGATAAGTGTCATTGTAATGTTGAATAATGTATGTGCATTTGCAATCTGTCTTGAGATCACTTCAATCTCCGGTCCTTTCGGAGAAATGTGCTGGATCAGTACTGCAAATGGTTTCACAAACCAGATAAATAACAGACATCCGGAAATGTTGAAAATACAGTGTGCAACTGCGGTACGTTTCGCATCTTTTGTCTGACCGATACTTGCCAGAAGTGCTGTAATTGTAGTACCGATATTATCTCCAAGCAGGATCGGGATTGCTCCTGCAAGTCCAAGCATACTTGTCACGCCGTCAGGTCCCGGCTGTGATGCAAAGTTCTGCAATACTGCGATCGTTGCACTACTACTCTGTACCACCAGTGTCATAAGCGTTCCGACAAATACGCCAAGTACCGGAATATGTGCTACTCTTTCGATCAGGTCCGTGAACACCGGGCTGGATGCCAGCGGTTTCATGACATCTCCCATGGTCTCGATTCCAAGGAATAACAGACCAAATGCAAAAATTGTCTGACCGATACTTTTCACTTTTTCAGATTTCGCAATAAACGAAATAATAAATCCAATAAAAATAATGATATAAATGTAATCGCTGATCTTAAATGCGATGATCTGTGCCGTCATCGTCGTACCGATGTTCGCACCAAAGATGATTGAGATTGCCTGTGGAAGACTCATAAGTCCCGCACTGACAAAACCGATCGCCATAACGGTTGTCGCACTACTGCTCTGTAATACCGCTGTAGTAAGTGCTCCTGCGATAACCCCAAGTACCGGGTTCTTAGTCAGAAGTGCCAGGATGCTTTTTCATCTTTTTCTCCTGCCGCTTTCTGCAGGCACTCACTCATCATATTCATTTCCATAAATAAAGACTGCCAGGCCTCCTAAAAGCCCGAATATTATCTGCAATTTTTCATTCATAATATTTTCCCATTCTCCTTCATTCGTCTTCTGTAGAACCTGCCGCCGGCAGTTTCTTTCGAACACATGATGTTCCCTCGACGTTACGGGCTTATTGTAACGAAGGTGTATGCAGCCTATATCAAATCTATGTTAAATCTATGTAAAATTGTACCCGGAGTTTATATTACATTAAATTCTATGAAATTATTTTCGAAAAAATGTAAAGGAATCATCAAATGTATGCAAAATTATCTGAATACTTAAGATGATTCCTTTTTATTGTTTACTCCTATTGTTTCTAATATAACGGTTCATTCTCCATCAGATATTGCAAGAATGCCTCGCAGCCTTCTTTCACATCGTCATAAGTCACATCAAAATTCCCCGTGTACCACGGATCTGCAATATCTCTTGCATCTCCTGCATATTCCAGTAACAGATGTACTTTTTGCTCCGGATCTTTCCGGATGATGCGGTTGATGTTGCGAATGTTCCACTGTTCCATGCCAATCAGGTAATCGAACTCTTCATAATCTTTTCGCGTCATCTGACGTGCTCTGTGATTCCCACACGGGATTCCTTCTTCTCTTAATTTGTTCTGTGTCCCATAGTGTACCGGATTGCCATCTTCTTCGTTACTGGTTCCGGCAGAGTCGATGTAGAAAGATGACTCCAGATTCGCTTTTTTTGACTAAATCTTTCATTACATACTCTGCCATGGTTGAGCGGCAGATGTTGCCGTGGCAGATGAAAAGTACTTTTATCATTATTGCATAACCTCGCATTTCTTTGTTTTTCTTGGTATTTCGGGCTTTGTGAGCCCTTGTAATTTTTTGCTTTTTAGCATAACCTGGTTTATTTTTGCATAATATTGTCCGCAAAAGGTGTAAAATAAGGTGTATGTTTTTCCATTTTACACCTTGCTATTTTCAATTAAAAATCGTAATTACACAATCCGAAGTCTGGCGATTTCTTCTCTGGCATCCTCAAGATTTATATGCGTATATGTATTCAACGTTACGCTAATCTCTGAGTGGCCCATCAAATATTGCAATGCTTTCGGATTCATCCCGGCTTTCGCCATATTTGAGCAATAGGTGTGCCGACATACATGCGGTGTAATGACAGGCATCTGTACTTTGTAAGTATTATTATATTTCTGAATGATGTGTTGAAAGTAATTGTTAAAAATGGAAATCGTCTTCCTCCTCTGAAAATAAGCGGATAAAAGAAAAGCGACACTGCAAAACCACATACTAAGGAAGTTCTGCAGTATCGTCATTTTTTTATTCTTCTACCTCCCACTCTCTGGTATCAAAGATGTGAAGATGCAGTGCTTCTGAAATATATCCCAACAATTCGCAGCCTGCGATACAGTTTCCTTTTTTATCAAGAGACGGTCCGTAGATCCCGATTCCCATTTTCTTTTTCGATACGCTAAGCAGGCCGCCGCCGACTCCGCTCTTAGTCGGAATTCCTGTTCTTAACGCAAATTCACCTGATCCGTCATACATCCCGCAGGTGAGCATAATGGTCTGTACCATCCGTACAGTCTGAGATGAGATCAGGCGTTTTCCGGTAGATAATTGCACTCCGTCATTTGCAAGCAAAAGACCGAACATTGCCAGATCTCTTGCATTTACCGACATGGAACACATCTTTGTATAAAAGGTAACACTATCTTCTACATCGGTATCAATGATCTCCTTACTTTTTAAAAGATAGGCAATCGCCTTATTTCTTGCGCAAGTCGCCATCTCAGACTGAAATACAGCTTCGTCTACTGCAATCTCCGGATCTTCACATACGTCCTGCATATACTTCTGCATATCTTCGATGGAATAGTGGTTTACAAGCAGGCTCGCAACCGTGATTGCTCCAGAATTGATCATCGGATTAAAGGGCCGGTTACTTCGGTTATCCAGTTCTACCAGTGAGTTAAAAGCCTCCCCTGACGGCTCCACACCAACATGATTAAACACAAACTCTGCTCCAAATGTTTCCAGTGCCAGACACAGTGCCATTACTTTGGAAATGGACTGTATCGTAAATCTGTCTTCTGTATTTCCGGTCTCAAATTGATTGCCGTCTATTGTGTAAAGGCAGATTCCCAGTTTATTCTTATCTGCCTTGGCAAGCTCCGGAATATACGATGCAACACTTCCATACCGGATCACACCTTTTCCGATACGGATGGCATTTTCCAGTATTCTCATAACCTCTTCTGATTTCATCATATTCTCCTTTTTCGCTCAGTCATAATCCCCTTACAACTGCTATTTCCTATTTCCTAAGTACTAAGATACTAAAATAGTAATCGTTCCCTTCCAACATAATGATTATATTATATGCAAAAATGATGCAAAAAAATCAATCGTATTTTTTTACGATTGATTCAGACTGTAGACAAAGTCCTCGGCATTTCGCCGAGGATTTTTCTTTGAAATAGGCTAAAAGTCAGTAGTTTCAAGACTTTTAAGCCTACTTTTTGGTATAATGAAGATATCAAAAAAAGGCGGTATTTTCATATGATGACTCAAGAAACTGAAAAAGTGCGAAAACAAATGCAGATTGTATGTATTGATGATCTTGTTCCGCAGGATCATCTTCTGCGAATTATCGATAAAGCAATTGACTGGTCATTTATTTATGATCTTGTTCGTGATACTTATTCTGATGGTATGGGACGTCCGAGCATTGATCCTTTCACGCTTATTAAGATTCCTCTTATTCAGTATCTGTACGGAATAAAAAGTATGCGGCAAACCATCAAAGAGATTGAGGTAAACATGGCATACCGTTGGTTTCTCGGACTTGAACTTTATGATCCGGTTCCGCATTTCTCTACATTTGGGAAAAAACTATACCCGTCGCTTTAAGGATACCGATTTATTTGAGCAGATTTTTCAGCATATCCTAGAAGAATGTTACCGTTTCAAGTTAGTTGATCCAACAGAAATCTTTGTTGATGCAACACATGTCAAAGCAAGGGCTAATAACAAAAAGATGCAAAGACGAATTGCACAACAAGAAGCCTTATTCTATGCCGATATGCTACGCAAAGATATCAATGCTGACCGAGAAGCACATGGAAAGAAACCTCTCAAAGATAAAGACAATCATAATAAGCCAGGATCCGGCGGCAATGATAAATTTGAAGACTATACAGCTGACATTCCGCTAAACGGAAAAACCATCAAGTGCAGTACAACAGATCCTGAAAGTGGATGGTTCAGAAAAAGGTGAACATAAGCAATGTGTTTGCATATGGGATTGAAACTGCCTGTGATAAAAAACGGATGGATTATCGATTTCACAGTAAATCCGGGAAACGAGCATGATAGCAGAACTTTTAAAGGGCTTTATGACAAACTTACACATGTTGGAATGAAATAACTGTATTGTTGATGCTGGTTATAAAACTCCTGCGATAGCGAAAATGCTTATAGACGATGGCGTGACACCGGTATTTCCATACAAACGCCCGATGACTAAAGATGGATTTTTCAGAAAACATGAGTATGTGTATGATGAATACAATGACGCATACATTTGTCCAGGTAATCATTTCCTGCACTACAGCACCACCAATCGAGATGGGTATCGGGAGTACAAAAGCTGTGGAAAAATCTGTGAGGGATGTCAGTATCTGTCGCAATGCACAGCTAGCAAAGATTATGTAAAACTTGTTACAAGACATGTTTGGGAAGACTACATGGAAACATGCGAAGATATACGTCAAACAATTGGTATGAAAGATTTGTATTCACACCGTAAAGAGACAATTGAAAGAATCTTTGGGACAGCAAAAGAAAACCATGGATTCCGATATACACAAATGTACGGAAAAGCGCAGATGAAAATGAAGGTTGCGCTCACCTTTGCGTGCATGAATTTAAAGAAGCTTGCAAAATGTAAGAAGGAATGAGGATTACAAATGGCATAAATTCAGTGGAAATATGCCTGTTTAACCCCAAACACCTTTATAGTGATAGAAAAAGGCTCCGAGAAACATAATTTCTCGGAGCGCTTTGTCTACAGTCTGAATCAATCGTATTTTTTTACGATTGATTTTTAATTAATTTTGAGTGTAGTATTATTTTTTGACCAACTAAATTATGACAACTTTTTTAATTATTCCGATTCGGTCTTCCAAAGGTATAAATAAGGTGTAAATTATTTGTTTCTATCTAGAAAAGTCTTTCTCGCCATACTTTAAACGTTGCCGTGGCAGATAAAGAGCACTTTTATCATTGTTGCATAACCTCGCATTTCTTAGTTTTTCTTGATATTTCGGGCTTTGTGAACCTTTGTACTTTTTTGTTTTCTGGCATAACTTTGTTTATTTTTGTATAACAGCATCTGCTCAAACACATCATCTTTCGCATTAACTATAGTTCAGTATATTTCGTTGCATTTCCTTTTGCTTTATCTACCGGGTACTTTGCTTCATTCTGTTTCATCTTCATATTCACGATTTCATCAGCATCAAGTTCCAATTTGTCCAAAAGATTTTGTGAATAAACAAGTACATCTGCCAGTTCTTCTTTTATATGCTGCAGATCATACTCTGTATCACTCCATTGAAAACACTCCAACAACTCTGCTTTTAATGAATTCCGCCAGACATTCAGCTCACTTAATCCTGTCGTCCGGTTCATCTTTAATTTTATATTTTCATATAATTTTGTTTCCAAACAATCATTCTCTGTATCCATCATAAAATCACTTTTTGTACCTGCATAAATAAGCATTTATTCACCACCCACACATCATATTATTTTGTTCAATTTCAGTAGGCAATCCTAAAATAATCCAAATCCGCTTTATATTTGTCTTGTGCGGTCAGGCAGGTATCTGTCAGATAGCCTTTTTCATTATCCCATTCCTTCAATCCACGATAATAGAACATTTTCAGATTATCCTCAATGATAAACGGAACAATATTGTATTTCAGACACTCCTTAAACATAATCAACCTGCCCACACGACCGTTGCCGTCCTGGAACGGATGAATCCGCTCAAACTTCACATGGAAGTCTAGAATATCCGCAAAGGTCTTTTCTTCTTTGGCGTTGTATTCCGTCAGCAAAGCCTTCATTTTATCGGCAACTTCTTCTGGAAGGGCTGTATCCCTGCCGCCGACTTCATTCGGAAGTTTCTTATAATCTCCAAACAGCAAACCAATCTTTTCTGGAAATCGCTGGTACCGTTCTTCAAAAACCAAGTGAAGTTCTTTAATGAATTTCTCCGTCAGAGCTGCTTTTGCATGATCAATAATCATGTCAATGCAGCGGAAGTGATTTGCTGTTTCAATCACGTCATCCACATTCAGCACTTCTTTTCCTACACCGATGGTGTTGGTTTCAAAGATATATCGGGTTTGATCGCGAGTTAGACAGCTTCCTTCCATATGGTTGGAATTGTATGTCAAATCAATCTGCGTTTTATGGTAGATCCCACCGGAATATTTACTTGCCTTCTGCTCTTTCAGAATATCCAACAGAGTAATCGATCCTTCTTTTCTTTTGTTGGTACGCTCCGGTTTTTCTGCGTTTTCCGGAACGTTCCATGTCTTGCCGGTAAGAAACGCACCGTTCACACGCCCTTGGGCGCAGTAATTTCTAACACTGCGCTCTGACACATCCCACTTTTTCGCTATTTCAGTAACTGAAAGATATCGCATCTATTGTCCTCCACCGTAAATCGAATAAAAAAATTACGTTGATCTATTGCATAGTATACCATATCATCGGCAAAAACATCAACGCGTTTTCGACGCAGCTATTATGTTTTTGCCGTCACATAAAACTCTGTTTCTGCATACAGAAGGCCGGCAAAATCACGATACTGCATTCAGGCTGATGAAAACAGCCGTTACAGGCGGTTCGCCAAGAGTCTGAAACGATTCGATCCTTTCTTATGCGACTCACCTGAACCGCATAAGAGTCCGTTCGCCGACATTTTACAGAAATAGCTGAGTAAGAATCAATGCCTTTTAAAATTCTTTCAGAGGCTCTGAAGGCACAGATTTTCACGTTTTCATATGACCCATCCCGAAAAAGACGAACATTGTCTGTTCTTTTTGCATGATATGGCATATAAATTGCTTTAAATACATGTGGGATGGAGCAGAGAGCAACTCTGTAATCTTTAAGAAATCAGAGTGTTATTGAAAAAGTAAAAGGAGGAATTTATGAAATCATTCTTTACCGTCCTATTGAAATTTTCTCCGGTATTTCTTCTTGCCGGGCTGATGATTTCAAAGGTCGATGCATTGATCGCCGCACCTCTTGCAGCGATATATGCAGTTATAATTGCGAGGATCGTGTGCAAAATCAAGCTGCAGGATTCACTCGACAGCGCTATGAAAAGCGTGAGCAATATCCTCATAGCACTGTTCATACTTATGTTCGCATACGCTATGGCAAGTGCATTCATGAGCACAGGCGTAGGTGCAGCAGTTGTAAACCTGTCGCTTCTGCTTGGTGTCACAGGTAAAAACTGTCGCTGTAGTAGGCATCATGTGTACTGCTATACTTCGGTGCAACAGGAACTTCATGGGGAACTTTGCTGCATGTGCACCTATATTCATGTGGCTCAGCCATATCGTAGGCGGCGATCCGCTCCTTACTGTATGCGCTATAGCAGGCGGCGCATGCTTTGGAGACAACATAGGTCTTATCTCGGATGCGATGATAGTATCGTCCGGTATTCATAATGTAACTGTAGTACACAGAGGTAAGGCATCAGGGGGTATGGTCTCTGATGTGCCTCTTCCTTGCAGCTGTATGTTTACTGTGATGGGATTCGTACTGGATCTTCCGGGCACAGCTGCCGATGCTGCACAGGTAGTGCAGAATATACCTGATAATGTCTGGACAGTACTCGAGGCAGAACGACCTGCCGCGATAGATCTGCTTCACCAGATCGAAGCAGGGGTTCCATACTATATGGTAATTCCTTTGCTGCTGGTAATAATCACTGCTGTTAAAGGATTCAATACGTTCATATGCATAGGTTCAGGTCTGGTATCATCATATATACTCGGTCTCTTCGCCGGAACGACAGGCTCCCTGATGGGAGTTCTTCGAAGCATGTATGGACGCTTTCTCGGATGCAGGTTCATGTGTAATCGTAATGATGATGTGGATAGCAGGCTTTGGTGGAGTAATGCGCGAAATGGATGCTTTCGCACCGCTGGCAGCTTTTATCGTCAAAATTCTCGAGAAAAAGTCCGCCATATGCTTACATGGAACGCTCTGCTCTCTTTTCCTCGGAAAAT
>ENA-OQDL01001566-OQDL01001566.1-human-gut-metagenome-genome-assembly--contig:-NODE-1566-length-11045-cov-2.416102_pt1 | contig 11045 bp, 15 predicted proteins | sample MGYA00242782_ERZ504609 | MGnify/ENA primary metagenome ERZ504609 (study PRJEB26092, sample SAMD00036320) | human gut metagenome | host: Homo sapiens | study: EMG produced TPA metagenomics assembly of... | reverse complement strand
GGAACTCTTTGCCAATCCGCAGTCCAGGGCGGCAGCCGTTTTGACGGGCTGTAAGAATATCGTCTCGGCCAGAAAAAGCGGGCCGGAATCGGTATTCATCCCCGATTGGCAAGTCACCCTTCATACCGGGGGACGGCCTGTCGGGGACGACCTCTGCGCTGTCGGCATCCGAGCCCACGCATTTCACGGCGGCGAAGGGGAGAATTCCCTGCCCGTCGTCATTACGGAAGAGCTTGAACAGCCTTTTGAATGGATCGTTAAATTCCGTTATCCCCGTCAGTCTCTGGCGACGCCCGATATTTGGTGGCGCTTTGCCAAACCGAATCGGCCCGATATCCTGCCGGACCGCCTAACGCTTAGGGGTGACGATATTTTACTACTTTACAGGTGATTATTATGGAACGGATATATACAGCATTATATGAAAATCTGAAAGCCGGCCGCCCGGCTGTTCTCCTGACCGTTGTCGAGCGAAAAGGTTCGACGCCGCGCGGTATCGGCAGCCATCAGGTCGTCTTTGTGGATGGAACGACGATGGGGACTGTCGGCGGCGGCTATCAGGAGCACTTGGCCATTGAATGCGGCAAAGCCTGTTTGGCTGAAAAACGGTCTGACTTTCGCCGTCTTATTCTTCATCCCAATGACGTGGAAGACATCGATGCGGCCTGCGGCGGCGAATTGACGGTATTTTGCCAGTACTTCGACCCGGCTTTGCCGAAGGTCCTTGAGGTACTGGAGGCGATGATTTCGGCCTTGCAGCATAAGACGGCTTCGTGGCTGGTCTTTGATATGGGCGACGCAGGTCATTGGGGCATGGCCCTCATTGCCGATTCGGTGATCGGCTGCGGCAAGATGGCGTCTTTACAGGCCGTCGATGCCTCTTGGTGCCGCAGTCATCCTGCCGGGATGACGAACATCGGAGACAGCTGCCTGTATCATGAGCGTTTGGCGTCGCCGGGGCAGGTCTTTATCTTTGGCGGCGGCCATGTGGCTCAGGGCCCTGGTACCCGTTCTTTCGGGCATCGATTTTTCCTGCATCGTCATCGACGACCGGCCGGAATTCGCAAGGGGCGATTTATTTCCCCGGGCTGCGGCAGTGCGTCAGGTCGATTATCGGGAATTGCCGGAAGACCTTGGCATCACGGCCGATGATTACGTTTGCGTCATGACCCGCGGCCATCACGGTGATTACGACGTTCAGCGGCAGATCCTGCCTATTCGGCCCCACTATCTCGGCGTCATCGGCAGTCGCCGCAAACTGGCCTTTGTCAAAGGGAAACTCTTGGCCGATGGATTTTCCGAAGCAGATATCGATGCCTGCTATGGTCCCATCGGGCTTGCCATTTCTGCTGAAACGCCGGCGGAAATCGCCATTAGTATTGCCGCTGAATTGATCGCCGTCCGGGCCCGGCGGGAAGGGCGGGAAAAGCACCGGCCCACGTCCTTATGACGGCCCGTGTCGAGACCTACGTCGGAGCCGGGGGAAAGACGACGACGATTTTTGCTCGGGCCTTGAAGGCGCGGCAATTGGGAAAAAAAGTGGCGGTCGTTACGACGACCCATATGATGCGGCCGCGACAGGGATTCGTCCCCGGTGACCTGCCGGCGGGCTGGAAGGAGCAGTGGCGAAACGACGGCATTATCGTCGTCGGCACAGCCCTTGATAATGGGAAAATAACCTATCCCGGCGATGGTGTTTATGGGGCTCTTTGCGAGCTTTCAGACCTCGTTTTAGTCGAAGGCGACGGGTCTCGGCGGATGCCTTTGAAGGTCATGGGAAGCCATGAGCCGGTGATCCCCGAGAACTGTGATGACGTCTACTGTCTGGCCGGCTTGTCGGCACTGGGACAGACCGCTGGGAAAGCCTGCTTTCGTCATGAATTATTGGGCCTTCCGGAAGATGCAGTGATTACGGAGCGTCTCATGACTCACATTGTTGAAGAGGGCTGCTTGGCCCGCCTCGGCTCCTTTTGGGACCGGACGACGGTCATCCTGAATCAGGCTGATGACGAAGCTCTTTTTCAGTGCGGCCATCGAATCTTGCAGCATCTGTCGCGGCCGGGACGTATGACGGCCTATGAAGAGGAAGCGAGGAATCTACCATGAAGATACAGTTAGTCCTTATGGCGTCGGGCTTTGGACGACGTTTCGGAGGCAATAAACTGTCGGCTGTGGCAGCGGGCCGACCTTTATATTCCTATGGGCTTACCAGCCTGTGTCAGGGGGCACAGGCTTTTTTGCCATTGTCCGGTATTGACTGTTCCGTCACCATCGTTACCGCTCATAATGACATTGCCGAGGCCTGCCGAAGAAAGCATATCGACGTCGTTTGGAACCATCAGGCCTTGGAAGGCATGGCAGCTTCGATTCGAATCGTCGTCGGTACTTATCCGGACCGAGATGTGTGGGGCTTTTTCCCGGCTGACCAGCCACTCTTGACGGGGCAGACGATTTCTCTCTTTTTGCGTCAATTTATCGCTTCCGGTGCGGTTGTCGGCTGTATGCACAATGGGGAGCGGCGGTGCAGCCCGGCTTTGTTCCGCACCTCCTGCCGAGATGAACTCTTGGCTCTTTCCGGCGATGTAGGCGGCCGTCGTCTGATTCAGTCGGATCATGCCTGGGTCTGTCATCCCGTCGATGAGACCGAACTTTTCGATGTCGACACCCGAGACGACATGGCTGCAGTAACGACTTTATTATCCATATAATGATTTAAACTATCGGCATATATCTACTTATAAGATACTTGGTATATCTTGACCGCGACAAATCGGATGCAAACCGTTATAATGGAGATATACTTGTCATAGGAGGGAGTGCGGTGATTAAGCTGTTAGCTGCCATTTATCTGGTTTGGGGCTTCAACTGGGTCGTCATGAAAGAAGCCAATCTCTTTTTTCCGCCGGTTACCTTTTCCTGCTACCGATTCATTATCGGGGCCTTGGTACTGCTGGCGGTCTGTTTTTTGGTTGAAACTGCCGATACCGCCGCGTCGCTATTGGCCGTGGATCGCCATTACGGGATTTTTGCAGATTGCCGTCAATACGGCAGCCATCCAAATCGGCATGGTAACCCCTCGGGGCGGGCTTGGTCGCGGTCCTCAATTACAGCATGCCCGTGTGGATGGCCCTGATGGCGCATTTCTTCTTGGGTGAGCACTTGACGCGGCGAAAAGTCATCGGCATCATCGTCAGTATGGCCGGTATGTGCCTGCTTATGAATGTCGACAGCGGCGGCGATTTATCGCTCGTTGTTCTGACCCTGGTCGGTGCAGCTGCTTGGGCGGCAGCAGGAATCATCGTCAAGATTCAAGATCGGCGCATGAAGGCTAATACTGTAATCTCATTCAATATACGACGTGGCAGATGGTCATCGGGGCCTTGGCCTTGGGGCTTCAGGCAGCCGTCATGGAGAACGGGACGATTCAGTGGACGCCTCTGGCCGTGGGCTGTACTGCTCTATAACGGCGTCATGGCTTCGGCCCTGGCCTTTTCATGTGGAACTATCTGTTGACCCAAATCGAAGCGGCCAAGGCGGCCATCGCCATCCTAGGCGTGCCCGTCGTCGGCGTCATCAGCGGCGTCTTGGTCCTGGATGAACCGCTGACGATGATGACCCTCATTGGCATGGTCATGATTTTAGCAGGCATCGTCTGCATCGTTCGCCAAGGAAACCCGGCCGGAGCGAGAGCCGATAAGATTTGAGGAACTTGATTTGTAATTAGGAGGCATTTTATGAAATGTGTAGTACTGCTCAGTGGCGGCGTCGACTCTACGACGTGTCTGGCCATGGCATTGGAAACATATAAGAAAGAAGACGTCCTGGCTCTGACGTCCTATTACGGACAGAAGCATGCCAAAGAATTGGAATCGGCTCGGAAAGTGGCGGCTCATTACGGCGTCGCCCATCGGGAAGTCAACTTATCCCAGGCCTTTTCTTTAAGTGACAGCTCGCTCTTACAGGGCAGTCATAAGAAAATTGCCGCTGAATCCTACGCTGATCAACTGGCAGAAAAGGGCGGCGTAGGGACGGTTGATACGTATGTCCCTTTTAGAAACGGATTGTTTTTGTCTTTTGCCGCAGCCATTGCCGTCAGCGTCGGTGCAGAAGTCATCTACTACGGTGCCCATGCTGATGATGCGGCCGGACGGGCCTATCCCGATTGCACGCCGGAATTTGAGACGGCTATGAATACGGCTATTTACGAAGGCTCCGGAAGGACCTGCCATTTGGAAGCGCCGCTATTGTCCTTAAATAAGGCCGGAGTCGTGAAAGAAGGGCTGCGTTTGGGTGCACCCTATGAATTAACCTGGAGCTGCTATGAAGGCGGCGATAAACCGTGCGGTGTCTGCGGAACCTGTCGTGATCGGGCGGCCGCCTTTGCCGCCAACGGCGTTGCGGATCCGGCACTGAAATAATGGCAAATATATACCAAGCATCAGCCCGATGAAGGGCAAGATTTTGGAGAGGATGGAGATTTATGAAGGGCAGTATAAAGAGACAGCTGGCCGCTGTCGTATTGATGAGCCTCATGGGCTTCGGGGCGGTTTATGCCAGTGAAGCCCCGGCAGAGAAGGATAATTTTTATCAGGCTGTTAATCACGGCGTTCTGCAGGAAAAGAAAATCGAGCCGACAGAGGCCTCTTGGTCGTGGTTTTCGGAACGCTCCTTAGAAAATAAAAAAGCCTTAAGGAAAGAGTTGGAAGCCATAGCAGAAAAACAGGGAACCTATCCGAAAGGCTCTCCGGAACAGAAAATCGCCGATCTCTATGTCAGCGCATTGGATAATGAAAAACGCAATGAAACGGCTCCGGGGAAGCTGAAGGCTTTGACGGAACCAATCAAAGAGGCGAAGAATCTGACCGAACTGACCAAGGCCCTTCAGACTGTGAGCGAAAAGACAGGGGCCGGTGTCTTTATCGACTATACGGCAGACCGCATACCGACAGGACTTCGCTATATTCCACGAATCATTGTGACCGAGCCGTCTTTTACGCGAGATGAATTGGAAAAAGAACCGCAACCCGGCGCCTGGAAGGCTTATCGTGACTACGTCGCCCATGTTTTGGAAGAGGCCGGAGAAATGCCGGATAAGGCGGCAGCCCACAGCGAAGCTATTTTTGCCATGGAACAGAAATTGGGGCCCCCATCTCTTGACCAGTGAACAGCGAAATGACGTGACCGTCCAAAATCGCCTCGTATCGCAAGGGGAGTTAAAAAAACTTCATGCCCCATATGGGGGCCAAGACGACCTTGGCCGGTCTTGATTTGACGAAAGAAAAGCAGTTTTTCCTGTCCGATCCCGATTATTTGCAGCAGTTCGATGCCCTCTATACGGCTGATAATTTAGATCTCTTAAAGAGTTATGCCGTCTATCAGGTGTACAACGGTTTTGCCCCTATGGCTCATATCAAACTGCGCGACCTTCAGCGTGACTATTTGCGCCAGCGTTTCGGCATCGCCAAAGCCCAGGCCGACAAGGAAAGCGCCAGCCGTATGGTCCAATTCCTGCTGTCCTATGAAGTCGGTCAGATTTATATGAAAAATCACAGTACGGCCGCTGTCGTCGACGATGTCAAGGACATGATTCGGGAGATTAGGGACGTCTATAAACTGCGCCTTGAGGCCAACGACTGGCTCAGTCCCAAAACGAGGGCCAAGGCCATTGAGAAACTGAACAGCCTGCGCGTCTTCGTCGGCGGGCCGGCAGATGATGACAAACCGATCATTGACAGTATGCCCGACGTCATCGCTCCGGAGGACGCGGCGATTTACTGACCAATATCATGCATAACAGCGTATTAGAACGGCAGCAGGTTCACGCCCTTCTGGGGACAAATTTTAATCCCGACAAGTGGTATGCTTTTGCCCCGCAGGACGTTAACGCCGCCTATATCCCGGAAAATAACAGCATTACTATTCCGGCCGGTATCCTCCAGCCGCCGTTCTATGATGCCAAGGCGTCACGCGGGGCCAATCTCGGGGCATCGGCATCGTCATCGGTCATGAAATCTCTCATGCCTTTGATCCCAATGGCAGTAAATACGACAGTGAAGGACGATTGAAGAATTGGTGGACGAAAAGAGATTCCGAAGCTTTTCAGAAACTGTCTGCCGCTTTTGGCCCCTATTATGACAACTATACGGTCGGCAAGGGCCTTCATGAAAATGGAAAACTGGTCAGCAATGAAGCTATTGCCGACTGCGGCGGCCTGTCAGTTGCAACGGAACTTGCCAAGGGCGATGATGCCGTTCTTCGCGATATCTACCATTCCTTTGCGGCCATTTTTGCGACCAAGATGACCGACCAGATGCTGCTGTACTTGATTCAGAACGATCCGCATCCGATTGGGGAAGCCCGTGTCAACGGCGCCTTATCGGCGACGGACGGCTTTTATAAGGCTTATGAGATAGATCCGGGTGACGGGATGTACGTGGCACCTCAGAAGCGGGTTCATCTTTGGTAATTCTAACAAAAAGATAACAAAAAGAGGGGGAATTTATAAAGTCTCCCCTCTTTTTTTATCTTGCAATATTTGGGGGAATACGGTACAATCGCAAGTGAGCAATAGCCGTATATTGCACTGGTGGGACAAAAAACGTACCACTGGGAACAGAAACGTAAATCGTTACGTCATGTGAGTAGAAAAGGAGATATCTGTATGCTAAAAAAACCAAGATCGTCTGCACTTTAGGCCCCAGTTCTAATACTCCGGAAATTATTGAAAAGATGATTAAAGCCGGCATGAACGTTGCCCGGTTTAATTTCTCTCACGGGTCTCATGAAGAACATAAACAGCGCATCGACATGGTTCGAGCTGCTTCCAAAAAATTGGGAATCCCCGTAGCACTGCTCCTCGACACGAAAGGCCCGGAAATCCGTTTGGGCAAATTCAAAAATGGCTCTATCATGATGGAAGCCGGCAATGAATTTACGTTGACCGCTCGTGACGTAGTAGGCGACGAAACGATTGCTTCTATGAACTATAAACAGTTGCCCCAGGATGTTAAAGCCGGCGACCATATCCTCTTATCCGATGGTTTGGTAAACCTCGAAGTCGTCAGCGTCGAAGGCGAAGATATTCATACGAGAATCATCAACAGCGGCAAGATGAGCGACCGTAAGCGCGTTGCCGTACCGGGTATCGCCATCAACCTTCCGGCTGTTTCTGAAACGGATGCTGCCGACATTGAATTCGGCTGCCGTATGAATATGGACCTCATTGCGGCTTCCTTCATTCAGCGCGGCAAAGACGTTCTTACCATCCGCAAACTGCTTGAAAAACACAACAGCGAAATGAAGATCATTTCTAAGATCGAATGTCAGGCTGCTGTCAATAATATTGATGAAATCATCAAGATGAGCGACGGCATCATGGTCGCTCGCGGTGACCTCGGCGTCGAAGTACCGGCAGAAGAAGTCCCGATGCTCCAGAAAGTCCTCATCCGCAAATGTCATGAAGCCGGTGAACCGGTCATCACGGCCACGCAGATGCTGGAATCGATGTGCAACAACCCTCGCCCGACCCGTGCTGAAACGAGTGACGTTGCCAATGCTATCATCGACGGCACCGATGCTATCATGCTCAGTGGCGAAACGGCCGGCGGCCTCTATCCGGTAGAAGCTGTTGAAACCATGGCTCGCGTTGCTACCTTTACGGAAAGCAACTTTACGTCGAGACCCTTTGAAGACGACGATTGTGAATCGGCTACGACGACCGAATCCATCGGTAAAGCTGTCGTTAAGATCGCAAAAGACCTCCATGCGTCTGCCATCATCGCTTCGACCGAACGCGGCGGCACAGCCCAGATGATTTCTAAATTCCGTCCGGACTGCCCCATCGTTGCCGTATCTCCGCACGAAGCCATCGTTCGCCGCTTACAGCTCAACTGGGGTGTTCAGGCCATTAACGGCAAAGAAGCCGTTGATTCCGATGCCGTTGTCGACAACGCTATCTTTGCAGCCCTCGACAATGACCTCATTAAAGCCGGTGACCTCGTCGTCCTGACGGCAGGCGTTCCCGTCGCTAAAGCCGGTTCGACCAACATGATTCGCGTCCAGGTCGTCGGCGACGTCCTCCTCCGCGGTACCGGCATTGGCCGTAAATCGGCTGTCGGTAAAGTTTGCATTGCCGAATCGTTGGAAGATCTGAAACAGAACTTCACCGACGGCTGCATCCTGGTTCTCCGCGCCGCTCGTGCTGATTTTGTAGAATACATGAAACGTGCCAGCGCCATCGTTTCCGAAGAAGCCGGCCTTACGAGTGAATCGGCCATCGTTGCCATCACCCTCGGTATTCCGACTGTCGTCGGTGCTGAACACGCTGCAGATACATTGAATAATGGAGAAGTCGTCACGGTTGATGCCAGCCGCGGTACGATTTTCCGAGGCGCAGCTAACGCTCGATAAGATCATAAAGAATGCTTCGTGAATGATTAAAAACTCCCTCCATGAGTCTGCCTTTTAAGGCTGTGCTCATGGAGGGAGTTTTACATTAGGGACAAGTTTTTTTGTTTAATTCATAACCATCATGCCACTTTTGAGCGAGGTTATTTGCCGGATATCCTGTTCCGGCAGTGAAAAAATTGCCATATCTTCGGTTCGGATGATGCGAGATTGTGACCGTATCGTGCAGCTGTCTTTACGCCCGTGTCATAGGGGAGGTATATAATCGGGTAAAACAAGAAAGGATGATGGACATGAAAATGACGAAGAATATGGCCAAACTGGCAGCTGCGGTCTGCCTTTCTATGTCTTAGGATTGGGCGTCGTATCGGCCCTGGAGGTACCGTTTCGGACGGGGCGATGCCGCAGGGAATGCCGCCGCAAGGGATGCCTCCCCAAGGGATGCCTCCTCAGGGACAGCAGGGGAAATCCATCTCTGAATTTACCGCGGCTCAGCGAATTACGGGCAAAGAGGCGCTTCTTGTCAATCAGGATATCACCGCTGCGGATGCTGATGAAATGCCGTCCTGGCCGAACAAGGTGCTGACGTAACTCTGCAGCAGGTTCGCCTTTCCAAGACGGGGCATACGACCAGTGAAGACGGCAGTAATTTTAATGGTCAGAATGCCGTCCTCCTCGTTTCCAACAGTACGGCGGCTATTACGGATGCTACCATCACCTCTGATGCCGAAGGGGCCAATGCCGTCTTTGCGACGGGGAAAAAATGCAGTCGTCACTGTCAAAGACATTAAGATTAACACCCAAGGCAATTCGTCCCGCGGCCTCGACGCGACGTACGGTGGTACGATTCACGGTGAAAACGTAGACATTACGACGGCCGGGGCTCACTGCGCGGCCTTGGCGACCGACCGGGGTGAAGGCAATGTCTACGCTACGGGCAGTACTCTTTCGACGAGCGGGGAAGGCAGTCCGGTCATCTATTCGACGGGCAATATCGTTCTCACGAAGAGCAATGGCGTCGCCAAAGGCAGCGAAATTGCCTGCGTCGAAGGGAAAAAATTCAATCTTCATAGAAGATTCGACCCTCACCGGATATAAGAACCACGGTGTCATGCTCTACCAGAGCTTTTCCGGCGATGCCGGGACGGGGACGGCTTCCTTTACGGCTAAAAATTCGACGCTTCGCAACTATTCTGACGGAGCTATGTTCTACATCACCAATACGAAGGCCGTTGCCAGTCTGACCAATACGGTCATTGAATCGCAGAATAATAAGAACCTCATCGAAGTCTCCAGTGACCGCTGGGGGACGGAAGGTTCAAATGGCGGTGACTTTGAATTTACGGCAGCCAAAGAATCGCTCAGCGGTAATGTGGTGGCCAATAACATCAGTACCGTTTCTGTCAGCCTGACCGACGGCTCGAATTGGAGCGGGACTATGAATCCCAAGCACACGGCTAAATCGGCCAGCCTTTCTCTCGATGCCTCGTCGGTTTGGAACGTAACCGGTGACTCCTACGTTTCAGCTTTGACCGATGAGGACACGACGCTCGGCAACATCCGCAGCAACGGCCATCGGATTTACTACGATAAGAGCAATGCGGCCAATGCCTGGCTCAAAGGCAAGACGGTAAAATTGGCTGACGGCGGCAAAGTAATGCCCTTATAGACCCATGAAGGCCAGCATCTGCATCATTCCCGGGATAAAAGTATCGATGTCGAGGGATTCCTCTAAGGTGTGTTCGCGGCGGCTGCGGCAAAAGCCGAAAGAAATGGCAGGGATTCCCAAGCTTAAAGGAATATTGGCATCGGTACTTCCGGCAATGCAGGTCGTCGTCAGGCCTTGCTGCTTACGGATAGCGGTAATTCTTCGGACGAGGGGATTCTGGTCGACCTGACTGCACGGCCGCTCGCCAATGCTTTTTAAGGAAATGTGAACCTGGCTGGGCTGATTTTCTAAGAGGGCACGGAAGGAACGGTCGAGGGCGGTAAGGGCGGCTCCATCTTCCGAACGAAGGTCGACGGTGAAGCGGGCCTTTGCGGCAATGGAATTGACCGTCGTGCCGCCGTTGATCGTGCCGACGTTATAGGTCGTCTTGGGATGCGTCGGAAGGGACAGGCTGTAGAGTTTGTCGATAATGGACGCGGCTGCGGCGATGGCATTGGCATTTCCAAAGCCCATCCAACTGTGGCCGCCCGGCGTTTCTAGGGCAACCTCATAGCGTCGGGAGCCGACGGCCGTGGCGACAAAGGTATCGAAGGTACAGTCGACGGCGACGACTTCGGAAATGCGGCCGGACCAGTCGGTCATGATCTGGCGGATGCCTTTGAGATTGCCCAGGCCCTCTTCGCCGACGTCAAAGGCGAAGAGAATGCCCTGGGGCGGCGTCAGCTTCAAGTCGAAAATCATCTTGATAATGAACAACAGGCCGGCAATGCTGGCGCTGTTATCGCTGCATGAGGGAGCTGACAAGGTGTTTTCCGATTGGTGAATGGGAATCTGTGACAGATTCTCGAAGACCGTATCCATGTGGGCCGTATACAAGGCGGCTTTCTGGCCCTTTTTCAGCCGGCAGGGATAGAGGATGTTCCCGCCGCCATCACGATAGGCTCCGTCGGCTCCCAGGCTGTGGAGATAC
>ENA-OQDL01001565-OQDL01001565.1-human-gut-metagenome-genome-assembly--contig:-NODE-1565-length-11048-cov-3.189726_pt1 | contig 11048 bp, 8 predicted proteins | sample MGYA00242782_ERZ504609 | MGnify/ENA primary metagenome ERZ504609 (study PRJEB26092, sample SAMD00036320) | human gut metagenome | host: Homo sapiens | study: EMG produced TPA metagenomics assembly of... | reverse complement strand
CCGCACCTGTTCCCGTTCTTCCCAGTCGAAACCCACGTTGCGGGCTTTGTCCTGAATGCGGTATGCCCTTGATGAGCGAGGGCAGGGCGGCGGGCACACCGCTCAACACCGTTTTGTTGCCCCCTTTTCCTTGAGTTTCAACTGTTCCCAGTTTTCGGATACCTGTCCGGCAGTCTCCGCTTTCACATCACCGAATACGTGGGGATGGCGGAAGATAAGCTTTTCACATAAGCGGTCGCATACATCCTTTATGTCGAAATCGCCGGTTTCCGAACCTATCTTGGCATAGAAAGCCACGTGGAGCAGCACGTCTCCCAGTTCTTTGCAAATATCCTGCTTATCGTCGCGCATCAGGGCATCGCATAGTTCATAAGTCTCTTCAATGGTATTGGGACGCAGGCTTTCGTTGGTCTGCTTCTTGTCCCAGGGACATTTCACACGCAGTTCGTCGAGTATGTCGAGGAAGCGGCCGAAGGCTTCCATCTGTTCCTTTCTTGTATGTTGCATGAGTTATTTTTTAATTAAACATTATTGACGCAAAGATACTGTTTTTCTTCCATTCCTCATACGAAATCAGCAGACCTACCACTTCCGAGTAGTTTTTTCCCGTCCGCTTTCTATCTTGTTTCCTTTCAGGTATAAGTCGTATATCCGGTCCTGAATGCGGCCGATTACAGGATTGTATTTCTTCATCCAGTACTCGCTGTTCTTCTTTGCCAGTCCGATAATCTCCGGACGTATGCGCCGGAAGAGCTGCGCGTATTCCTCTTCAGCCATGAGCCGGCGGGCGTTGTTCAGGACATGCGGCAGTACGGAAAGGTAACCGCTGAAGCGGATGGCCTGCACTTGCGAGCGTGTACATACCTGATAGGCGTAGAAATTGGCTTCCGCCTCGCTGGTGATACCCAATAAGTGGGCAAGCTCGTGGGCGTAAGTAGCCGGATATTGCGAGGGGAGCAAGTCGCCGTTCAGGGTGAACTCGCAGAAGAAAGGTCCCATGCTGCCGGTGACGCCTACCATGGAAATCAGTGGGGTGAATAGCATCGTCTTTGCGCGGGGTGTTTGATGGAAGGGGCGGTGAACGCCTAAGGAGTCACCGATTTGATTATATACCCGTACGCTTTCACGGCAGACCAGCTCTTTTTCGACCGACGTAATATCGGTGTAAGAGCTGTTCAGATTCTCGATGTAGCTGTCTGTAAAACTCCGAAAATTATCAGGAGTATAGGCGGTGTAAGGAATGCGCGTCCGCTCGTAAAAGTTTTTTTGCGAGTAATTCAGTCCCCATGCCAGATAGAACCATACGTACACCCATAGAAGATATTTTACATCTTTCTGCAGGATACGGTTCCATTTCTGTTTGCGGATGCAGTGTGCGTAAACAGGGTAGAGAAGTACGCCGGCGATACTTAGCGCAATGAACAGGTCGCCGATGGCGAAAGGCACAAGCCGGGAGAAGGACGAAAGTACCCGGGCGATGGGAGGGTATACGTACATGGCGTAGGCATCTCCCAAACCGGGTACTGTCTGCACGCACAATACGAGCAACAAAAAAAATATCAAAAGTAATGACTTGCCTCTGAATCTCACTCCTGCTATTGTTATGCTACGCTTCATTCTATTCTTCTTTTTGGAGCCCGTGCCGGTTTCCTGCCTTCGGTGCTGTTGTTTCTCCCTGTGGGAACGGGAGTTTCACGCGGTGGATACTCCGGTTTCCTTACGTGGAAACTGCTGTTTCCTTACGTAGACACTGTCGTTTCCCTGCGTGTATACTCCTGTTTCCTTGCGTGGAAACTTCCGGTTTCGGTAGCCGAAGCCGAAGCGGCACCGGGTGCTTGTTACGGCAACTCCGTATAAAATTATCATTTGTAAAGCAAAGGTATGTAATTCTTTTCATTGCTTTTGCCGGATAAAGCTATTAATTTATTAATTTTGCGCCCATTATAACAAAATATAGATTTTAGAAACATGGAATTAGCAAGTAAGTACAATCCCGCTGACGTAGAGGGAAAGTGGTACCAGTATTGGTTAGACCACAAATTATTCAGTTCTAAACCCGATGGTCGTGAGCCCTACACCATCGTCATTCCGCCCCCTAACGTCACCGGTGTGCTCCACATGGGACACATGCTTAATAATACCATCCAAGATATCCTTGTACGCCGTGCCCGTATGGAAGGCAAGAACGCCTGCTGGGTTCCGGGTACGGACCATGCTTCCATTGCCACCGAAGCCAAGGTTGTGAACAAGCTTGCCGCGCAGGGCATCAAGAAAACAGACCTTACCCGCGACGAATTCCTGAAGCATGCCTGGGAATGGACGGACGAGCACGGCGGCATCATCCTGAAACAGCTCCGTAAGCTGGGTGCTTCCTGCGACTGGGACCGTACTGCCTTTACCATGGACGAGAAACGCAGCGAAAGCGTGCTCAAAGTATTCGTAGACCTTTACAACAAGGGACTGATTTATCGTGGCGTGCGTATGGTGAACTGGGACCCGAAGGCTCTCACCGCCCTTAGCGACGAGGAAGTCATCTACAAGGAGGAACATAGCAAACTGTACTATCTGAGATATTACGTTGCCGATGATGATATGTCAGGTGAGACGGGAGCCGAAGGCGAAGTCGTTCATCGTGACGCCGCCGGCAAGCGTTATGCCGTGGTAGCCACTACGCGTCCCGAAACAATCATGGGTGATACGGCGATGTGTATCAACCCTGCCGACCCGAAGAACCAATGGCTGAAAGGCAAGAAAGTGATTGTGCCGCTGGTGAACCGCGTTATTCCTGTTATCCAGGATGATTATGTAGACGTGGAGTTCGGTACGGGCTGTCTGAAGGTAACTCCTGCACACGACGTCAACGACTATATGCTGGGCGAGAAATACAACCTGCCTGCCATCGACATCTTCAACGACAACGGTACGCTGAGCGAAGCAGCCGGACTGTACGTAGGAATGGACCGCTTCGATGTACGCGAGCAGATTGAGAAAGACCTGCAGGGTGCCGGGTTGCTGGAAAAGGTGGAAGCCTATACCAATAAGGTCGGTTTCTCCGAACGTACCAATGTGGCAATCGAGCCGAAGCTCTCCATGCAGTGGTTCCTCAAGATGCAGCACTTTGCCGATATGGCTCTGCCCCCGGTGATGAATGATGACTTGAAATTCTACCCTGCCAAATATAAAAATACCTATAAGAACTGGCTGGAGAACATCAAGGATTGGTGTATCAGCCGCCAGTTGTGGTGGGGACACCGCATTCCCGCTTACTTCCTGCCGGAAGGCGGATATGTGGTGGCAGCCACTCCCGAAGAGGCCTTGAAGCTGGCACAGGAAAAGACCGGAAATCCTGCCCTTAAAATAGAGGATTTGCGTCAGGACGAGGATTGTCTCGACACCTGGTTTTCTTCCTGGTTGTGGCCTATCTCCCTGTTCGACGGTATCCTGAATCCGGGCAACGAAGAAATCAACTATTATTATCCTACCAGCGACCTGGTAACGGGGCCGGATATTATCTTCTTCTGGGTGGCGCGCATGATTATGGCAGGGTATGAATACGAAGGTAAGATGCCGTTCAAGAACGTTTACTTTACGGGTATTGTCCGCGACAAGCTGGGACGCAAGATGTCCAAATCGCTCGGCAATTCACCCGACCCGCTTGACCTGATAGACCGCTACGGTGCCGATGGTGTGCGTATGGGTATGATGCTTTCGGCTCCTGCCGGCAACGACATCCTTTTTGACGATGCGCTTTGCGAACAGGGACGTAACTTCAACAACAAGATATGGAATGCTTTCCGCCTGGTTAAGGGCTGGGAAGTGAGTGAGGAAGTGCCTGTGCCGGAAGCTGCCGAACTGGCTATGCGCTGGTTCGAGTCCAAACAGAATGCCGTGGCTGCCGAATTGGCAGACCTGTTCGGCAAGTATCGTTTGAGCGAAGCATTGATGGCGGTGTACAAGCTCTTCTGGGATGAGTTCTCTTCCTGGTATCTGGAGATGATTAAGCCTGCTTACGGACAGCCCATCAACAAGAAGGTGTACGATACGACTATCGGTTTCTTCGATAATCTGTTGCATCTGCTGCACCCGTTCATGCCGTTCATCACCGAAGAGTTGTGGCAGCACATCGTCGACCGTAAGGATGGAGAAAGCCTTATGGTAAGCCCTATCTCCATGTCGACGGAAGTGGACGAGGCTTTTGTACAGCAGTTCGAGGTGGTGAAAGAGGTTATCAGTAATGTACGTTCTATCCGTTTGCAGAAGAACATCGCCCAAAAAGAACCGTTGGAATTACAGGTTGTCGGTGAAAACCCGGTGGCTGCTTTCGATGCTGTCATTATCAAGATGTGCAACCTTTCTGCCGTAACCGCAGTTGAGGCTAAGGCCGACGGCGCTGCCGCTTTCATGGTAGGCACAACGGAATTTGCCGTTCCTTTGGGCAACATGATTGATGTGGAAGCCGAAATAGCCCGTATGGAAGCTGAATTGAAGCATAAGGAAGGCTTCCTGCAAGGCGTTCTGAAGAAACTGAGTAACGAGAAGTTCGTGAATAATGCTCCTGCTGCCGTTATCGAAATGGAACGCAAGAAACAGGCGGACGCGGAGAGTATCATCAGCTCACTGAGAGAAAGTATTGCCGCTTTGAAGAAAGCGTAAGACAGTATCTCCGATATAAAAGAAAGGTCCGGACTCAATAAGTCCGGACCTTTTTTATGTACGTTGTACGATTCGTATATGATTCGTTATTTCTGCCAGTAAGTCTTTTAGGAAAGCATCCAATCTCCTCATCCAATCCCTTCAGCAGCTCTTCGTTTACCAGCAGGGTGTCATCGTCCAGCAACAAGAGTTCGGCTATGGTTTCCTTGTCGTCATCTACCAATACGAAAGAGAAAGGCTTCATGATGGTCAGCTTGTCAAAAGCACCCCGGTTCTTGAGGTTGCAGAGCAGATTGCTCAGGATGCGTTCCATGTTTTCGTAGAAATCATCGCCTTCGTATGTCATCCATTCTTCTATGGTGGTACTGGCGAGTTCTTTGTCATCATCGTCGAATATGGAAAATTCGCCCGAACTTTGGTTGGCTTGCAGATGGATATCCGTAACGACTGTCTGCTCACAACCGCAAGCGTACTTGCCGATTGCCTGTTTGATAGTTTCTTCGAGAAGAGATGAATGCCGGTTGACTGAGATTTCATAATTGCATTTTCTTTACTTAATGGATGTTCAAAGGTATAAAAAAACAATTACATTTACAGTATTTGACTAAAAATCATTATTAAATCGCTGCATTTGCATATTTAGGCGCGATAAGCCTTCTTTCCGTTCCTTTAATTCGGTGGCGTAAAGTGTTGTAAGGACGTAGTAGGGGATATCCGCTTTGCCAAGGTGAGTCAAACCTTTTTTATCCACGCCGTCTACGATACGTGCTTCGGCTTGCGCTTTCAACGCCCAGTCGAGAGCGGCGGCAATACTGTCCTGCATTTCATAGCCGACAGCAAGGTTATAGGCTGCCTGCATCTTTTTCTTTCCTTTTTGGGTGGCGTAGGTTTGCTTCCATAGCCCGATGGCTGTGTTCCATTGCTTGTCCCGAGCATATACGGCGGCATCGCGCATGTTTACGGAACCGCCGCAGAACAGATAGCGGTTGGCGGTTTTCCAATACGGCAGCAGATTTTTTTACCGGTATGGTTCCGGCAAAATCAGAAGCTTGTTTTATCAGTTCTTCTTCACTGATGAGGTTGCTTTGTACAAAGGGACCGTTTCCGGTTTCTTCCCAGAAAATGCTGTCGTTAGCGTTGATTGTAGCCATAGGGGTACTGCGGTTGGGCAGGTAAATCCTGACAGTAGGATATATCCGGGCATCTACCGTGCCGTAATAAATGCCCCAGTCGCGCATGTACTTTATTTTGCGGACAGAGCGTATCTGTACGTTTTCCAATGCGATGAGGAAATCTACGTCCAAGTCATGCACCAACCGGTTTGTTTCTTCTTGTGACAGCGCTCCTTCGCGAGGAGTGACATCGTGGGCACGTAAGGCCGAATCGCAGATAACCACTTCGTTGAAGTAGTTCTCGTGGGCAAGGGCTTCGGCAAGGGATTCCGTGGCAATAGCGGCATTGCCGTTGTAATAATCTGTTTTGCTGGCTATCTCAAAATCGTCTTTTTTCTTCTCTTTGGCAAGAATAGGCTTGTTGTCCGGAACTTCAGGCATGTTATTGACAATGGCTACCCGTTTCAAACTCGGTGGGAAACTTACATCCGCCGGTAACATATAATCTATGGCAAGCGGTTCGACGGTTTGGCAACCCGCCAAAAACATCAAACAAGACAGTAACAGGTAATAAGAGTATTTAGTCATAGTCTTTTATTCTTAGTTCTGAAAAACAAAAGTAATCTTTTACTTGAATAAATAAAAGCCTCGAACAGTTTTTAACCGTTCGAGGCTCTTATTATAGTGATTAGCGATTAGTGGTTAGTGATTAAGATTGGTACTCAATGAACCCTTAATCACTAACTCCTAATTGCTATTTTATGCATTCTTTCCGTGACAGTTCTTGTACTTCTTACCGCTTCCGCAAGGACAAGGGTCGTTACGTCCCACCGTCTTTTCTACGCGGATAGGTTCGCGTTTCTGCTGTTCGCGCGTATCCTGCTGGGCGGCGGCTTGCTGGTTCGGGTCGGTCAGGTCTTGCTTTTGCTCGCGATACTTGCTTAAATCCTGACGTTGTTCGGGAGCTGCCTGACGAACTTCCTGCGGTTCCTGTACCGGGATTTGTCCGCGCATCAGGATGGAAACTGTCTGATTGTTTATCTTGTCTACCATTGTATCGAACAGGTTTACAGACTCCAGCTTGTAAATCAACAGCGGGTCTTTCTGTTCGTAGCTGGCATTCTGTACAGAGTGTTTCAAGTCATCCAATTCGCGCAGGTTCTCTTTCCATGCTTCATCGATGACATGCAGCAGGATAGACTTCTCAAACGCTTTCACTACTTCCTTGCATTCGCTTTCATAAGCGGCTTTCAGGTTGCAGGAGATGTTATACATGCGCTTGCCGTCTGTAATGGGAATCAGGATGTTTTCGTACATGTGTCCTTGATTCTCGTATACCTGCTTGATAACCGGATAAGCGATTTGTGCCATACGTTCGGTTTTGCGTTTGAAAGTTCCATGGCAGCATCGAAAGCCTTATCGGCAAGTTTCTCCTTTTTCTCGTTACGGAACTCCTCTTCCGTGAACGGAGTTTCCATGGCAAGTGTCTGGAGAAGATCCATCTTGCAGTCTTCATAGGTAGGAGCTTCGATCGCATTGACACAACGGTCCCAAATCATGTTCACAATGTCCATGCCGATACGTTCGCCCATCAAAGCGTGGCGGCGTTTGGTGTAGACTACGGTACGCTGTTTGTTCATCACATCGTCGTATTCCAGCAGGCGTTTACGGATACCGAAGTTATTTTCTTCCACTTTCTTCTGTGCACGTTCGATAGACTTGGAAATCATGCTGTGCTCAATCATTTCGCCTTCCTTGAAACCGAGCTTGTCCATAACGCCGGCAATACGGTCGGAAGAGAACAGACGCATCAGGTCGTCTTCCAAAGAGACGAAGAATACGGATGAACCGGGGTCACCTTGACGTCCGGCACGACCACGCAACTGGCGGTCTACACGGCGCGATTCGTGACGCTCCGTACCGATAATGGCAAGACCGCCCGCAGCTTTTACTTCCGGGCTCAGCTTGATGTCCGTACCACGACCCGCCATATTAGTGGCAATGGTTACGGCGCAACTCAAACCGGCTTTGGCTACGATGTCGGCTTCCTTCTGGTGCAGCTTCGCATTCAGTACGCTGTGCTCGATATGGCGCATAGTCAGCATCTTGCTCAGCATTTCGGAGATTTCAACGGAAGTAGTACCCACCAGGACAGGACGTCCAGCTGCCACCATTTTCTCAATCTCTTCGATAACGGCTTTATATTTTTCGCGTTTGGTCTTGTAAACGCGGTCGTTCATATCGTTGCGGGCAATGGGGCGGTTGGTCGGGATAACGACTACATCCAGTTTGTAGATGTCCCAAAGTTCGCCTGCTTCCGTTTCGGCAGTACCGGTCATACCGGACAGCTTGTGATACATACGGAAGTAATTTTGCAGCGTAATCGTTGCAAAGGTCTGTGTGGCGGCTTCCACTTTCACGCCTTCTTTGGCTTCGATGGCCTGATGCAAGCCGTCGGAGTAGCGGCGGCCTTCCATGATACGTCCGGTCTGTTCGTCCACAATCTTCACCTGACCGTCGATAACCACGTATTCGTCGTCTTTCTCGAACATGGTGTAAGCTTTCAACAGTTGGTTGATGGTATGTACACGCTCGCTCTTGATGGCGAAGTTGGTCATAAGGGCGTCTTTCTTGGCAAGGCGTTCCTCATCCGTCAGGTCTTTTTCATTTTCCAGTTCGGAGAGCTGGGCGGTGATGTCGGGAAGTACGAAGAACGTAGGGTCGGCGGAGTTACCGCTAATTAAGTCTACACCCTTGTCGGTGAGGTCTACGCTGTTCAACTTTTCATCAATTACGAAATACAGCGGGTCGGTAACCTCGTGCATACGCTTGTTGTTCTGCTCCATGTAGATTTCCTCGGTTTTGAGCATACCGGCTTTGATACCCTGCTCGCTGAGGAACTTAATCAATGCCTTGTTCTTCGGCAAGCACTTGTGGCTGCGGTACAGGGCAAGGAATCCTTCTTCCTGTTCTTTCTTGTCGTTTGAAGCTATCAGGCGCTTGGCGTCGGCAAGGTATTGCGTGGCAAGTTTCTTCTGTGCTTCTACCAGGCGTTCTACCTGCGGACGGAGTTGCTCGAAGAGCTGGTCGTCGCCTTTGGGTACCGGACCGGAGATAATCAGCGGAGTACGGGCGTCGTCAATCAATACGGAGTCTACCTCATCGACGATGGCGTAATTGTGCTGGCGTTGTACCAGGTCTTTCGGGCTGATAGCCATGTTATCGCGCAGATAGTCGAAACCGAATTCGTTGTTCGTACCGAAGGTGATATCTGCGAGATAAGCCTGGCGGCGTGCGTCGGAGTTGGGCTGGTGCTTGTCGATGCAATCCACGCTCAAACCGTGGAACATATAAAGAGGACCCATCCATTCGGAGTCACGCTTTGCCAGATAGTCGTTCACGGTTACCACATGTACACCGTTTCCGGTCAGTGCATTGAGGAATACGGGCAGGGTAGCCACCAAAGTCTTACCTTCACCGGTTGCCATTTCCGCAATCTTGCCTTTGTGCAGTACCACACCGCCGAACAACTGTACGTCGTAGTGTACCATGTTCCATACCGTATCATTGCCACCGGCTACCCAGTGGTTCTGGTAGATGGCCTTATCGCCTTCAATACGTACGAAATCTTTGGTTGCGGCCAGATGGCGGTCGAACTCCGTAGCGGTTACCGTGATTTCTTCATTTTCGGAGAAACGCTTGGCGGTTTCCTTTACGATGGAAAAAGCGGCGGGCAGCACCTCGTCCAATGCTTTTTCGTAAATATCCAATATCTCTTTTTCCAGTTTGTCTATTTGAGCAAAGAGTTCTTCGCGTTCTTCCAGTTCCGTGTTTTCAACGCTTGCTTTCAGTTCTTCCACTTTGGAGCGTTGTTCCGCTGCCGAGTTACGGATGTATGCCTTCAGTTCTTCGGTTTTGGCACGCAGGGCATCATTGTCCAATGCGGCTATTTCCGGATAAGCGGCTTTTACTTTGTCTACCCACGGCTTTATTTCCTTCATGTCACGGGTAGCCTTATTTCCGAAAATCGAGCTTAAAAATTCATTAAATCCCATTATGTATTTGTTTTTATTATTATTTACTAAAGTTTATATGGCGTGCAAAGTTACTGATTTTGCAATAGATAATGTAAAGTTGCACTGATTATTTTAAGGACTTGCCACGGAGAATGCGGAGTTTGTTCCTTAATTGAGCGGTGCGGCTGTGCACGCATTGGGGGCGCGGATGCGCATCGCACTCGATAGGGTGGGAGCAACGCGGTCTATGGCAACCGGCATGCGGATAATTTCCGGCTTTATTCCTTTGCCAAGAAGAATGAGGGGAGTGGCTATGGTGGCAGCGCGTACTACGCGGTTGTCATTGCTGTTTTCCTGCATAACGGTCCAGCCCGGCAAGACTTCGATAATCAAGTCGCCGGAGCGGTGGCGGTGGAACCCGTTGCGTATGTGCTCCATCTGCGGAGCCCAGGAACCCAGCAGTAATTGGTAGGCGGAATATACTTTGTTAACTCCGCTGAACTGCACCAGAAATTCTGCCGACTTTTGTTGTATTTCGGCAAGATTCAACTGCTTCTCCTCTATTAATTTATGATTGAGATATATCTGTTGATTATAAAAGCCTTCTACATATTGTCCTTCACCGTAAGTAGCCATCAGATACATGTTCAGCAAAGTGGCGCAACGGTTCAGATGGAATTCTCCTCCGGGAATACGGTAGATGCCTATGTCTGCTCCGTCCGGGTCGGCATATCCTGTGGACGCGATGCATAACAGTACGTTTTGCAGGCCTACTTTGCTTTCCAGCATATCCAGCAAGCGGGCGATGCTTTGGTCTAAGCGGGCGTAGGTGTCTTGCATTTCCATGGCACACTCTTGCGTGCTACGGTGATTGTAGTTGCCTGCATAATAAGTGATTGCAAGCAAATCAGTGATGTCGTCCTTGCCGATATTGCTTTTATCCAGCAAATCCTCTGTCACACGGTTCACTTCATCGTTGATGAGCGGGCTGGTTATCAACCGGCGGTACTTGTTGTCCTTTTCTGTTTCAAATCTATACTTGAAAGGGATGGTGCGCCATTCGGGCAGGAATGTATAGCTTGTGATGGGGTGAAGAGGATTCCACTCCATCTCCTTGATGCGGAAGTCGGGTGATTGCCCGTCGTTGTATTGGCTCAGCCACCAGGGATACTCGCCGTAATAGGTTGTGCCGCACCATTTGCCGGTTTGGTGATTCAGCCAGAATGCGCCGTTACCGCTATGTCCGGCCGAAAGGGACGGCAGCATC
>ENA-OQDL01001563-OQDL01001563.1-human-gut-metagenome-genome-assembly--contig:-NODE-1563-length-11066-cov-3.962062_pt1 | contig 11066 bp, 8 predicted proteins | sample MGYA00242782_ERZ504609 | MGnify/ENA primary metagenome ERZ504609 (study PRJEB26092, sample SAMD00036320) | human gut metagenome | host: Homo sapiens | study: EMG produced TPA metagenomics assembly of... | reverse complement strand
TATACGAAAACAGAAAATACAGCCGCGCGATCTTTTCTTTGAACATCAGACCTCATGCGCCATCCTGTCTGACGGTTGGAAACTAGTACGTGCCAACGGCAGACAGCCTTGGGAATTGATTCACCTCACCACCGATCCTTTTGAGACACAAGATCTTTCCGAACAATTTCCTTTAAAAGCAAAAGAATTAGAAAACAAATGGACACGATGGGCAGAGCAACAACACGTTTATCCTTTTGAATACCGTCCATGGACAGAACGAATCAATTATTACCAGTCACTATATCCCGATCAAAAAGGCAAAGAAAACTAAAAAGTTTCCATAAAAATCCCTGTTTAAATTTTCATTCATACAATTCCCTTCATTCAAAACAACAAAAAACTATGATTTTCAATGAGAATTTAAACAGGGAGACAATGACCCCCCTGCCATCTCCTCAAATTTCCCCTTATTCCCCTAATTTATCGAAAAAAATCAGCTTTCGCCGAATAGTTAGAAAAATCGGCCGAGAACATTTACCTTTGCTGTCTAAAATTAAATAATAAATACCATTCAAGTTTTAATCATAAAACAGCAAAACGAAAACGATGATGAAAAAGACAACAACTATTCTCTGTTTGGGCATCGCTCTATGCATGTTGGGGTGTAGCGATGACGACGATCAAGTTACGACAACCTCCACCGTTCCTTTTTCTCTCACAGCATCTCTGTCTCCCCGTTCTTCAGATGCAGAGGATACAGGCATCCTGCAAGGCAACTGGGACGCCAACAGCCAACTGGCCGTAATAAAAACCGGTTCCAGCGGCGTTCCCAAAAGCATTCTCACAAGAAAAACCGACTCTTCTGACACCTTTACGGGCAATCTTTCGACACTGGTAAAGAATGAGAATGAAATTGCCGTATTTTACCCGGCGGCAGCCATCACCGCGAACAGCAGTGACACCCTGACCCAAACCCTCAACCTGAGCGGACAGGACGGAACACTGGCAGGTATAACAAATTATGATTACTTATGGGCACAATGTAAAGCCGGCATGAACGAAACCACAGGCTCTTCCGCCTGCGAAATGACCAGTTTGGTCACTATCGGTAAATTCCAGTTCACCGTCAACGGTGGCAGTCCTTTGAACAACATCACAAGAATTACCATAACCGCCACTGCCGGAACCCTCTACTCCAGTGCCGTTATGAAACTAAAAAACGGAGAGTTCAGCAGTACCCAAACAGGAAATATCACTATTAAAAACAAAGCCGGTATTTCCGGAACCACCTACATCTCCTTCTTCCCTTCCGAAGCACAGTTGCATTTCACTCTTGTTACCACCACCGGTGAAGTGTATGAGGCAGCTACTTCGACAACCATCAAATTGGAGAAAGGCAAAGTATACGAAGCTCCGGCACTCACTTGCACTCTTTTACCTTCTGCCAAGGTAGGCGATTATTACTATAGCGACGCTACTTTCTCCAGCGAGAAGAATGAGAATAAAACCTGCATCGGTATTGTCTATGCCCTGGATGATGCGGACGGCAATCTCTCGCCCACCCTGTCCACTTCTCCATTCGGACGCATCGTGGCATTAGGCGACAACCAGTCCAGTACCAAATGGATCAGCAAAGCAGAAGATATAGAAGGCATCGAAAACTATACCACCGCCGACGGCACATTGACAAGCGGTGTCCTCCCTTATTATAACGGAACCGCCGATTCTTTCTTCTCCGATAAGGACGAGGAACGCATCAAGGGGGCAACCATTCATGTTGAAACCGGACAACCTGCCACCTGGGTGTCAGAAGGAGCCATCAGCGACTTCAATGGAAAGGCTCACACCGCCTACCTCGGTAAAAGTTCTTCCAGCTACCCGGCAGGAGGCTACTGCTACCAATACAGTACCAGCGGCAAATCGGCAGGTGAATGGTATTTACCGTCGGCAGGCGAGTTGACTTTGTTGTGGGAACTTCAAAAAGCCGGAATCATTTGCAAAGACAAACAAGATTGTTTCAATGATTTTGCACGCAAAGCGTACTGGTCTTCTTCCGAACACTCGGCAGAATCCGCCTGGCATCTGAATTTTGTAAGTGGTGCGATAGTTGCTAACAGTAAAGCCAGCAACTACGCCACACGCCCTGTCGCACAATTCTAAAGGTCCGATGGAGGCACAGCAGTTCCCATTGGCTATAAATGGTTGACAAATTGATTGTAAAGCCCGGTCCGTTCACCACCAAACGGACCGGGCTTCATTTTTTTTCATATTTTCCACTCTTCCTTTATCAACCCGGACATTTTCCGATCTTCGCAACACACTAATTCTTATGCCCATGAAAATACGCCCCACCTGTAAATTACAAGCAATCATGAAGAAAGCGGAAAGATTGGCAACAAGCATGGGAACCAGCCTGAAGAGATGTAACGTATCATCGCCCGCAAACTGAACATGCCCGTATAGAAAATGTATGGCATGGTTACTTTCTATACGTTCTTTGCCATGATCCCCAAAGGAAAACATCCCATCTCCGTATGCATGGGAACGGTCTGCCGTTTACGCGGCTCCGAAAAAACTACCGGAAGAATTTAAACGGATATTGGGAATAGAAGCAGGAGAAACAACTCCCGATGGCAAGTTCTTTCCGGACTGTCTGTGGTGTGTAGGCGCCTATGGATTGCTCCCTGTAATAATGATAAAAAGTCTATGACCGACTGCAACCTGTGGATATGGAGAAGATTATTGAAGACTTGAAATGAAATGCAATCCTTTTTTCTTATTATTAAAATCTTTCTTTTTAATCATTAAGCGTTTTCTCCTTTTATGTTCTATCTCCCAAGCTTGCGGAGTTAACTCCATAGCCTTTGGAGTTATCTCCATAAGCTTGGGAGTTAACTCCAAAGGCTATGGAGATAGAACACATCCTTTCAAAAAGGCTTACTCTTACGGTCGAAAAAGAATTAGCTATTCCTATACTATCTAAAGTTAAATGAGGAAAAGCCGCATAAACAACGAATAATGCAAAAGTTTGATAAACCGGTGAAAGAATACCACAAGATATCAGAAGAGTTCCCCGTTTTCCAAACAGATGGAAAGCGGGGAACTCTTCTGCATTAATAAATGCATTCAGTTTAAACAGGTTATAAAAACAAGTATAAACTATTTTATAATGAAACGCAGACAAGTTATTCTTTATCCTTGTCTGCCGGAAGCCTTTCTATCCGAACTCTGCCTGCCTTGCCCTTGTCTGCTTTGAGCCTGTTTCTTCCTGCGCCAATAATCACCATTGCTTTTGCTGCCCCGGTACACCTTATTGGCTTTTGCTTTTTCTTTCAGTTCTTCGGTCTTGCCGGCCTGCGCTTTTTCCCCTTCCACGGTCACCCAAGGATGGTCTTTCACAACAGGAATCTGTAGTCCTATCAGTTTTTGGATATCCTTTAAATAAGGCAATTCTTCCGATTCACAAAAAGAGATGGCTATTCCGTCGTGTCCGGCACGCCCGGTACGACCGATGCGGTGCACATAAGTTTCCGATATATTGGGCAGCTCATAGTTGATAACGTGAGAAAGCTGGTTCACATCAATGCCTCTGGCTGCAATATCTGTGGCTATCAGCACTCTTGTGGTATGATCCTTGAAGTTTGTCAACGCCCTTTGGCGTGCGTTCTGCGATTTGTTTCCATGAATAGCTTCCGCCCCGATCTCACTCTTGTTCAAAATCCTCGCCAATTTATCCGCACCATGCTTGGTACGGGTAAAAATCAACACTGACTCTATCTCAGGATTCTTCAGCAAATGCAGCAACAAGTCCTTCTTTTCCTTCTTCTCTACAAAATAAACACTCTGCCGGATAGTATCAACAGTAGATGAAACTGGAGTCACCTCTATCTTCTCCGGATTAGTCAACATGGAATCTGCCAGCTTCTCTATTTCAGAAGGCATGGTAGCCGAGAAAAACAAAGTCTGTCGCCGGGCAGGAATCAGTTTCAATACTTTCTTGATATCGTGTATGAAGCCCATATCAAGCATACGGTCTGCCTCATCCAATACAAAATACTCCAACCCCTTCAATGAAATACAGCCTTGCGACTGCAAATCAAGCAAACGTCCGGGAGTGGCAATCAATACCTGCACACCTCGTTTCAAAGCATCAACTTGCGCCTTTTGGGGCACTCCACCGAAAATGACGGCATGCTTCACTCCGGTATATCCGGCATATTGGTCAAAGTTCTCGCCTATCTGTATAGCAAGCTCACGCGTCGGGGTGAGTATCAATGCTTTGATACCTTTTTTATGGTCTGATTGATAAAGTCGTTGTATAAGGGGGATAGCAAACGCTGCTGTTTTTCCTGTTCCTGTCTGGGCGCATCCCAGCAAATCTTTACCTTTTAATAATACAGGAATTGCTTGTTCCTGAATGGGGGTCGGCGTTGTATAGCCGGTTTGTTGTAAAGCCTTCAAAATAGGCTCTATAAGATCTAATTCTTTAAATGTCATGTGAAATAATTAAATTGGGCCTCACGGCCTGTATCTATTTTATGGGAACAAAGGTACAGTAATGATTCTGCCCGAAAGTATTTCCGGGCAGACTTTATGGTTATTTAACTAGATAGTTCCTGTTTGATCCATTGAATAGTTCCATCATAAGAAAGAAGATGCTTCACACTTACCGCCCATATCATATCGTAATCTACGTAACTCTACTTACAGAACAAATAAACATTTCCACCAAAGTCCGAAACCACCAATGCATTACCCGACAGGGCTACCGACCCGAACATAGGAGCTCCTGTAGCATGTTTCCATACCACCTTGCCATCCTCTTTATTAATTCCGTATACCGTACCGTCCGAAGCGGCTACATAAACAATATCTCCCGCCCATACCGCACTGGTTTCAATCGTAGCGGAAGGCTGACGGCTATAAGGACAGGTATAAACCAAAGCATCCCCCACAGGACAAGTCCATTTTTCTTCCAATGTCTCACTATCCAAGGCTATCAGCCCTTTCTGTGCAGAACCAAAGATAATCTCCTTGTCAGTGAGTAAAGGAGTAGAAGTAACGTCCACATTATAAGGTAATGGTTTACGGACTATTACTTTTCCGGTAGCAGCCTCTAATATAAAGAAAGACTTATCTGAGATCAGATACAACAAGGCACCATGCATGGCAGGAGATGCTCCCCGATTACGCAAGCCGTTATCGCTGACCGCCCAAAGTTTCTCACCTGTTTTGGCATCATTGCCGTAAAGGGCATTCCATTGTGCACCGGCAACCAGCAGGTTGTTACCCAAAGTCAGCGTGCTCGTAGTCCCTTCTCCTTGTCCCCAGCCTTCATTTTTCCAAAGTTGTTTGCCCGTTCGGGCTTCAAAAGCACAAAGCCCCTTTCTGGTTCCCGCATAGACCACTCCTTCACCGGCCACCAGTCCGTCAATAAGGGCCGGCAAGCCATTTACGGGCAATTGCTTTTCCCAACACAATTTGCCGGTTTCGGTATCAATGGCATACAAAAAGCCTTGGGCATCCTGGGCAAACACGATGTCACTATCAACCGCAATGGAGTTTTTAATAGAATTACGAACAGGACAACTCCAAAGAATTGTACCGTCCTTCCCATTCAAAGCATACACATGGCCTACACCTTTCAGATCCTCATCCACAGAGGCAACAATTACTTTTCCCTTGTGTATCAGTGGAGAAGTCATATAAAGATTAGCTCCGACATTGTTAGTCCATGCCAGCTGCAAAGGCAAATTCAATGGAGCGGAAACGGGGGCGGAATGTTTCGCATTGCCTGACAGATTATCCCAGTCAGCAGAAAACAAAGGAACGGCCTTTTCAGTCCGGCAGATAAATGACTTTCTGCTTCAGCTATCTCTCCGTTATTAAAACGGGCCGTTACCCGCAAAGTAAGTTCCTTACCCACATATTTATGAGACAAGGGAAGCTCCCCGTTCCATGACCAGTCAGTACTTTGCAGCAATCGCTTGTTTTTCAGCACAGGTTTCCCGTCGGCCAGACAAGTATAGAGCACTTCTCTCACCGGCGACACGGAAGAATACACATTGACAGCCACCGGAAGGACACCCGAAGCCATTACTCCTGCAGGCGAAGCGATACAGATATTCTTGTCCAAATAGGTATAACGGAGCTCGGAAGTGAAATCTCCTTTACTATCTACGTGCATCACACGAAAAGCAGTAGTGGAATGATCTATGCCTCCTTTATCCAATGAAGAGGTACAAACACTGTAAACATCTCCCTGTTTCTTCATATAGTTAATATGCCAATGACCATATACCCATGCTTTCAAGTTGTACTCATTCAGATTAATGCTTCCGGCATTCTTGCTCTTAAAAATAAAGGTATCTTCGTATGTCAGCAAATCATGATTGAAAACAACAACAGGAGTTCCGGGGCGGATATGAGCCAGGTCGTTCTTCAACCAACGACAGACGTCATCGGAAGTATAGCCTGGAGCATGGTCTCCTCCGGGCATCGGCGTAACAACATAGTGCACATTACCTGCATCAAAAGAATAATATACCGGCCCATAAATGCTTTCAAAAAGTTCTTCGCCATACTTCCCCTTTACCAAATCATGATTTCCGATACAATAAAAGACAGGACAGTCCATATTTTCCGTATTCATCAGTTTGATATGAGCCTTCAAGCCTTTTTCATAGCAGATATCCCCGGTATGAATGATAAAAGCCGCCTGTTCATTCCTGGCATAGTCACGCACATTATTCACCCAGTCTGCATGGTTTTCCGTATTAAATATCTCTGTATCAGCAATATGAATATACCTGTGGGAGCCGTTTTTACGAATCCGTCCACTGTAAGGGATCAAACCGAAATCATAACCGGACTGTTTCTTTTCTATTTTATGATAATGACGGTTAAATGTTTTATACCCCGAAGGAGTGGTAATGAAAATAAAACGTTCACGCTCATGACCGGGTAAAGTAAAACTACCGTCGGCAGCCGTTTCAACCACATTCAAGCCATCGGATACTTTGATGCCCGCCAGCGGTTTTTCACTTTGGTCAAATACGCCATTCTTGTTTTTTATCTACATATACATGGCCCGTGTAAGCAGCCATCACCGGCATTGCGGCCAACATCAGGCACGATAATAAAAAGGTCTTTTTCATGAATATCTATTTTTATCAACTCTTATTTTAATCAAGTTCGAATTTCGAAAGGACAAAACCATGATCTGAAGGATAGAAAAAATCTTCTCCTTTAAAAGTAAAAGTTTTACCCAAACTATTGTCATAACACTCAGATGCTATCGCCTGAATGGTTTTTCCCTGATAATAAATAAAATCAATGCGGTCCATACGACACTCGGTTTCCAACGAATCCGCATCTGTCAGCCACGTTACTCCCAGATTGGCCACCGGATTGGGGTTCATCTCACGGAAACTATCTTTAAATCCCGCCTCTTCCATAGCAATGGAAACAGGCCAATCCACCACTGCACCACCATGAAGATACAGGTTACGGGTAGCTTCCGTCCAATCCAGATGAGAATGCACGTTAAAATCACCGCCCATTATAATTGGAATACTGTCGGCCTCTGCCAACAAGGGTTGAAGAACAGACAAAATCTTATGTATTTCCTCATCACGTGTTCCCTCCATCTCCCAAGCCAATATTTCTTCCTTGGATTTATCCGTCGGGACCAAACGCATATCAGGAAGATAATGCAACCAAGTATTAAAAACACGGACAGGTTTCCCATCCACATCTATCATCACTCCGCCAAAATTAAAGGTACTTATGCTGTCGGCAAAAGCATATTTCCGAATAATGGGATAACGGCTATAAATAGAAAGATTATCAGAAATGAGATTGTACGAATATCCCAATGAGTCGGCTACCATCGGGGCAGCTCCATAAGTTTCAATCATCAAGACCACATCAGCCTCACTTTTTTTCAGAATATCAATAGTTCCCTCACACCCTTTTCCGGAATAAGTTTTTGAATGACCGCCATGCCATACATTCCATGAAAGGACAGTCAGCGTCTTTTTCGACTCTTTTGAAGATGTGCAAGCTGCCAATGCACACAAGCAAAGGGCTAGTACCCCAATAAAATTTCTTGTTATCATCATAGATTAGACTTGTTAATTCCGGACAAAGATAGTGAATTATTCAGGAGACAACACTATAAAATATACCCTAAATAGGGTATTTCCGCCATGAACATCTTCCCCTATCTTTGCATTATAAAATCAGAACCCACTAAATGAAAAGATTATGGCAAGAATAAAAAAAGAATTGACCGAACTCATCGGAGGAACTCCCTTGTTGGAACTGTCACGCCTTAGTAAAAAACACGATGCGAAAGCGCAAATAATTGCCAAACTGGAATACTTCAATCCCGGAGGAAGTGTAAAAGACCGTATAGCCCTGGCAATGATAGAGGATGCAGAAGCCAAAGGAATCTTGAAACCCGGAGCGGTTATCATTGAACCAACCAGCGGCAACACCGGCGTAGGGTTAGCATGGGTTGCCAGCGTGAAAGGTTACAAAGCCATACTGACCATGCCCGAAACCATGAGCGAGGAACGCCAGAACCTGTTAAAAGCCATGGGAGCACAATTGGTACTGACCGAAGGTGCAAAAGGAATGAAAGGAGCCATAGAAAAAGCGGAGGAATTGCGTGACCGGACTCCGGGAGCCGTCATTTTGGGACAATTCGAAAACCCGGCGAATCCCGCCGCCCATGCACGTACCACTGCACAGGAAATATGGAACGACACGGACGGAAAGGTAGACATCTTTGTTGCCGGAGTCGGTACAGGCGGCACTTTAAGCGGAGTAGCGGAAGGATTAAAAAAACAGAATCCCCATATACAGATTGTAGCTGTAGAGCCGGATAACTCCCCCGTCCTTTCGGGAGGAAATCCGGGACTGCACAAGATACAAGGTATCGGAGCCGGATTTATCCCTCATACCTACAATGAAAAATTAGTAGACAAGATAATCCGGGTGAAAGACGATGACGCCATCCGCACAGGACGCGAACTCTCTCTAACGGAAGGGTTATTGGTCGGAATATCTTCGGGAGCAGCCGCCTATGCCGCATTGGAACTGGCCAAACTCCCCGAAAATGAAGGAAAACAAATTGTAGTGATCTTGCCCGATACGGGGGAACGATATTTGTCTACTGTGCTTTATGCTTTTGAAGAATACCCATTATCATAAAATGAGATGAACATAGCTGCATTAATTTCAGGAGGAGTAGACAGCGCGGTTGTCGTACATCTCCTCTGCGAACAAGGATACAAACCGGATCTTTTCTATATTAAAATCGGAATGGACGGTGACGAAGATCTCACCTGCACGGCAGAAGAGGACATTGAACTATGTACCGCCACCGCCCGCAAATACGGTCTGAGCCTGAATATCATTGACCTGCACCGACAGTACTGGGATAATGTAGTGGCATACGCCATCGATAAAGTGAAACGCGGTCTTACTCCCAACCCGGATGTAATGTGCAACAAGCTCATCAAATTCGGATGTTTTGAGCAGGAAGCAGGGCATTTATATGACAAGACAGCTACCGGACATTACGCCAGTATTCTTGAAAAAGACGGGAAAATATGGCTGGGAACCGCACAAGACCCCGTCAAGGACCAAACAGATTTCCTGGCACAAATAGATTATCTGCAAATTTCAAAACTGATGTTCCCTTTGGGAGGTCTGATGAAGAATGAGGTCAGGGATATCGCCCGCATTGCCAAACTGCCCAGTGCACAACGCAAGGACAGTCAAGGTATCTGCTTTCTAGGAAAAATCAACTATAATGAGTTCCTCCGCCGTTTCTTGGGTGAAAAAGAAGGGGATATCATTGAAATGGAAACAGGAAAACGGATTGGCACTCACAAAGGATATTGGTTTCACACCATCGGACAGCGCAAAGGATTGGGATTAGGTGGAGGACCATGGTTTGTTATCCGCAAAGATATAGACGAGAATATCATTTATGTCTCACACGGTTATGATACAGACAAACAATATGGGACAGACTTTGCCTTGCATGATTTTCATTTCATCACAGAGGACTTATGGAAGGGAGCACCTTCCGCAGATGTTTCTTTCAAGATCCGGCATACAGACACTTTCATGAAAGGAATATTGACACGGGAAGATAACTTGTTCCGAATCCACAGCCACGTCCCCTTACAGGGTATAGCCCCCGGACAGTTCGGTGTGCTGTATGACAAGAATGCGGAAATCTGTGTGGGAAGCGGTGAAATCACTTTATCCTAAATATAATATTCCACCACATCCACAATCCCTGCACGAAGGGCATATTTTGTTGCTTCGTGCACATTGTTCACTTCCAGCTTGCGAAAGATATTTTTGCGGTGAGTCATTACCGTATATACACTTAGGAAACGCTCAGCCGCAATCTCTTTCGTAGTCTTGCCCAATGCCATCAGTTTCAGAATTTCACGCTCCGTGACCGTAAGCGGTGAAACTAACTTATCTTTTTTGTCTTCTTTATGCTGCAACAGCCAGACTGCACGCGTACACATGTATTGTAAATGCTGTTTTGCCTTCCGCAGCCCTTCCTCTATCTCTATCATCGGCGCATCTTTCATCACCACGCTGAATGAAGTTCCGCTAAAAACCATACGCCGGATGAAATCCTCACTCAGATTATCGCTGAACAGAACAAAATGTGCCTCCTTAAACCGTTCCTGCAATATAAGCAAATATTCAGCCGAAGTATCAAACAATGTATAGTCCAACACTGCAACGGCATTGGGATTATCGACAAGAAGCCCGGTTAATTCACTCTGACTGCCGGCTTCCTTTATTGCGGCGAACCCTCCTATCCGACCGGCCACCGTTTTCATACCTTCACGGGTAATATCCTGATTATCGATAAGTAGCAATGTTTTCATGCCCATACATTTTAACTAGGGAAACTTACTGAAACAAAAAAGCCTTGCATCATTGTGTGCAAGGCTTCATTCTTCGGTGGGCGTTGACGGATTCGAACCGCCGACCCTCTGCTTGTAAGGCAGATGCTCTGAACCAGCTGAGCTAAACGCCCG
>ENA-OQDL01001562-OQDL01001562.1-human-gut-metagenome-genome-assembly--contig:-NODE-1562-length-11067-cov-3.599086_pt1 | contig 11067 bp, 13 predicted proteins | sample MGYA00242782_ERZ504609 | MGnify/ENA primary metagenome ERZ504609 (study PRJEB26092, sample SAMD00036320) | human gut metagenome | host: Homo sapiens | study: EMG produced TPA metagenomics assembly of... | reverse complement strand
CCCTAATCGCTCAACAGTGTCGCATAGCTTACTGAAAGCTTCTGAATTACGAATAGTATCAAAAACCTGATACAGACCCGCGCCAAAGGATTCTATATTGTCTGCGGCGACTTTAGCGTAACCAAGGACCTGTTCCAGTACCGGGCCTAATATGCGCGAAAATTCGACAATCCCATCTTTGGCCTTTTGAATAAACAGATTTACCTTTTCCCAATACTTCCCAAATAGTGCGTCTTTTCCTTCAAAATAGCCAAAGTAATCATCAATCAGCAGCAGGAGTGTACTGACCAATGTAATCAAACGCCCCAAAGGAGACATTCTGATAAGAGCAAAAAAACCGGCAAGCGCGGCCGTGGCTTTCTTTACCCCCTTCGGGAAAGCATCCCACAGATTATAGATGCCGCTCGCAGCGTTTTTAATAAACTCAAGAAAATGGGCCCCTACATTGATGATATACACAATGGCTCTCGCGGCTTTTTCCGTCCATCCACTCATGTTACGGATAAACATATCATTAAAGGAACGAAAACGCGCCTGCGCTTCTGCCAGCGGCCTGTTTAGATACTTCAGTAGATAATATCCGACCCAGGTCATGGCATATGACACTTCTTGCTTTAGGCGGGTAAATTCAAACATGAGGTCTCGGAAGCCCCGCATAGTCTGCTCAAAATCACCGCCTACTTTCATTTTGCGGCCATCAGCTACCAGACGTGTGTACCGCTCCATGAGCTCCGGAGTAATAGCAATATCATTGATAGACTCACCCAAGGCATCCGTAGCTTTTTTCATTTCCCAAGCGGCTTCTTTACTGACCATCATGTTGCGTGCCAGCTTCTCCATTGCCAGATCCTGGTTTGCTGTAGCTTTTATAGTTCCGGCAACGGCTGTCGTGATTCCCGCTAATGCGGTCACTACAATTCCTGCCGCTTCCACAAAGTCTTTGCGCCAACTTCTCGTAGCCGATTCAATAGTTTTAGTTGCAGATCCAATAGTGCTCTGTAACTCATTAAACCCCGAACGATCGATTTTAACGCCCAACCCTACCAGGTATTCTTGTATAATGTTTTCTAACATGGCAATTCCTCCTGTGTCTGCTGCCAAGCGTCTGCTCGTCGTTGATTTTCTTGCCGGACAAGTATTATCTCCTGGGCATCCAACAAGTCATTGAAGGTGTAGGTGCCGTCCCACAATTCATGCTGTTTCCACATGCCTTCCAGCACAGGCGCATACACCCACCCATTTACATTTTGAAGTTGGCAAGGGATAAACCGGACAGGCTCTTTTTCAATTCCGACAAGCCGCCTGCGACGAAAAAATCGCCGATATTAAACACCAATGAGTGGATGGTGAGCAGAAGAACCAGCGGCGTATTATTCTCGATATCATTCAATCCCCAAGTTCCGTTTTCGTTAAAGCACGGTCGGGCCCCTGCCGGCAGAACTTCAGATACGACTAATAAACAGTCTCTCTGTAATTTCTCGAATTCAGCCTTGGTCATAAGCGTCCGCGATGCCGGCATCATTTCGGATAAGGTAGTTTCGCCTTCACCGGGGATTTTATCTTCCAAACCCATTGGAAGAATTTTTTCCATTAACTGGAATAAAATATAGCTCCCTGTAAAAGCATCAAACTTTGTAATTTTGAACGTACGACCAAATAATTCGACTATTTTTTCGTTTTCTCTTTTCACGACTATATCCTCCTATACCGGTAATCGCTGCAGGTCTGCAAATAAGATTTGCCAGGGTACCCGCTGCCCTTGCGCCTGCATCGGTTCATCCGGCTCTTTTACAATCGCGCCGCCTGTCCCATAATAAGTTTTACTCATCTTTGGGGCGACAACCGTCATACTGATTTGGGCCCACTCATCGGTAGGAGCCGATACTAAATAGTTGAATAACCCCTGCAGCCAATTATGCAGCCCCGATGTCTGCTGGGCGTTAATAGATACGCTGCCGTTATTACCAGCAATCTTCGACACCATGATATGGCCGTCTGCCGCTACATCATGGGCCGTTCGATCCGTAATCTTAGAAATAGTCATGTCGCCAATCCCTTCGCCCTGTAACGAGTAGGAACCGTAAGAAGGGTGCGAGATTGTCGCTGTAATATCGGTAAAGCTATAGGTACTGTGTGCCATATGATTCCCCTCCTATCGATTAACATCACATTGTACAGTGACGTGATGAATAGCCCCTGCAAGCTTCAAAGACACATAAATAGGCGGTGCCTTACGAGCATCGCGGTCGGCTTGAGATTGTTCGTCAATGGGCTGTGACTGTATCATATATCCTTTTGGTAATGTATCTCCATAAGACAATCCTAAGATATCGTCTGACTTCCACACACCAGCCGAAATAAAGCCCACATTATTCATGTCTTCACAGACAACCTTCAAAGCATCTTTCAAACGGGTCATTCCACTTTCTGTCTGAGCAACTTTGTTGTTCTGATACAGTACATCCATGATAGCCAGTTGCATATCATTTTTATACTTATCTAAGAAAATCATTTCATCGAACCAAGTTCCGTCGGCCATAGTTCCATCTTCAAACACGTTATAATATGACCCGCGATTAATATAGATGTTTCCGTTATTTTTCTTAATCGCATTAACTTTTGCCGTGGAAAACAGGCTGTCCGCATTTTCCGTTTCAACACCGACTTCCCGCTTATACGCCAGCGTAAATGCACTTTTTAATGTGCCGGTCATGGCCCCCATCGACCACCCCATAGCAGCGCATAAGGCGTCCGCATGCTTAGAACTAAACTGCCCAATCGATCGGCGATACCCCAAATTTTTGAGCTTTGCAAAAATCCCGCCATCTTCGATGCCATAGGTCTTTGCGTCACTCGTCGTATAGGCAAACAAGGTGTCTGGACGAACAGATTCGACATACTGAGCGCAGGCAATAAGCTGCTCTTCTGTCAAGTCGCCGCAATAGATACCCAGATACCACTCGCCATCTTCTTCGCGGCAGGCCTGTAACGTAGCTACCGGTTGCTCAAGTGTACCTGAAGTCTTCAACGCTTTACCGACAGCTACTAACGGAGGTTTCTTATCTTGACCGAAAACAAGCTCGGCAGCTTTGTACAGACGATCATCCGTAGTAAATCCGTCCTGCAGCATCTCCGTTGTATTCGCATAGGTTTTAATCCGTACCGAGCCGAACTCAACATCATCCGGAACATCTCCCATAAGCAATGCTAAATTAAAAGCTTTTCTGACCGCGGAACGCGCCGATAAATTGACCATGATATTCGCAATCGGATCAAGCGGCAGTGTAAATGTTGCCATATTAAACTCCTCCTAATGAATGTTTTCGTTAATTACAAGCGAATCAATATGCCCTACATCTTCGTCTGGAACTTCGTACCATTCGTTAAAATGCAGTGCCAAATCATACCGAGTCCACCATCTCCCGGCAAACAACTCTGGAACCTGGCGGCATATCGGCATATCCGGAATCAAATAGATGTCGTTTCTCCCCAGCATATGATGAATGGGTTCCGTAAAGACACCATCTTTAATCGAAGTCACCGCCTCGTAGGCATTCGGCCCATATGCTGTAATGAAAAGTTCCCATACTCTCGTTCTTCCCCGTTTTCTGACCACCGTTCCATTCTCCGTCTCGTACCGGCTGTCATTTTGCTGGGAGTACGGATCATCATGTTCAGACAGATTGAGGAAAATAACGGTATCCGTAATTTTCCAATCAGGATTCCCATTAGTCGGGTATTTCCAGCGAACCCATCGATCCGCAGGCATTTTAATATATTCCCTAGCCATAGACGCCACCGCATCCCATAGCAGATTTCTAAGATCCTCATACATCATCGCTATCACCTACCAAGGCACCAATTGCCTTATAGTAACCATTATTCTGATAGTCGAATACCTGCAGCAGCTTATACGCCTGCCCTCGATAGATACAGGTGTCAGACATTCCATCTGTATCTGTTAGGCGAAATGGCGTATCGGAATAGAACGTTTTTAGCCCGTTTCTTCTATCCCCTTCCGGTAATAGTTCAAGGTCTTTCGATGTTGCAGGAGACACAATTCCCTCAACAGCGATGTGGGTAGTTTCAACGGTCTGAACACCTCGACTCCATGTGCTTCCAGCATAGCGGATGATCTCGAAGGTATCACAAAAATCTGAGTCATGAATCAGTTCCTGCAAATTAATCATTTCTGTCCCTCACCACATACGTAATTGCCTTGCGCATTTCACCTGTATCAATTAATGGCTGGCTTGATTTTTTTCGACTAATCGTCCTAGGAGAGTTTGGAGGCCAACCATTTTCAGGGTTTCTCAAACCAACTGTGCGCGGCATCAGCTGCAACCATTCCAGCTTTATTCAAATTCGCTTCGTACGCAGCCACATCTTTTAGCAGCGCAGCTCTTCCTGCCTCTGCCAACAACGCTCCAATCTCTCTCTTTTTACTCTCAATGGCCGGTTGCAGCACCGGGCGAGGCGGAACACTCATCATAGGGCTGCCGTGTTCGCGTATGTACAGCTTATGTGCTTGGCTATACTTCAGCCCTTTTTGCCATAAGCGTGTCCATGTCATCAATCATCTCTCTGCGCCTAACACCGTGCGTGTGGATATACAATAGCTCCGCATTGTTAATACCATCATCACCTGGACGCGAGGACTCTTCTGCCGGAATCCCGACATACACCTCTTTACGGCTTAATCGCTCCAGAGCTTCTTTAAGCCCTTTACATCGGCTGTTTTGTTTTACCGATACTGTCCCCATTACCACACACACATGCCTCCTATCGATACCTGCTTGGCCAAAGTGATAAGCTGCTGGCCATACATCGTATTCTTATAGGTGCCCCAACCGTCAAAGTCATTCGCGACGACGCTGAAGTCGTAACTTACGGATAAATCACCCGCACTCTTCGAGGTCTGAATCCCTTTAGCCAGTCCGTCACTAATGATTTTCGATACAGGTGCATCCGGAGACGCCGAGCTTTGCAGATACAACGTCAACCAGTGTGCAATAAACATCCCCATCGCCATCTCCCAACAATCGTAATATCGTCGATACGATAGAGACGCATGGGCAAGTTGTACCCATCCCTCAGCAACAACTTGAGGGATAATTGGCTGCCCGTTGTCATCTACTTTGGCAAATTGAGGGTAGCTGTCGAAAAAGGTGTCAATAGTATAGGTCGGATTATCGCCGTGCCGGATGTTGCTGGCACGGGCAATAACTCCAAACACGCTCATATCGGCTGTCATGATTCAGTACCGCTGGAAACAGCTTTGCCTGTTTTTTTAGCCGATTCCTTTTTCGGAGGAGCTTCTTTGCCTATAGCAGGCGGTGTATCGGGCTCAACCATTTCCGAAGCATCCTCTTTCCGAGGTTGTTCTTCACCTACGATCTGCAGGGATCCGTCCAATATAGCCCAATCGAACATCGGATCTGCCCGAACTTCATCAGGCAGTTCCGTATACACTAACGGCTCCACAAGAATAAGTTTGTTATCCGCCCTCAATCCAAGCTTTTTCTTAGAAATAACTTTTACACTCATGTGCAGCCTCCTTAGATTCCATCACGATAGATGAACGGCTCATAATAATGGATTTTGACCTGCCCGACATTAGCCATGTACAGACTGTCATACGACGCCGTATCGATATTGGGCTGCGTCATAACGCGAGACATAGGAACTGGCACATCCATCCCGACAAATCGTTTTTCATTACGGTAGGCAACAAGACGGTTGGTACCGCCCGTGCCGGCACCTTCGCAGAATCGGCACTCACCAATAAACAAGTCCACGCCCTTCTGCGTCGCAATATTGTTTTCCATGAGATATTTCATAACGGAAATACCGCCCTGTACGCCAGCTACCGTCAGGGGGGTCATGTTCAAATACGCAAAGTTTGCCGGATCGATAAGGATGTGATTCGGAATCGCACTATTATCATACTGTGCTGCCGCCCAAGCATCCAAAATAGCGCTGTTAACATCCTGCAGGATTTCTTCAGGTGTCTTATCCTTCCATGTAGTTTTGGCCGATGCTCCTTTAGTAACAGATACCGCTGTAATATTCGCATCATTGACCAATCCGGTTGTACCGTATCGGGACTGTCCCAAATACGTATTAAGGTCCATAAACTTATCAAAGTCCAGACGAATGCCGTCATCGTAGACTTGCTCAATACTGCGGCCGGTTACAGCACCGCGCAGCTGATCCTGAATCTTGACCGACATGGCAACTTCATAAGGCGTTACCTTGTACAAATCTTTGCTGAAATCTGCCTGGATGCGGCGAATGTTGTTCTGAACACCGCCGATGCCGTCAGACTGTCCTCCGGATACGCCATAATCAACGTTAAAGGCGGATGTAGCTTCTACCCAACCACCGCCGCTTTCGATATTAATATCGCGAGGATAGGTCGTACTGGAAAGTGGTTCGCGCAATAACGGATCCAATTTTTCCAGCTCGCTAACTAGAAATGCAAGACCGGACGACACCGCGCCGGCGTCAAATGTCATAGCATCCATTGCGCCTCTACTGGGAGCGATGGGCAAGTGATATTGTTTCATAGACATGTCGAAACCTCCTTATACACCCTGACGCGTCAAAATCGTAAGTTCGGCAACATCGTGTGCGTCTTTGTCGCCAGACCATTTGGCATTTGTAAGTTTCACACAGTTTCCAGCCTCATCTTCCGCACCGAAATCTCCAACAGCAGCGCCTTCAGGACTTGTTCCCGCAGCTACTTTTGTACGTACATATACGTCACCGCCGGGCGCGGGAGTTCCCCAGGCGCATACTGCCGAAATTCCTCCGCGCAATAAGATGTCGCAAGGTTCTTCCGGCGCATAGTAACCGCGATTCTGATAGGGATAAATCTGCGCTGCCTTTACCTTCCGCATGGCCACACCCGCAAACTTATCCGCTGTATCCGACGCGCCAAAGAGCTGAATCGTTCCATCGCTGTTTTGAATCACAGGTGCCCCAAAATACACATTAGGCGTATCTTTCTTTACTGGTCGCGTACGAGAAATTTCATCACCATGACGAGCTACCTGACCAGGGTAACCATAGTTCATTGTAATTCCAATAACACTTCCCGGCATAATTAGTTACCTCCTTTATGCTGCGAATAATGCGGATTTCGTTTGCGGCAGTTTTCGCCAAACTGCCCTTTTTCAATCATCCTTGCGTCGCTCACTTTACGTTTAGTAAGTTGGGCATAAGACGCACTCTGCTTTGCCGACTTTGCGTTAATAGCGTCGCGTACAGCCTTATTTAAGGCGTCGACGGCTCGTTTGCGCTCAGCACATGGCAGCGCGGCTACAACTGGTTTGATAGCGCGAATTGCGGCCAACGTCACAGCAGTATCTGTCGTCGGCAACGCCTCTTCGGGCTTATCCTCCAACTCCGCATCGCGCGCAATAGATTCCGGAGAAATCGTAACAGACGATTCATCCTCATCTTCTACATTAGCTTGGGCAACTAATTCTTTCTCCAGCTCGTCCAACGCGCCAATTTCATCATCCTTGTGTTCCGGCTCTTTCTGTTCGGCCGACACCAAGGCATCCACTTTGGCCGAAAGTGCGGTGATTGCGGCCGCTAATGATTCTAACGTAGGGCCCTCATCGTGGACTTGTGTCTTAGGCGCCGATCCGCCTTCGCACTCTACATCATTTACCGCCTGTGCTGCCTCCTGAATTTCATCCGGCTCTGCATCTTTAACAAAGGACGCAAACATTCGCTTCCAAATATTTTCTTTTCGGTTCATTCTTTTTACTCCTTTCGGTTTTGAATCCTGAATCGCTACAGATGGCCCTGCACGACCCGTATCAACAATTGCCACATGATTCCCTATCATATCGACCTGTCTATACGTCCCGTCGCCATTATCCACATAGGTACAATCGTATCCGCAAGAGATTTCCCGCTTGCCGCCTTCAATCTCTGCAATAACCCTAGCATCATGAATAATCATATCCGCCACGATATAATCAGATAGTTCGCCGGATCCTCGCCGTACGTTCTGCACGACGCCTCGCATATAGCTGCTGTAATTTGTCGGGTCCAGGAATATCGGCGGATGGTCATCTGTTACGGGTTTGCCCTCAAAACTTGCAATCGTTCCAGGAGAAAACACATCTTCCTCCGCTCTTAACACCGTTATGGGCTCACTGCCGGACAGACCTAATTCACGCGGCAGATACTCCTGTGCGCCGACTCGGGCAATGGGGACGGAATGGCAGATCAGGAATCCTTCCGGAGTCTTTGTCATGTGCTCCGAAATCCTATTGCCATAAAAAGCTTTCAAACACAATCACCTCCTTTCAGGCATGAAAAAAGCCCAGCCTGCCGCTGAGCCAATCGAGGATATTCTTAAATAATTGCATACCCCGTTCCTACCATATTTTCTTAAAATCTTTTCTCGATATTCTGCGTATACGCCCGCGACTATACATATTCATAGGCCAAGCATAGGAATCCAGTATAATAACTGGTTCCGCGTAGCAGCGGCAATTCGGACAGCACCCGGCATGATAATGCCCTAATGTACTATGATACCGCCGACCATTTTTGCCGATAGTTGGAAACAGAATCTCCGGTGCTGGAGGGTCGTCCCAATGCACCAGCACACCCGACATGCTGCGATGGCTTTTACGAGTGCGTCCGTCTCCCCCAGTACCGCCTACGGCTCTCCAAACATACCAGTTTACACCATACAGGCGACTTCGGCTCTCCGTCAAGGCAGATTGTGTCTTTGACACCTCCGTACGTGCGATGAGCTTTGCCCTCGCTTTCGTGTGGATGGGAAATTTTTCAGCGATTTCGGCCATGATATCTGATGCTCTGCGTCCTTTCACGGATTCTCGCTCAATATAAGCAGTCACATCAAGCGAAATATTCAACGGCAGCGTTTTGATAATGCCGGCATTGCGTTGAACCTGCGCCATCAATAATCGCCCTGTCGGTCCCTGGAGTTCCTGCTGCATAGCTTGATACAACATGCGACTCTTCATATTTGCTTTTGCCGCCTGCCGCCATGTTCTGCCCTGATCGTCAAACAGACCGGTTACCATTTTTAGGGCTGCGCTTTCCGCAAGTCTCGTAAATTCCGGCGCACGGGACAGCAGAAGCAATGTTCGTTGTACCGTATCCGTATCAGCGTTAATATCTATCCTCCGTATGATTTCTTGTGCGATACTCCGCAAACTACGCCTAAAGGCCATTTCAATCCGGCGCTTCGGTTCCCACAACTCCACAAAACACCACCACCTAAAATGGGCATCAAAAAACCACTCATTGCTGAGTGGTCATCTAATTTGAATTCCTTTCCGGTACGCTTCCCTAGCTTGATTTAAAGACATCCGATTGGCTCCGCCTTCGTAATCTGGCTCTGATTCCTGTACCCCATCGTTACACCAGTCGCATACCTCGCAAATATCCATATCATTCCAGTCTTCGAATTGGTATTTTCCACACACAGGGCACTTATGTTTTTCCGCCATGCTTCAAATCCTCCTTTCGTTGTTTCAAATAATAGGCTTTTCCATTCGCAGGTTTAAACATTGTTATAATTCCCTTATCAGGGTTTCCCCTTGACAAAATCATTATTTTCAACATCATATCGTAGCACGTTTCCATTTTTGTCAACATGCCCTTCAATACCACCACCAACTGGCATCTCGGCAAGTTCTACAGCACGCTGTTCATACTGCTCCATCGTAAAATCTGGATATTCCCCACGATGCGTCCTACCATTTTTCCAGTGATTCATTAGTCTATGCCTGCTGGAAAAGCCCCTTACTTTAAAAGAATTTTTGCCATTAGGAGACGCCTTTATTGTACCAGTTTCAGGAGTATTTGTCGACGCGCTTCCGCGACCAAATTTGCCATCAGATCTTCGAGGATGTTTCTTTTCATCCCAATCAGCATCCATCGTCAGCGGAGATTCCCCGAAGGGGAGTGGGTCAACAGCTTCATCCGGGCGCGATATTTCAGCATCCGCTTTCTCGATATCCTCATCGGTGATATTGGACCACATACCTGTCATTTCTGATTGCTGCCTAAGCTCTTTCAAGGCAGTGCGCTGCGAGATCATCCCGGAGTCAAAAGCTTTCGTGACGCTGTCCGTGTTCTTCGAAGCTAATTCCGACATTTCGTCATCTTTGGGCCGGCGAACCGGGTTGAATGCAAAATCAAAGTCATCCGGTATAGCACCAAAACAACTTAGCATCATGATGGGAAGCAGCTTATCATAGATTGGCCGCAGTTCGCTCTCCTGACGTTCTTCGATGGTGTCGTAGTAGTTTTGCATATCCGACTCTCCCGTCGCATTCATGCCGGCCGGAGACCGACCAAACAATTTAGTGACTGGGATTTCCGCGGCACCGGCGACATCCATCATGAAGCGGTCGTACACCTCTCCTAAACCGGCAAAGGTGTATTGATGGGACTCATACTCATCCTTCTCCCCGATAATCTGTAAGGAGCTATTGTTCATCATCGCATTCATTGCTTGAATCGTATCATACAATTGCCGCTGCGCCCGTTCATTACCAAGTCCTATAATCTGCTCCATGCCTTCCAATTTCATAACCCGAAGGTTAGCCATAAAGGTCAGCACGGCCATATTCCAAGATACATTGTCCCGCTTCTTTAATTCGTCGTAGACATGTTCTACTTCAGATGCGCCCCAATACGTTTCGGCCAATTTCTCCAAATACGGCAAATCACGGCCCATGAAGCGGCAAATGCGACTGTGATGCACGCGGATGCCACGCTCCATACCTTCTGCCGTAATAGTGTAGTAATCGGGGAGCCCAAACTCCGGATCCGATATATCTGTCACAAGGTCGGCATCCGGAGAAATGCCGCTCCAACGATCTACAATCAGCAGACCTTTGAAGCTGTCAGGCATAATCGTATCATATTCCAACGGTGTATCAAGCACGTCTTCCTGGCCATCGATTAGAATCACACCAGCCGCACCGCCATATAAGCGGCCCCATCGCAAACCTTCCTTAATTTTGAGGTTCAAGCGCGTCTGACGCTCCAAACGAGTTAATT
>ENA-OQDL01001561-OQDL01001561.1-human-gut-metagenome-genome-assembly--contig:-NODE-1561-length-11070-cov-10.222243_pt1 | contig 11070 bp, 8 predicted proteins | sample MGYA00242782_ERZ504609 | MGnify/ENA primary metagenome ERZ504609 (study PRJEB26092, sample SAMD00036320) | human gut metagenome | host: Homo sapiens | study: EMG produced TPA metagenomics assembly of... | reverse complement strand
ATGGTTACTTTTGTCGCATAATAAAGTTAACCATTGTTTTTATGAAAGTATACTATTTTATCGCATTCGATTTAGGTGCTACAAGTGGCAGAACCATACTGGGAAAACTGGAAGGAGAGAAGCTAACCTTAGAAGAAATAACACGTTTCCCTAACCAAATGTTGCAGTGGAACGGACATTTCTATTGGAATATTTATTCATTGTATGAAAATCTGAAGAAAGGACTTTCGGAAGTAGCCCGTAAGGGAGTTCCTGTAACATCTGCAGGTATTGATACCTGGGGAGTGGATATCGTATGTGTAAGTCCCGATGGAGAATTGTGTGGTATACCATACGCATACAGAGACCCACAGACTATAGGAAAGAAAGAAGAATATTTCGATAAAGTGATGAGTTCTAAATATGTGTATATGCGCAGCGGCATACAGCACATGAATTTCAATACAATCTTCCAACTTTATGTGATGAATGGGCGTAAATGTAATTCAATGCAGAACGCAGATAAAATACTTTTTATTCCAGATGCGTTGAACTATATGCTTACAGGAAAGAAAGTTACAGAATATACCATAGCATCTACTTCAGGTTTGTTAAATCCGGAGTCAAGAGACTGGGATGATATGTTACTTAAGAGTGTTGGAGTAGATAGAGAAAAGTGGGCTTCTATTGTAAAGCCTGGTACTGTGATTGGAAATATTACTGACGAACTGGCCGAAGAACTCCAAATACGACCTGTTCCTGTTGTTGCTGTGGCAGAACACGATACAGCTTCAGCTGTTGCTGCAATCCCAGCCTTGGATAAAAACTTTGCTTATCTTAGTTCAGGTACATGGTCACTTATGGGTATTGAAACAGAACATCCGGTGGTAAATGAAAAAACTGCTGAATACAATATTACAAATGAAGGAGGTGTGGACGGCACAATCAGGCTTCTTAAAAATATTACTGGTATGTGGATTGTGGAACAGTGTCTGAAGCGCTGGAAGAAGGACGGTATAGAATATTCTTATCCTGAAATGGTAAAGATGGCTTCCGAAGCAGAGGGCTTCAAATGCTTTATCGATCCTGATGATGCTCTGTTTGTCAATCCTGCAGATATGCCAGAGGCTATCAATGAATATTGTAAAAGAACAGGACAGGCTGCACCTCAGACTCATGCAGCTTATATAAGAATGATTTTCGAGAGTCTTGCAATGAAATATCGTGAGATACTTGATGTATTCAATACATTGGCAGAGAATCCCATTGAAAAACTTCATGTTATAGGAGGAGGTTCAAGAAATGTACTTCTTAATCAGTTTACTTCAAATGCTATAGGACTTCCTGTTATTGCAGGCCCTGCTGAGGCTTCATCTGTAGGAAATATCATGCTACAGGCTAAAGCTGCCGGAATTGTAAATTCGCTTCAGGAAATGAGAAATGTAATTTCAGCAAACGTAGAGCTTTCCACATATAATCCTATGGATTCAGAAAGCTGGAGTGAAGCATATCAGAAGTATCTGGAAATCATAAACAAGTAATAAAATAAAAATCATAAACTTATAAACTTAAAAACCATGAAAGAAGAATTAATTGTAAAATCGTACGAGATTGCAAAAGAACGTTATGCAGCATTAGGTGTAGATACAGACAAAGTATTGGAACAGATGCAGAATTTCCACCTTTCACTTCATTGTTGGCAGGCTGATGATGTAGCCGGTTTTGAAGTACAGGCAGGACAGCTTAGCGGAGGAATTCAGGCTACAGGTAATTATCCTGGAAAGGCAAGAAACATTGACGAACTTCGTGCTGATATCATAAAGGCTAAATCAATGATTCCGGGAACACACCGTCTGAATCTTCACGAAATATATGGTGATTTCCAGGGTAAGGTAGTAGACCGTGATGAAGTTGACACAACTCATTTCCAGAGCTGGATAGAATGGGGTAAGGAAAACAATATGAAGCTTGACTTCAACACTACATGTTTCGGTCATCCGAAGAGCGGAAACCTTTCACTTTCAAATCCAGACAAGGGTATTCGTGATTTCTGGATTGAACACAGCAAGCGTTGTCGTGCCATTGCGGAAGATATGGGTAAGGCTCAGGGCGATCCATGTATCATGAACGTATGGGTACACGACGGTAGCAAGGATATTACTGTAAACCGTATGAAGTATCGTGAAAACCTCAAGAACTCTCTTGACGAGATTTTCGCAACTGAATACAAGAACATGAAGGACTGTATCGAATCAAAAGTGTTCGGTATCGGACTTGAAAGCTACACTGTAGGTTCAAATGAATTCTATGTAGCTTATGGAGCACAGAACAATAAAATGGTAACTCTTGATACTGGGCACTTTCACCCGACAGAAAGCGTGGCAGACAAGGTATCTTCTCTCTTGCTTTATGTTCCAGAACTGATGCTTCATGTAAGCCGTCCTGTTCGTTGGGACTCAGACCATGTAACTATAATGGACGATCCTACACTTGATTTGTTCAGTGAAATCGTTCGTTGTGACGCTCTCGACAGAGTTCATTACGGTCTCGACTATTTCGATGCTTCAATCAATCGTATAGGTGCGTATGTGATTGGTAGCCGTGCTGCACAGAAGAGTATGGTACGTGCATTGCTTGAACCATTGGCTAAACTTCGTGGATATGAAGCTAATGATATGGGATTCCAGCGTCTGGCTCTTCTTGAAGAAGCTAAGGCATTGCCTTGGAATGCAGTTTACGACATGTTCTGCCTAAAGAATGGGGTGCCTGTAGGCAATGAATTTATAGCAGAAGTCGAAAAGTACGAAGCTGAAGTTACTTCAAAACGTTGATAAAATGGATGTTTTATTAGGTTTATTAATAATAGCCATAGGCAGTTTTGGCCAGTCCAGTTCATATGTTCCAATCAAGAAAATCAAATCTTGGGAATGGGAAAACTTCTGGTTGGTACAAGGCATATTTGCCTGGTTGGTATTTCCACTTCTCGGAGCACTCTTGGCGGTGCCCGAGGGTGGTTTCCTTTTTTCGTTACTATCGTCAGGAGGAGCCCTGAAGGCAATAGTATATGGAGTGTTGTGGGGAGTAGGCGGACTTACATTCGGGCTAAGTATGCGCTATCTTGGCGTGGCTTTGGGACAGTCTATTTCTTTAGGAACATGTGCAGCTTTCGGTACGTTGTTCCCTACTCTTATGGCCGGTACTGATTTGTTTCATGGCGAAGGACTTGTACTTCTTTTAGGTGTATGTATCACTCTTGCCGGTATAGCTGTTATCGGTTATAGTGGTTCTCTTCGTTCGCAGTCAATGAGTGAAAAAGAAAAGAAAGCGGCAGTTAAAGACTTTGCCCTTACCAAGGGACTTCTTGTAGCTCTTCTAGCAGGAGTTATGAGTGCATGTTTTGCACTTGGGCTTGATGCTGGAACTTCTATTAAGGAGGCTGCCTTATCAGCCGGTGTCAATCCTCTTTATGCCGGATTACCGGTCATTCTGTTGGTTACTTTTGGTGGTTTCCTTACCAATGCAGTTTATTGTTTCTGGCAGAATATAAAGAATGGAACAACAAAAGACTATTTCAAGGTCTCTCCCTCACAGTTTATCAACAATGTGTTGTTCTGCATGCTTGCAGGAGTATTATGGTATTCACAGTTCTTCGGTCTGGAAATGGGTAAAAGCTTCTTTACTGACAATGCTGTCCTTATGGCATTTGCTTGGAGCATACTTATGTCGCTTAATGTTGTCTTTTCAAATTTATGGGGAATTATCCTGCGCGAATGGGCAGGGGCAGACCGCAAGACTCTTGTTACTTTAGGTATAGGTTTATTGATTTTGATATTCTCAATCTTCTTCTCGTCGCTGGTATAGAAGATTATTAAAATGATGTTTAAACAGTATTTAATTATAACTTAATGATGGTTTACAACAATTCAATTTCAGGAATTATCTCTCAGATAGCTGAAGTAGCCGGTTACCTTTGGGAACGCGGATGGGCTGAACGTAATGGTGGTAATATATCTTATAATATTACAGATGTAGTGGATGAGGCAATTACTTCCCTCAAACCACTTGGAGAAGCAATTGTACTTCCTCAGCCTGTAAAGAACTTGTGCAGTAATTATTTTATAGTGACAGGTACAGGTAAAAGAATGCGTTATGTACATTCTAATCCGATGAAAAATATGTCAATAATACGTATATCTGCTGACGGTACATATTATGACATCATTGCAGAAGAATATATACGTCCTACTTCAGAATTGCCTTCACATTTGATGATACATGACTATCTTATCGGAAAAGGTAGAAATAATAAGGTCGTTGTTCACACACACCCTATAGAACTTGTAGCTATGACTCATAATCCGGCTTTCCTAGAGAAAGATGTATTGAGCAAGATCCTTTGGAGTATGATACCGGAGACACGTGCTTTCTGTCCGAAAGGTTTAGGAATAGCTAGATATCAGTTGCCAGGTTCGGTAGTCCTTGCAGAGGAAACTATCAAACAGCTTGACGAATATGATGTCGTAATGTGGGAAAAACACGGTACCGTAGCTGTTGGTGGGGATTTGATTGAGGCATTCGATATGATAGATACATTATCAAAATCAGCCAAAATCTATGAGTCTGCTTGTTCAATGGGATTTGTACCAAAAGGAATGACAGACGAACAAATGGACGAACTTAAACGAGTGTTTAACCTGTAAAATTCATTGTTATGGTAAATAGATTTGTATTGAACGAAGTATCTTACTTTGGTCCCGGAGCCAGAGAAGTTCTTCCAAAAGAAACATCACGTCTTGGCTTGAAAAAGGCTTTTGTAGCAACAGACAAGGATTTGATAAAGTTTGGTGTTGCCGATAAAGTATTATCAGTTTTGCGTAATGCCAATATCCCATACGAAGTTTTCAGCGAGATCAAACCTAATCCTACGGTTTCTAACGTTAAGGCTGGTCTTGCAGCATATGCAGCTTCAGGTGCTGATTTCATTATTGCCATTGGTGGCGGTTCGTCAATGGACACAGCCAAGGCTATTGGTATCATAACCAATAATCCTGAGTTCTCCGATGTAGTATCTCTGGAAGGAGTTGCCGATACAAAGAAGAAGTCAGTTCCTATCATAGCCCTTCCAACTACAGCTGGAACAGCTGCAGAAGTTACTATCAACTATGTTATTACTGACGAGGAAAACCACAAGAAGATGGTTTGTGTCGATCCTAATGATATCCCTGCTATTGCCATAGTCGATGCCGAACTTATGTACACTCTTCCAAAGAGTCTGACAGCAGCAACAGGTTTGGATGCTTTGACTCATGCCATCGAAGGTCTTATCACTAAAGGTGCATGGGAGATGAGTGACATGTTTGAAATCAAGGCGATCGAGATGATAGCACGCTATCTTGAAACAGCAGTGAATGAACCAAATAATGCCGAAGCACGTAATGGTATGGCTGTTGCACAGTACATAGCCGGTATGGCATTCTCTAACGTAGGTTTGGGAGTAGTACACGGTATGGCTCATCCATTGGGAGCAATTTTCGATATACCTCACGGTGTGGCGAATGCACTTTTATTGCCAACAATTATGGAATTCAATGCTCCGGCCGCCTTGGATAAGTATGTTGATATTGCCAAGGCTATGAATGTATATTCAGCCGGAATGACAAAGGAAGAAGCTGCAGATGCAGCTGTCAAAGCGGTTAAGGAATTGTCAGTACGTGTAGGAATACCTCAGCATCTTTCAGAATTGGGAATTAATGCTGAAGATCTTCCTCGCCTTGCGAGGGCAGCATATGCAGATGTATGTACTCCTGGTAATCCGCGTGAGGTGACAGAAGAGATAATCCTTGAACTTTACAAGAAGACTTTGTAATTACACCCATATTAGTTTGTTTATCAATCCTGCAATGAATATTTTATTCTTTGCGGGATTTTTTTGTGTTTTTATTTATAACTATATGTATTTTTCGTTCATAGTGTATGATTTGTACATATTTGAGTGATATTTTCTATCTTTTGCTCGTATCGTATTCATAAAAGATTTTATTACTTCTGATATTTGTTATCAAAATAAATGTTTAATAAAGTATTATGAAAACTACGGTATTAATAGGCAGTTTAATTCTTTTATCTGCATGTACAGAAAGTACGGTTGAAAGTGTAAATCAGGAGAAGGAATTTGTTGAAAGTATAGTTTCAAAGATGACTCTAGATGAGAAACTGTCACAAATGGTGCAGGATGCTCCATATAATGAAAGGCTAGGTATTCCAAGAATGATGTATAGTGAATGCCTACATGGATTGTGGTTGGAAGGGGCAACGGTTTTTCCTCAGGCTATAGCTTTGGGCTCTACTTGGAATCCTGAGCTGATTAAAGAGATGACATCATATATAGCTGAAGAGGCAAGAAGTGTAGGTGTTACTCATTGTTATTCTCCGAATCTGGATGTCAGCATAGGAGATGCCAGATATGGACGTATTGAGGAATCGTATGGTGAAGACCCTTATTTGGTTAGTCGTATGGGGGTAGCCTTTATAAAAGGTCTTCAAGGAGAAGGAGATGAATATTTGGATGAAAATCATATAATTGCTACTGCCAAACATTTTGTTGCATATCCGGAAAATCGTACAGGATTGAATGGAGCTTTCTCGGATGTGTCGTTAAGAAGACTGTATGAGATACATTTCTCTTCTTTTGAGGCAGCTGTCAAGGAAGCCAGGGTAGGAAGTTTGATGCCGGCGCATCAGGATTTAAATGGTGTACCATGTCATGCAAACTCATGGCTGATTAATGATGTATTGCGCAAGGAATGGGGCTTTGATGGTTTTCTTATATCTGATAACACAGATGTTGGACGTTTACGGACAATGCATAAAATTGCCAGCAACAAAACAGAAGCTGCCGTTCTAGCTATGAAAGCCGGTGTTGATATGGAATTGGTTATAGGAAAAAATCCGGATCAACTTTCTTATACAATGGATGTTCTTGAAGATACTATTCTTAAAGACAAATCTTTGATGAAGTATGTTGACGCTAATGTTAAGCGTATCATTGCTGCAAAATATCGTCTAGGTATGTTTGAAAGTGCCCCTGCAATTTCAAATGATATGATTGTTGAAAGTAGCGAAGAAGCGCAGCAATGTGCACTTGATGTTGCCCGTAATGCAGTTATTCTGCTAAAGAATGATAATAATATTCTTCCTTTGGATAAATCGAAAATAAAGTCTATTGCTGTTATTGGTCCAAATGCTTCAGAAACCATAAGGAATAACAGATATATTCAGACTGGAAGTTATTCCGGTATGCCACCTTATTATACATCTGTTCTGGAAGGAATCAGGAATAAAGTTGGTGATAAAGTTAAAGTAAACTATGCAGAAGGTTGTGACTTCTTTTCAAATTCTAAAGCAGGATTTTCACAGGCTGTAAATGCTGCGCGTAATTCGGATGTTGTTGTTCTCGCAGTTGGAGGTTGCTCGTTGACTTGTGGTGAAGGTCACGACCGCGATGATATAAATCTTGTAGGTGTACAGAGTGAATTAATTGAAGCAATATCAAAAACAGGCAAACCTATTGTTATGATTATGATAAATGGTCGTCCTCTGGATATTGAGAAAGAAGTAGGAATGGTCGATGCTTTGATTGAAGGATGGTATCTTGGTATGCGTACCGGTGATGCTTTGGCAGACGTTATTTTTGGAGACTATAATCCGGGTGGAAAGCTTACAGTTTCTTTCCCACGAAATGTAGGACAACTTCCTGTAACATATTTGCAGAAGCCTGATTTTGTAGGTTCAGGTAAAGGTCAGTATCAGGATTCTTCCAAAGAACCTTTATTTCATTTCGGTTATGGTATGAGTTATACCAAATTTGAATATTCAAAGCCTGTGTTATCTTCATCAAGAATAAAGGCCGGTGAAAGTGTAAAACTTAAGATTGACGTTAAGAATATTGGTGAGTATGATGGTGACGAAATAGTTCAGGTATATATTAAAGATGATTATGCTTCTGTAGGCAGATATAACAAGATGCTTAAGGCTTTCGATAGAGTACATATAAAGAAAGGAGAGACCAAAACAGTAGAATTTGAGCTCACTCCTGATAAATTTGAATTATATGACGTTAATATGAAAAAGACAATTGAGCCAGGAACATTTACAATATTTGTTGGCTCATCATCTCGTGAGCAGGATCTTAAACAGATTGTATTGACTGTAAAATAGTTTTCAATAGGTAACAATAATATTTATTTATGATTGGCAAATCAAGATTATTTTTGGTTTTTATTACATGTTTTATAGCTGTTCATGCATCATCGCAAACCAAGGTTACAGACTTGGTTTGCGAGTATAGGCATAATCCAGTAGGAATAGATATAAAAACGCCGAGGCTCAGTTGGAAGCTGATATCTGATAAACACAATATTTCTCAGAAAGCGTATGAAATCAAGGTAGCATATTCTGAGAAAGATCTTAAAGCAAACAATAACTTATTATGGCATTCAGGAAAGGTTGAGTCTTCTGCTTCTATTCATGTTCAATATCAAGGTCATCCAATACCATCTTTTAAAAAAGTTTATTGGACTGTAAGAATATGGGATATAAAGGAAAATTATCTTCCTGGAGCGAAACCCTCAACATGGAAACAGGAGTTATGGATGATGAACAATGGAACAGGGCATCATGGATTTCAGTACATGATGAAGGTAAAATAACAACTTCACTTCCTTCACAATACTATCGTTATGATTTTAATATTGAGAAGAAAGTTAAGCAGGCAAGAGTCTATATAACTTCATTAGGAACATATAAGTTGTTTTTGAATGGTTCAAAAGTAAGCAATTATATATTTGGTCCAGGTTGGACAAGCTATCATAAACGTTTGCAATACCAGACATACGATGTAACGGAAATGCTGGATAAAGATAACGCTGTAGGTGTTATGCTTGGTGACGGTTGGTATAGAGGACGTATGGGTTGGCAGAACGACAGGGCATATTATGGCGATCGGTTGGGATTGCTTTTTATGATGCATCTTATATATTCAGATGGTACTGAAAAATGGATAACTTCAAACAAGGATTGGAAATGGTCTTATGGACCGATTATGTGGTCAGATCATTATGATGGTGAATGTTATGATTTGAACAAAGAAATTACGGGTTGGAATCTGGCTGATTACAATGACGGAGAGTGGCATAAAGTAGAATTGTTGGATGTTACTAAAGATAATCTAGTAGCTAATGTAAATGAACTCCCTAAAATTATTAAGGAACTTAAACCAATAGATGTGTTTACCTCTCCTAAAGGTGAATTGATAGCAGATTTGGGACAAAATATAGTCGGTAACATACGTCTGAAAGTAAAGGGACTTCCGGGAGATACTATAATAATGAAGTATGCAGAAGTCATTGATAATGAGGGGAGTTTCTATACAGCAAATCTTCGAAGTGCTAAGGCAACAGACTATTTGATATTGAAAGATGAGTCGGAAGTCGTTTATGAACCGAACTTTACTTTTCATGGTTTCAGATATGTTCATTTGCAGGGACTGCGTAATCCGCTTTCCAAGGATGATTTGACAGGTCTTGCCATACATTCTCCTATGAGAGAAACCGGTCATTTCGAGTGTTCTGATTCCTTATTGGACAGACTACAGAAAAATATTGAATGGGGACAGAGGGATAATTTCCTTGATGTGCCTACAGACTGTCCTCAACGAGATGAACGGTTGGGATGGACAGGTGATGCTCAGGTATTCAGTATGACTGCTGCATATAATTTTGATGTCGCGACATTCTATACCAAATGGCTTAATGATCTGGCTGCAGACCAGCTTGAAGACGGTAGGGTACCCGTTGTAATACCTGACGTAGTTCCAAAATTAAAAGGAAGTGCCGCCTGGGCAGATGCTGTGATAATAGTTCCATGGACAATGTATAGGGTATATGGTGACATACGTATTCTTGAAGAACAATATGACAGCATGGTAAAATGGGTGGAATACATGGCGAAAAAGGCTGGTAAAAGTTATCTGTGGAAAAATGATTTCCATTGGGGAGATTGGCTTGCTTTCACATCAACAAGGTCAGATTATCCTGGAGCTACAACAGAAAAAGACTTGATTGCCAATTCTTATTTCAGATACAGCTCAATGCTGTTATCAAAAATAGCCTCTATTATAGGAAAACATGAGGATTCACGAAAGTGGGCTGAATTGTCAGAAAACGTGAAGAGTGCTTTTATTAAAGAGTTTGTCACTCCAAACGGACGATTGGTATCACATACCCAGACAGCATATCTGCTGGCATTGTCTTTTGACATGTTGCCTGATTCTCTTAAACCAAATGCGGCAAATTATCTTGCTCAGGATGTGGAAAAGTTCAAACATCTTACTACAGGTTTTGTAGGAACCCCATTATTGTGTAACGTTTTGTCTGATATTGGTCGGGATGATTTGGCTTTTATGTTATTGATGCGTAAAGAATATCCATCCTGGTTGTATCCGGTAACAAAAGGTGCAACTACAATATGGGAAAGATGGAACTGCATACTGCCTGACGGTTCTTTCCATCCTATGGGTATGAACAGTTTCAATCATTATGCCTACGGGGCAATAGGTGAATGGATGTATAGCTATATTGGAGGAATAAAATCTAATCCTGAATATCCGGCTTACAAATACTTCACACTATCACCTCATGTCGGAGGTGGGCTTAATTATGCTAAAGGTGAACTTATTACCATGTATGGCAAGATTTTGTCTTCGTGGAATATTACTAGAGGGTTTTTTAACTATGAGATAGAAATACCATGTAATACATCTGCTAAAGTAGTCTTGCCAAATGCTAAAGTTTCAGACGTAATGATAGATAATAAGGCTTTGGTAAACAATAAGTCTTTAGACTTTAAAGCAGAAGGAAAAAATGTAATAATTGAATTAGGCTCTGGAATGTATAAAATTGAATATAACCTTAATTCCGCAACATAATTGATAATTATTTTTATAAGTTCCTGAGCAACATTTTGTTGCCCAGGTTTTTGCCATGTCAGCGTTTTCACTTACCTTAGTGTTGCGAATCCAAAGACAAAGAAAAC
>ENA-OQDL01001556-OQDL01001556.1-human-gut-metagenome-genome-assembly--contig:-NODE-1556-length-11100-cov-6.701358_pt1 | contig 11100 bp, 10 predicted proteins | sample MGYA00242782_ERZ504609 | MGnify/ENA primary metagenome ERZ504609 (study PRJEB26092, sample SAMD00036320) | human gut metagenome | host: Homo sapiens | study: EMG produced TPA metagenomics assembly of... | reverse complement strand
GTTGAGCGGCATTTCACCGTGATCTTCTGCTCATACGGAATCAGGTCGATCAGATTTCTCGGACAGGCCCTCACGCAGGCACCGCATGCCTTGCACGCTTCGCCGTCCACAACGGCAATGCCGTTTTTCAATATGGATCGCATTCTTACTGGGAGTCCAGTAAAGAGGGTACATATCAAATACTACACCGTTTCGATATTAAATGTAATTAAGCTCTTTTAGCGATTGCCTTGTAGGACATTTTTCTGTACAGATACCACACTGAGTACACTTGTCATAATCAACATGAGCAAGGAAGTCAGTAACAGTAACAGCTTCGCTAGGGCAGTTTCTTTCACAGATTTTACAACCCATACAACCTGCTGCACAGTTATCCTTTGTTGCCTTAGGCATATCCTTAGAGTTACAAGCAACTCTAATAAGGTTATCGTAAGGAACTAATTCGATTAAGTGCTTTGGACAAGCCTTAATACAGGCACCACAGGCAACACATTTATCCTTATCAACAACGGCTACACCGTCTACAACATGAAGTGCATCGAAGTTACAAGCCTTAACACAGTTACCGTCGCCAAGACAGCCATAAGCACAAGCCTTTGCACCACCGTTAATACCATTTTCGTATACACAGTCAGGTGCACCATAGTATTCAAACTTGTTCTTAGCCTTGTCACAAGTACCATTACATTTTACAAAGGCTGTTTTCTTAGCAGAAGTATCAGCCTTAACACCCATAATTTCGCCGATTGCAGCAGCAGCTTTTGCACCACCAACAGGACAGCCATTTACAGGAGCTTTACCAGTAGCAATAGCTTCAGCTAAAGCATCACAGCCTGCGAAACCACAACCACCACAGTTAGCACCAGGAAGTGCTTCTCTAATAGAATCAATCTTAGGGTCTCTTTCTACTCTAAACTTAATAGCAGCAATACCGAGTATGATACCAAAGAGAACACCTAAACCACCTACAACAAGTATAGGGAATAATATAGCGTTTAACATTGTTTTCTCCTCCTCTTAAAGCATACCGGAAAAGCCTAAAAAGGCTATTGACATTAAGCCTGCTGTTATTAAAGCAATAGGGAATCCCTGAAATGCCTTTGGAATATTGTTAGATGCAATTCTTTCTCTTACACCGGCAAAAAGTACGATTGCAAGTGTAAAACCAATAGCAGCACCAACACCGTTTACAATAGACTGGATAAAGTCATATTTGTTATCCATATTTAAAACAGCAACACCGAGTACAGCACAGTTTGTTGTAATAAGTGGAAGATAAACACCAAGTGCCTGATAGAGAGATGGTGAAGACTTCTTGATAAACATTTCAACGAACTGTACAAGAGAAGCAATAATTAAGATAAATGCAATATTGTAAAGGTATTCAAGACCAAGTTTAACAAGCACAAGGTTATATACAACCCATGTTGCAGCACTTGCAAGAGTTATAACGAATATAACTGCTACACCCATACCTGCTGCTGTTTCAACTTTCTTTGAAACACCGAGGAATGGACAGATACCTAAGAACTTAGAGAAAATAAAGTTGTTTACAAAAATTGCACCAAGAAATAATATAAATAAACTCATAATTTGTCCACCTCCTATGCGTTCTTCTTATTCTTTAATAAATTGAAAATTACCATTAAGAATGCAAGTGTAAAGAAAGCACCTGGTGGTAAAATCATAAGAATAGTTCTTGGGAAAATTTCTGGTAATGTGTAACCAAATATAGAACCACTACCGAGAAGTTCTCTAACGATACCTAAAACTGAAAGGGCAAGGGTGAAACCAAGACCCATACCAAGACCGTCAAATAAAGAAGCAATAGGGTTGTTCTTTGAAGCATATGCTTCTGCACGACCAAGGATAATACAGTTTACAACGATAAGAGGTATGAACATACCAAGTGATGCGTTAAGAGCTGGAACATAAGCCTTTAAAAGCATCTGAATTAATGTAACGAAACCAGCGATAACTACGATAAAGCAAGGTATTCTAACCTGGTCCGGAACAATCTTTCTAATTAAAGAAATAGCAATATTTGAGCAGATAAGAACTGCTGTTGTAGATAAACCCATACCAAGACCGTTCATAAAAGATGTTGTAACGGCAAGGGTAGGACACATACCGATAACCTGTGAAAAAGTAGGGTTTTCATCAATAATACCGTTTTTAATAATTTTAAGTGGATTCATTATTTATTACCCTCCTTTTTAATAGTATCTTCATAGTATTTTGATACATCATTTGCAGATAAAGTAACTGCCTTTGATGTGATTGTAGCACCGGTAATGGCGTTAATCTGGCTGTCTGTAGCACTACCAGTCTTAGTTACTTCAAGTTCGCCTTTCTTGCCGGCAAACTGACCACTCCATTCTGGCTTAGAGCTGTTAGCACCAAGACCAGGAGTTTCATTTGAGTTATCAACTACAGAAAGACCTGTAATAGTACCTTCGTCAGTACCGTTGTCATCATTGCTGTTTGCATCAATACCGTACATAAGCTTTAAACCTGCACTAAAGCCCTTTGTAGTAACAGAAACAGCATAGCCCTTGATAGAGCCATCAGGATTTAAACCTGGAGTGTAAGAAGTAATAACTGTACCGTTGTCATCTCCAGTTTCATAATTAACTTCTACAGTTTCGCCCCATTGAGCATCGGCAAGAACAGCATTCATACTTTCTTCTGTTGTCTTTTTGTCAGCAGCAGCAATAGGTGCAGTTGTAACATCGTTTACATAGCCTAAAATACCAGAAACGATAGCACAAATAATTAATAATATAGCAGCTGGTTTTACGATTGACATATTACTTCACCTCCTTAACTTTTACCGGCTTAACATAGCCAAATTTCTTAGGTGCTGTGTATCTGTCAATAAGTGGAGCAGCAAGATTCATAAGAAGGATTGAGTAAGATACACCTTCTGGATAACCACCAAATACTCTGATTAAAACAGTAATAATACCACAGCCAAGACCCATAATAATCTTACCCTTTGGAGTTACAGGAGTTGAAGCATAGTCAGTTGCCATAAAGAAAGCACCGAGCATTAAACCACCTGCGAAAAGTTCCTGAATAGGCTGTCTTGCAGATGCAGCTTCAATACCAGAGAGCTTGAAGATATATGTAAGAACTAATACAGTTGCAATATAAACAACAGGAGTTCTCCAAGAAATAACTTTCTTAACAATAAGGTAAACACCACCAAGAATTAAGGCAATAGCACAAGTTTCGCCAATAGTACCACCACAGTTACCTACTAAAAGGTCAAAAAATGAAGTATTAAGAGCACCGGCTTCCTTAATCTGAGCAAGTGGAGTAGCATATGTTGCAGCGTCAACACCCTTCATAAAGTTAGTAGGAACAAAAGCACTACCAGTCATAAGTGTTGGATAAGATGCAACTAAAAATGCTCTACCAGCAAGAGCTGGGTTAATAAAGTTCTGACCTAAACCACCGAAAAGCATCTTTGCAATAACGATTGAAAAGAGTGAGCCAATAATAGGCATTGCAAATACTGCAATAGGGTGTGCACCCATATTAAGTGCAGGAAGGTTCATTGCTAATAAAAGACCGGTTACTACTGCTGATAAATCGTGAATAGTGTTTGGCTTCTTAGCAATTTTGTTATAAAGATATTCAAAAACGATACATGATGCAATACACATTGCAATTTCAATAGCGGCACTAATACCAAAGAAAATGATACCCATAATTGCAGCAGGGCAAAGGGCAATTACAACATCTCTCATAATAGATGTTACAGTTTCATTGGAACGAATATGGGGAGTGCCGGACACCATTAAATTATTATTTCCCATTGTCTGTCATCCTCCTATTTCTTCTGTGCCTTAGCTCTCATAATAGCCATTGTTTCACGCTTACAGATTCTGAGAGTCTGAGTAAGGTGACGTTTAGCTGGACATACATAAGAGCAAGAACCACATTCAATACAATCAAGACCGTTGTTAGCAGCAAAACCTTCGTAGTCCTTTGCAAGAGCGAGCTTATTAAGCTTAGCAGGCATAAGACCCATTGGACAGGCGTTGATACACTTAGCACAACGAATACAGTTGCTTTCAGGTGGAAGTTCAGCATCTTTCTTAGTAAGACATAAAAGAGCAGAAGAAGTCTTTATAAATGGACAGTCAGTTGAGAACATAGCCGGACCCATCATAGGACCACCAGCAATTATCTTGCCGAGGTCTTCATTTAAACCTCCTGCCATTTCAATAAGCTCGTTCATATTCATACCGATACGAATTTCGTAGTTACCAGGGTTATTAGCAGCCTTACCAGTTAATGTAACGATACGACGCATTAAAGGTCTGTCTTCGCATACAGCTGTTTCAATAGCTACAACTGTGTCTACATTATCTACAATACAGCCGGCATTTGCTGGTAAAGCACCTGAAGGAACTTCTCTGCCAGTAACGGCGTTAATAAGCTGTTTTTCAGAACCCTGAGGATACTTAGTCATAAGAGCAAGAACCTTTATTCTAGGGTTATTTCCAACAGTTTTAACAACCTTTTCAATAGCGTCAGGTTTGTTGTTTTCAATAGCAATATAGCCTGTTGCGTCTGGGAAAAGTTTGAGGATAATTTCAAGACCCTTTACAACTTTTTCAGGCTGTTCCATAAGGAGTCTGTAGTCAGTTGTAAGGTAAGGTTCACATTCAGCACCGTTTACAATAACAGTGTCAATCTTGCAATCCTTAGGTGGGTTGAGCTTAACGTGAGTTGGGAAACCTGCACCACCAAGACCTACAATACCGGCTTCCTTAACTTTTTCAAGGATTTTTTCATTTGAAAAAGACTCGTAATCTGTGTCTTTGCCAATAGATGGGTCTTCCTCGTATAAACCATCGTTTTCAATGATAATGGATTTAACCATAGCACCACTTGGAGTAGCCATAGGCTTAATATCCTTTACTGTGCCTGATACAGATGCGTGAATAGGTGCAGAAACGAAACCACCGGCTTCGGCGATTTTCTGACCTACGAGAACTCTGTCACCCTTAGCTACAACTGGTTCACAAGGTGCACCAATATGCTGGCTCATTGGGTAAACTAAAAGAGAACCCTCTTTTGGCATAAGTATCTGGATAGGCTTATCCTTAGCTAAGGCTTTGCCATCCGGCGGATGAATACCTCCACGGTTAAAGGTCTGTAAATTCATAACCATGCCTCCTATAATTTTTTGACGGAAACCAACCGTCTAATAGTTGTAGTAATATTATACAAATCAATGTATCTACAACTATATATATGTCTATATGATACAATATTTTCAATTAAATTTCAAGGTAATTCGCCAATTTTGTTGCCCGTTTTACTTGTTAATTTAATATCAAACAAAATGGCGTTTTTTCGTGATAAAATTTGGAGTTTTTTAAGTTATTTTGGCTATGGGTTTAGTAGGAAATAGGTCTTTGTACAGAAGTTATAAATATCCAAAAAGTTGGTATAAATATTTGTTGTCAATAGACTTGTAAAGTTGTCGGAAAAGGTTTAAAATAAATCTGAATATTAGTTTTAAATTAAGGAGTGTAAAATATGAAAGTTGCTAGTTTTACTATTGACCACAATAGATTATTAAGAGGTATATATGTTTCAAGAAGGATAGTGTTGGTAACGAAACTGTTACTACTTTTGATGTAAGAATTAAAAGACCTAATATTGAACCACCTGTAGATATTCCTGCAATTCTATACTCTTGAACATCTTTTAGCTGTTTATTTAAGAAGTGATGAAAGTGGTTGGGCTGACAAGGTTATTTATGTTGGACCAATGGGTTGCAGAACAGGTATGTACTTGATTTTCAAGGGCGATTTATCATCTAAGGACGTTGCAGATGTTATTACAAAGTCTTTTGAATATGTAAGAGATTTTGAAGGTATTGTACCGGCTACAACTTCAAAGGAATGTGGTAACTATCTTGACCATAATTTGACAATAGCTAAGTGGGAAAGTAAGAAATTCCTTGACGAAGTTCTTTATAACTTGAAAGATGAAAACCTTGTTTACCCACAATAAAGAGATAAGTGAAAAAATTGATTATTTACTTGGCTAACTATGGCAATTTTCTATCTTGCAAATTGCATAAAAGGGGTATAATAATATTTATTTTATAAGGAAGTGAGTTTTATGGGCAAAGACACTATTGATGACAACAAATTAATAATCGAGGATAATATAGTTTCTCAAAAGGCTACCAGAAGTAACAAGCCTGTAGGTGAGGCTGTTAGTACAGACGAACAGATAGAACAGCTATACAAAGATTTGTTGGCTGAAATTGCAAAGTATCGTCCTAATAAAAATCTTGATATGGTGGAGAAGGCCTATAATCTTGCGAGAAAGGCTCACGGAAACCAAAAGAGAAAATCCGGAGAACCTTATATTATCCACCCTCTTTCAGTTGCTAAAATATTGGCTGAATTGGAATTGGATATGGAAAGTATTGTAGCCGGTATTCTTCACGATGTTGTAGAAGATACACAGTACTCCCTCGAACAAATATCTGAAATGTTCAATCCTGATGTTGCCCTCTTAGTAGACGGTGTTACAAAGCTTGAAAAGATTGAATATTCTTCAAAAGAGGAAATGCAGGCTGAAAACTATAGAAAAATGTTCTTGTCTATGGCAAAAGGATATAAGAGTAATACTTATAAAAATTGCCGATAGACTTCACAATATGAGAACATTGTCGTTTATGACACCTGAAAAGCAAAAGGAAAAGGCACAGGAAACCCTTGATATTTACGCACCTTTGGCTGACCGTCTTGGTATTTCCAAAATTAAGACAGAGCTTGAGGATTTATGTCTTAGATATTTGGATAAAGATGCTTATTTTGATTTAGCTGATAAAATCCATAGAAAGCAGTCTGAACGAGAGGCTGACGTTGAAAAAATCGTAAAGGAAATACGTCAGAAATGTGAAGAAGCTGACATTAAGTGTACAGTTTATGGCAGACCAAAACATTTCTTCAGTATTTACAAGAAAATGCACAACAAGAATAAAACTCTTGACCAGATTTTTGACTTGTTTGCAGTTAGAGTTTTAGTAGAAAGTATAAAAGACTGTTACGGTGTTTTAGGTGTTGTTCACGAGGCTTATACACCTATGCCTAACAGATTTAAAGACTATATTGCTATGCCAAAGGCCAATATGTATCAGTCATTACACAATACATTAATTGGTCCGGACGGTATAATATTTGAAATACAGATTAGAACATACGAAATGCACAGAACTGCTGAGTATGGTATTGCTGCCCACTGGAAATACAAACAGGGCAAAACAGAAATTGAAGAAGAAACAAGTGAAGATGCTAAGCTTACTTGGCTTAGAAGAATTCTTGAATGGCAGAGAGATATGTCAGATAATCAGGAATTTATGGACACTATTAAGACTGACCTTGATGCCTTTAATGATAGTGTATTCTGTTTCAGTCCTAGTGGTGAGGTAATAAGCCTTGTAGAAGGTTCCACACCTGTTGACTTTGCCTATGCTATTCATTCAGCTGTAGGTAATACTATGGTTGGTGCAAGAGTAAATGGTAGAATTGTAAACTTTGACTACCAAATCCAGAATGGCGATAGAGTAGAAATCGTTACTAGCCAAAATTCCAGAGGTCCAAGTAGAGATTGGCTTAACTTTGTAAAGACAAGTCAGGCTCGCTCTAAGATTAACCAATGGTATAAGAAGATAAATAAAGAAGAAAATATAGTAAAGGGTAGGGAACTTATTGAGCGTGAAGCTAAAAGAAAGGGCTATAATATTGCCGACTTAACTACACCTAAATTAGTTGCTAAAGTCCTTGAAAGATATAGCTTTAGAGATTGGGATTCTATTTGTGCTGCTGTAGGTCACGGTGGACTTAAAGAAGGTCAGATAGTAAACAAACTTAATGAGCTTTATCAGATTGAAGAAAAGAAGAAAAAGACAGCTGACCAGCTTTTAAAGGAAAAAGAGGAGGCTGTTAAGGCTCAGGTTGATGCAGCAGCTGCTGCAGCGACTGCTCCTAGAAAGAAAACTAAAAGTGGTGTCTACATTAAGGGTATTGGAGATACAGATGTTAGATTTTCTAAGTGCTGTGGTCCTGTTCCCGGCGATGAAATTGTTGGTTTTGTTACAAGAGGTAGAGGTGTTTCTATTCACAGAACTGACTGCGTAAACATTATTAACCTTAGTGAAGAAGAAAGAGCAAGACTTTTAGAGGCTGAATGGAGTGTACCTCTTGATAACAAGGGTGAAGCTAACTATAGTGCTGAAATTAGAGTATTTGCTCCTAACAGAGATGGTCTTACAGTTGATATTCTTAAAGTTCTTGTTGATGACGGCGTTCCGGTATTAAATGTAAATGCCAGAGCTTTAAAGAACGACAGTGCAGTTATTGATTTATCTATGAAGATAAAGGGTAAGGAACAGCTTGAGTTTATTTGTAAAAAGATATTACAGATTTCTGGCGTAGACAGAATTGAGAGAGTGACAACATAATGAGATTGGTTTTACAGAGAGTTGCCCACGCAAGTGTTACTATTGACGGTAAGGTTGTGGGCAAGATAGATAAAGGCATACTTGCTCTTGTAGGAATGAATACAGGAGATGACGAAAGTGTCTTTGAAAGAATGTTTAACAAAATAACAAAACTCCGTATTTTTGAGGACAGTGAGGATAAAATGAATTTATCTGTAACTGACCTTGACTACGGTGTGCTTTTAGTTCCTAACTTTACAATATATGCTGATGCCAGAAAAGGTAATCGCCCTAGCTTTGCTATGGGTGCTAAGCCTGATGAGGCAAGGGAAAGTTTCAATAACTTTGTAAAATATGCTAAAGAACATTACAACCACTGCATATGCTGCGAGCCCGACAATCCGGTTGTATTTGGACAAACCAAGTACATGGAATACTCCGGTTGTCCATGTCTGGGCTGCCGGTGCTGCGGTAGATAACCATGGCGCAGGAAATGCCACCATTTCACAATGGGGGAATCAGGAAAAACCAAAGCTTGCATATGAGGAAAGTTCTGGACTCTATTATGTAGATGTACAGAGCAGTGAGTGGACAGGTTTTCAGTTTGTTGATGCAGGTTCTAAAGATGAGTCTGCACCGGAGATAAAGACAGAAGGAGCTGCAATCGAGCAGATTAAGACTTTTACTTCTGATACAAGCATTTATTGTTTATTGGATGACAATGGAAAATATCAGTGGTATAAGGATGCTTCAAAGAAGGAAACTTTGATTCCGGAGTCTGTACCAACAGAATGTGATCTGACTATTAATTATAAGAGCACATTAGGCGATGATGTTGCAGCATATATATATAAGGAGACTAATAAGCCGGCAGGTGAATGGCCGGGAAAAACCATGACTGCAACAGCAGGACATGAAGGCTGGTATACAATGCATCTGACATTAGATAACAGTACAGATTATAATCTTATCTTAAATGATGATGGACATGGAAACCAGTTAAGCGACGTAACACTTTCTACAAAAGGAAAGGCAGAAGCAGAGTACTGGTTCGATGGTTCTTTGTCAGAGACAAAACCTGCCGATTGGAAATATGTAACAACCATCCATTATCTTGCTTCAGGAATGGGAAGTACTATTTACAATTATATGTGGGGAGCAGATGCCTCTGCAACAGGAGCAGGTGTTGGAAAAGAATGGCCGGGCGGACAGATTTCGGCAAATGCTGATCATTTGGGATGGTATGATGTAGTATATACACAGGATGTAAAACAGAATTTCAGCTGTATTTTTAATAATAACAACGGAACACAGACGGATAATATTGATGTTTCTGTGACATCAACAAGTACTGAGCTCTGGGTTACCGGAACAAAAGGTGATACAACCGTATATAAAACAGCACCGGACAGCTGGGAGGCACCGGTTGCGGACCACACATTTACTATTTATTATTACAATGAGGATTTATCAACAGACACAGACATGGGAAAAGTTGATTTGTGGATGTGGAATGCCGGATTAGACGGTTCCTATGTTTTTGACGGAACATATTATGATGCTGAAAATAAAGTGACATGGTTTAAACAGACCATTACAGTTGCCGGCAGTAATGTAGGAAAAACGGTAGGATTAAAGGCACGCTATGATAATACAAAAGGATGGGATGGCGGCTCTGATACTGCAGATCGTTCTTTTACAATAAGCGGTGATGAGAATGAGGTATTATATTATGTGGATGGTTCCGATCCGGTTCATGAGAAACCGGTAATCGTACCAACGGAAAAGAGATACCTTGTATTGGATTATGAGAATCCGGGATTAAAAGAAAAAGGTATTACACCACAGTTTTATACATGGTCATCAGGATATGCTTCAGTATTAACCGATTTTACATATGTAGGTGGAGATAAATGGACAGTAATAATCCCAGCAAAACCATCCTGCACAAAGGTTGATTTTTGTATTGCATTAGATTCAACAGGTGACCCATGGATTAAAGATGGTGGAGACCATTCAGTTACATTCCCTTCTGATCAGAAGGTTATCTATGCCAGCATGAAAGCCGGCAGTGAGCCAGAAATTGCTATGCCATATAATGTTGGCTATGAAGTAGATGCAGAAAATCAACAGGTATCATACTACTATCGTGATGATGATGCATTTGTAGATGGCACCTTAAAGGATATGAAAGTATCTGTTGACGTAAACGGAACAGAGTATCCAATGACATACAATGATACAACAAAGCGTTTTGAGTATGTAAAGAATGGTTTAACAAATGGCAAAACACATTATCGTTACAAAGCAAATGGAAATTATGTTGTAGATGCATTCAATTCAAATAGTGAAAAATATAATGACGCAGATTACTCATATTTTGAATACTATAAATTAAATGCAACAGTTACAGCAGAAGTTATGAATAAGTCATTTAACTACAATGAGAATAATGTAGTTAAGTTTAAGGTTAAACAGGCTGATACAGATACTCAGAAACTTGAAGTTGCAAGTGCAAGTATTGATGTTTCTTCACTTGGTGGAAGTAGTGAGATGCCGATTGAGCCAGAGCTCCAGGCTGTTACAATTTCTGCAACTGTAGATACAACATTAGGTAC
>ENA-OQDL01001555-OQDL01001555.1-human-gut-metagenome-genome-assembly--contig:-NODE-1555-length-11101-cov-3.199471_pt1 | contig 11101 bp, 10 predicted proteins | sample MGYA00242782_ERZ504609 | MGnify/ENA primary metagenome ERZ504609 (study PRJEB26092, sample SAMD00036320) | human gut metagenome | host: Homo sapiens | study: EMG produced TPA metagenomics assembly of... | reverse complement strand
CGCCGGCCTCGCGCAACGCGGCGGCGATGCGCTGGTAGCCGTCGCCGCCTTCCGGTTCACAACCCGCCGCCGGATACGGCGTGGACTCCAGCAGCGTGAACAGGAACTGGTTTCGGGTGGAGACGAACGGCGCGCCCGTCACCGGATGAGGGCTCGCCAGCACATCATGTGTCACCATGCCGTACAGGCCACCCGGATTGGTGATCTCGATGCGATCGGTGAACACGCTGATATGCACCTGCGTGCCGCGCGCATCGGGCGAATAATCACGGTGGGTGAGCGCGTTCGCAATCGCCTCGCGCAACACGAGCGGCGGATAGTCGGGCTTCTTCGCGCCAATCCAACGCATCAACGAGTCGACCGCATCGTCGATCATCACCGGAATCGAACCGACCACCGACTTCGAGGCGACCAATCGTTCGTCACCCCGGAACACATCGTCCCGGCTCGTCCCCGGAAACACGGCAATCGAAATGCCGAGCCGCGGATAGAACTTCTGCGGATAGCGGCCCAACGCCAGCAGTCCGGCCAAGGTGGGGCGCAGGATTCCGCCGACCTCCGACTCGTCGGAATCATCATGGCGCAACACCTGCAGATCCAGCAGCACATCGATGCCGTCTCGGTCGGCGAACACGCGCGGATGCTGTTCGCGCACGCGTGCCAACAGTCCGGCAACAAGCTGCGGGTCGAGGTCATCGGTCGTGGCGTCGGGCACGATATCCAGATCGTATGTGGGCTGCAGATGCTCCTCGATGAGCCGGTCGACCTCATAGGAGGTCATGCGCCGGTCGCCGTCGCCGGTACGGATGAACGAGCCGCCGTGCGGTCCGAGCGCGGTGGTGAAGCAGGGCTTGTCGCGCGGCAGCATCTCGTCGATGCGCGCGAACACCAGATTCGCGCCTTCGAACGGGCAGGTGACGATTACGGGCCGCACCACCGGCGTCATCTTCTCGCACGCCTGGCTCAGCGCCTCCTGCATGGCGCGCGCGTCGAATCCCTCGACCGGCGTGAACCCGTTCTTTTCGGACAGGCCCAGGATAATCCAGCCGCCGGAGCCATTGGAGAACGCGGACAGCGTATCGGTGATGGTCGAGGAGATCTTGCGCTTGCATTCCTTGACCTCGCACTGTTGCGTATCGTTGCCGATCAGACGCATGAGTTCGATCAGCTCAGTCATTTTGGCAGTATAGTCATCGACCATGGCGGCCTCCTTGAAACCATTGTGCCCCATAATCCGCCGCCCGCTCGCCTCCAGCCCCGCCAGTTCACCCCAATTCATGCAGAATTCATGGGCCAAACCAGACGAAACGAACGTCGATGTAGGGTTCGGTTCCGCGTGTTCGCCGATGATATCGGCCGGTCGAGGCGGGCGGGCTATGTTGGGTGGCGTGGGAATCTTGCGCGTGATTGATGCTACGGCTGTGTGCTTCGCTCTGGGTATATCCGGCCCGATCAGCGGGACTCAGCCAATGTGATGCCGCCCGCAGCCATCTGCTTGCGGGCCGCAACACCAAGTTCCTCGCTGACCGGCACGGTCAGATCCTCGAACACGGTGACCTCGAAGCCGAGCTTCTTGGCATCGAGCGCGGTGTCCTTGACACAATGCGATTCGGCGATGCCCACCACATCCACGCGACTCACGCCGGCGGCCTTCAGCGCGTTGGCCAGCGTCTTGCCGGCGGATTGCTCGGCCTCGACCTCCTCGCGGGTCTGGATACGGTCGGTATTGTCCTCGATACCCTCAAAACCGGAATATGCCGCCGAATACTGGCCCTTCTTGAAATGATGCTCGATATTCAGCGCCTTGATCGCCGGATGCAATTCGGCGTTCAGCGTGCCGGCCGCACCATGCTTCGGCCACGTGTCCACGAAATCCGGCTCCGCCGACCAGTGCGCGCCCGGCTCGATATGCCAGTCCTGCGTGGTTGCGATATACGCGTACTCGCTGCGATGCGCGTTCACATAATCGGCAATCCGCTCGGCGACCGCGTTGCCGCCTGCGACACCCAGTTCGCCGCTTTCACAGAACGTCGGCTGCACATCCACCACAATCAGTGCCTTGGTCATCGTCATTCCCCTTATTGCCTTGGATTCGTTTTGAATATTGTCTCGAACTCGACGTGCGATTGCTCTCATCATAGCCATGCGCGGCCCTGTGGGAAACGTTCGGGCTTACACTGCAAGCAGCAATCGAATACAAGAACCAGGGGAGGGCGACCAAGACCATGCTGGACCATCTGACGTTGCACGTGAAAGACATCGACCGTAGCATCACATTCTACAAACAGGCGCTCGCACCGCTCGGCTATATCGTCAAGGCGCATCATGAGCCTACGCTCGGATTCGGCGTGGATGACGGAACCCTGCACTCCGATTTCTACGTGTCACCGATTGAAGGGCTGGAGGCGGAGGCTTCGCCGGTCACGCCGGTCACACACATCGCGTTCTTGGCTGACAGTCAGCAAGCCGTGCAGGCGTTCCATGCAGCCGCGCTCGCCGCCGGCGGCCGAGACAACGGCGCTCCCGGTCCGCGCCCGTACCATCCCGGCTATTACTCCGCATTCGTGCTGGACCCGGATGGCAATAACATCGAAGCCGTCGTGGATTGGGCTCATTCGGACGAGTAAAAACATATCCGTATCGTGCCTCAGGCGGCATCGACGGCGTAGGCTCCAACCAGTCGGATTTGTGGTCGCAACGGCGGTATAGGTCACATCACGCAAGCGTGAAGGTGATGGTCTGCTCGGCGGTTTCGGTGCCAATCCATGTGCCGGCTTTGCGGTTCCAATCCATGCCGTCCGCGTGCAGTGCGTCAATGCCGTATTGACGTGCATGCGTGACCAGCCAGCCTGCCGTCTGCCAGCAAAGTCGAGTGCGGTTGTCGGCGGACAGGCCGTCCGGCAGCGTGATCGTCAACGTTGTGCTGGCCGTATTGGTCGCAGCGCCGTTGTTCGTGCCGGCTTTTGCCATTTGGGGGGCACAACCGAGACATTGACATTCGGCAGTGTACCTCCTATGGCGGCAACCAACCCGTCCGCGTCCGAGGAGGTTGCTGGCTCCAACGCGCACGTGACGCCCGCCGACCGTTCACCGGTCAGCCCCGAGGCCCAAGCGCGTGCCATCGCATCCCATGCGGCATATAGTTCCGGGTAGCCTGAGCGCTGCACCTCCTGCGCGGCGTCCTCCACCGGAATCGTCTCCCAATCCGGCACCTGCAGCAGATGATCGTAGAAGATGTTTGTCGCATAGGTCATGTCGGACACCTGCTCCGCCGTGCCCCAGCCTTGGCTGGGCCGCTGTTGGAACAGGCCGAGCGAATCCAAGTCGCCGTAGTCCAGATTCGTCAGCCTCGACTCCTGCATGGCCGTGGCGATGGCCACCGTCGCCGCGTGATCCGGCAGTCCGCGCGTGACGGCGATGTTCGCAATCAGCGCCGCGTTCTGCGCCTGATCAGGCGTCAAGGTGCGGCGGGCTCCGTCGGACGACACCGCCGCGCAATATGCTTCCTCGGCCGTGCGCGCGGTCTCGCGAGGCGTGAATAGCCGTGGCAGCAGCGTCCATGCCGCGATCAGCGCCGCAACAACAAGTATGACGGCTGCAATCAGCGCGCCCGCGCCATGGGAGCGGCGTCTGCCGTACCGCACCTGTTGTCCCATTGCGCCTCCAATATTTCGGTGTCATGGCTGACCGTGACCGGCTGGCCTATGCAGCATGCGGGATTTGCCGTGTTCCGCCTCGGCCGTCATCATGACAGCGTGGCATATCCACCTGAACGGCGGCTGCGTCATCACGTGACTTTGTGACAATTCTTCACGCTTCATGACATCCGCGCAAATCAGCCCCTCGAAACCGAGAATGGCGGTCGGGATTGCTCCGACACCAAGGGAGCTGCTGCCGCTATTGTGTGAAAGGCGATTTGTACCGGGTTGAAGGAGAGGAACACATGGCGCAATTGCAGCCGTACTGCGCGATTGAGGGCAATGATGATGGATTGCCCGTCGTGTTCGTGCATGGCATGGGTGTGGACCATCGTTCGCTGATGATGCTCGACAAGGCGTTTGACGGCAATGATTCAATTCGCCGTATATATCTGGATCTGCCCGGTTTCGGCCGTACGCCGGCATTGCCCGAGCATGCCTGCGGGCTGCCGGAAATGGCGGATTGGCTGCAAACGGCCATTGACGGTCTTGTCGGTAAAGCGGCTCCATTCGCCATGGTCGGCAACTCGATGGGCGGTGCGCTTGTCCGCGAAGTATTGGCGCGCGAACCTCGCCGAGTGGCCGGTATGGCATTGATCGCGCCGGTCGTGGACCCGCAGCATGCCGGCCGGCATGTGGCCGAACATGTGGTTGCACAGCCCAATCCCAAGCTGACGCACTCCTTGCCGCAGGAACAGGTGTTCGATTTCATTACCATGGGCGTCAACCAGTCATTCGACGCGTGGCGACGCTACCAACGGTTCATCCTGCCCGGCGTGGCGTTGTGCGACCGTGCGGCATGCGAACGACTGGATCAGCGCTATTGGCTGGCCGATAATCCCGAGGAAATGCTCGGCACATATGCGGGTCCGGTGCTCATCGTCACCGGCAAGCAAGACCAGATCGTCGGATACGAAGATCAGCAAGCCCTGTTGCCGCACTATCCCAACGCCACCTTCGTGACGCTGGACAATGCCGGTCACAACGCGCACATCGACCAACCCGAAGCCGTCATCACGCTCGTGCGCGAATGGGTGGCTCATATGGCGTTCGCTCCGTTGAGCTGACGGTCTGCTGACAGTCTGCCGAAGCCTATATGTATACGAGCGACCAATGCCGGTTGACGCAATACGCCTTGCAAGGTATATCGTTTTTCGATATAGTCACATCGATGTTCGCGGTGTCGCCAAAAAAAAACGTCGGCACCTGAAAGGACCGGGCTATGAAAAACTACATGAACCGATGGGTGTTGCTCGCGTTGAAAGCCATCGTGATTCTGGTCTGGCTGGCCTGCCTATGGGGCCAACTATTCGCCGTACCGGGATTGAGCGGCGCGCTGGCCGGCCTCTACCCGAGCCAGACGTCGATGCGCTGGCCATATCTCATTATGGGCGTGCTGTTCCTGTTCTGCATCGAAGCGGCGTTCGTGGCCGTATGGAAACTGTTCTCCTTGTCCGGCTCGGGCGCGAACTCGAGCAGGTGATTTGAGATGACGATTCGCATCAATCTCGACGTCATGATGGCCAAACGCAAGATTGGCGTCGGCGAGCTCGCCGAACAAATTGGCATCACTCCCGCCAACGTGTCCATTCTGAAGAACGGACGTGCCAAAGCCGTCCGCTTCACCACGTTGGACGCCATCTGCAAGGCACTCGACTGCCAACCCGGAGACATCCTCGAATGGGAAGATGACGATTGATCGACACGCCACCGGCTCGAACTCATGGTTCAACTTGTAGTCTCTCCCAAAATCAATGATGCCCTATCATCCTGCAAGACGATAGGGCATCATCATGTGATTATGCGCAGCTGATATGTTGCGTTGTTATCACTCGGCGTCCGCGGCCGGTGCCTCCTTGGGCGCAGAGAGGAAGTGCTCCTCGCTGGGCAGCACGGTGTTCAGGATCACGGCCACCACGAACGCCACGGCGATGCAGTTCGAGGCGAAGATTTGTTGGAACAGTGCCGGGAACTGCGTGAAGATGTCGCTCACCTGGGTGAAGCCGATGCCGATGGTCAGCGAAAGCGCCGCAATCGTGATGTTGCGCTGCGTGAAGCCCGCCTCGGCAATCATCTGGAAGCCCGAAAGAATGATGTTGCCGAACATCATGATCGTGCAGCCGCCGAGCACCGCCTGCGGCAGCGAGTTGAACACCTCGGCGATGGCCGGCACGAAGCTCGCCAGCACCAGAATCAGTCCGCCGGAGAGAATCACCTTGCGGTTGACGACCTTGGTCATGGCCACCAATCCGATGTTCTGTGCGAACGAGGTCAGCGGCAGACAGCCGAACAGGCCGGATACGGTGGAGATCAGGCCGTCGCCGGCGATGGCGCCCGCGGTCTCGCGTTCGGTGGGCGTACGGTTCAGGCCCACCTTGGTCAGCGCGGCGGTGTCACCCAGCACCTCGACCGAGGAGACGACGTAGAGCAGACCGATGGAGATGATCGAGCCCCAGTCGAACTCAGGCTTGAACGGCATGAACTGCGGCACGGACACGATGGCGAGGTTCTGGAAACCGGAGAAATCGACCTTGCCCATGCAGATAGCCGCCACATAGCCGACCACCAGACCGAACAGCACGGACAGCTGCTTGGCCGTGCCCTTCATCAACAGCTGGAACGCCAGGCAGGCAACCAAAGATATAAGCCCGAGCGTCAGGTTCTGCCAGGAACCGAAGTCCTTGGCTCCGCTGCCGCCGCCGAAGCTCGTGGCACCCACGTTGAGCAGCGAGAATCCGATCGACGTGACCACGATGGCGGAGACGATGGGCGGCACGAACCGACGCCAATACTTGGCCGTCAAGCCCAGCACAAGTTCCAGAAGGCCGCCGACCATTACCGCGCCGACCACCGCGCCATAGCCCTTGTCCGCGCAGATCGCCACGGCGGCCGCCACGTAGGTGAAGGAGATGCCGGTGACCATCGGAAGTCGCGAGCCGATGAGCCACGCGCCGTACAGTTGCAGGCAAGTGCCCAGGCCCGCAACCAGCAGGCCGGACTGGATGATGGTGGCCGATTGGGCCGGGGTCATCTTCGCGGCCGAGGCGACGATGAAGATCGGGGCGAGGTTCGCCACGAACATGGCCATCACATGCTGCAGGCCGAACGGAATGCCCTTCCAGAAGGATACTGGCGCGTCCAGCGAAGACAACGCCTCAAAGGATACGGAATGATTGGTTTTCTTCTCTGACATGATTCTCTTCTTCTCTCTGTTGCTCCCGCCGGCGGGAGCAGCCAATGTGCTCAGTGCCTAAATGTGATTTCGCCGGTCTCGGGATTCATGGACTCGACGATGGCCAGCGAATCCACATCGTAGCCTTCAGCGCGCAGCGCGTCACCGCCGCCCTGGAAGCCCTTCTCAACGGCAATGCCAATGCCCTCGACCGTGGCACCGGCTGCTTCGCACAGATCGATCAGACCGCGCAACGCCTTGCCGTTGGCCAGAAAATCGTCAATAAGCAGCACATGGTCGCCGGCGTTCAGATACTTCTTGGCCACGATCACCGGGAACTCCTTCTGCTTGGTGAAGGAATAGACCGTGGTGGTGTACTGGTCGCCGTCAAGATTGATGGACTGCGCCTTCTTGGCGAACACCACCGGCACATTGCCGAAATGCTGGGCCGCCACACACGCAATGCCGATGCCGGACGCCTCGATGGTCAGAATCTTGGTGATGTGCTTGCCGGCGAAATGAGCGGCCCATGCCGAACCCATGCGGTCGAACAGGCGTACGTCGCACTGGTGGTTCAGAAACGCGTCCACCTTGAGCACATTACCCGCCTTCACCGTTCCCTCGCTTTGGATTCGCTCCTCAAGTTCCTGCATTGAACCTCCCATTGTTGTATGTCAGTGAATGATATGGATACTCGTAAGTGTACGTTGTCCTGCGCTGACCCGTGCATGTGGTAAACATGAATGTCGCGATTCAAAGGGAGGCAACAGTGTACGACGAGCCGGAAGTCATCGCACGCAGCGCACAGGAACTCGTGGGCGACCTGAACCCGCAGCAGGCGGAAGCCGTGCAATACCGCGGTCAGGCGCTGCTGATCGGAGCCGGTGCAGGCTCCGGCAAAACCCGCGTGCTGACCCGCCGCATCGCCTGGATCTTGAGCCAGTTCGGCGCATGGCCGAGCCAGATTCTAGCCATCACCTTCACCAACAAGGCCGCCGCCGAAATGCGCGAAAGACTCGGCTCGCTGATCGGCCCGGTGGCCCAGCGCATGTGGGTCTCCACCTTCCACTCCGCCTGCGTGCGCATTCTGAGGCGCGACGGCAAGTCCATCGGACTCAAGTCCGGCTTCTCCATCTACGATTCCGCCGACTCCGAGCGACTCGTCAAAATCATCGCCACCGAATTCAACCTCGACATCAAGCGCTACACTCCACGCTCGATTCTCGGCCATATCTCCGACCTCAAGAACAATCTGACCGGTTGGAAGGAAAACCTCGCCGTTCACGCGCCCGACTTCACGCCCGGCCAGCGCGGCTACCAGTTCGGCACGGTGGGCGACCTTGAAGCCATCTACGCGGTGATCTACGCCGAATACGAGCATCGCTTGGCCCTGGCCAACGCCGTCGACTTCGACGATCTGATCGGCCGCACGGTCGAGTTGCTGCGCACTGACCCGGCCGTCGCCGAGTACTACCATCACCGCTTCCGTTACATTCTGGTCGACGAGTATCAGGACACCAACCACGCCCAGTACGTGCTCGTGCGCGAGCTGGCCGGCGTGGACACGGGGGAGAAGGCCATCCCGGGCGCGCCTAACGCCGGCAAGTCCGGCCCCGCCTGGATCACCGTGGTGGGCGATTCCGACCAGTCCATCTACGCGTTCCGTGGTGCCGACATCCGCAACATTCAGGACTTCGAGCAGGACTTCCCGAACGCCAAGACCATCATGCTCGAACAGAACTATCGTTCGACGCAGACCATTCTGGATGCGGCCAACGCGGTGATCAGCAACAACGAGGGCCGCAAGCCCAAGAAACTGTGGACCGCGCTCGGCAAGGGCGAGCCGATCGTCGGCTACGCGGCGGACAACGCCCAGCAGGAGGCCCAGTGGGTGGCCACCGAAATCGCGCGCCTGCACGCCGAAGCGGGCATCGCCTACTCCGACATGGCGATCATGTACCGCGCCAACGCCCAATCCCGCTCGCTCGAAGAGGCGCTGATCAACACGAATCAGCCGTATCAGCTCGTCGGCGGCACCAAGTTCTACGAACGTCGCGAAATCAAGGATGCGCTGGCCTATTTGCAGGCGCTCGTCAATCCGGACGACGATGTGAATCTACGCCGTATTCTCAACGTGCCCAAGCGTGGGCTTGGCGACCGCGCCGAAGGCGTGCTGCTCGCCTACGCGCGCGAGCATGGCACCAGCTTCTTCTACGCACTCATGCACTTGGATGAGATCGAGGTGCCGACACGCACCGCCACCTCGCTACGAGCATTCCGCGATCTGATGGGCGCGCTCTCGCAGTTCACGCGCGCGCACGACTCCAAGCCCAGCGAGATCGTGGCCGAAGTATTGGAGAAGTCGGGCTTAAGGGCCGAACTCGAGAAATCCGTGGACCCGCAGGACGCCTCCCGTCTGGAGAACCTCTCCCAGCTGCAGTCCACTGCCGCCGAATTCGAACAGAACACGCCTGACGCCACGTTGTCCGCATTCCTGGAGACCACCGCGCTTGTGGCCGACTCCGACCAACTACCCGGCGAGGCGGAGGACTCCGGCAAGGTGACGCTTATGACCTTGCACACCGCCAAGGGCCTCGAATACCCGGTGGTGTTCCTGACCGGCATGGAGCAAGGCACATTCCCACACCAGCGTGCCATGGAAGACACCACTGAACTGCAGGAGGAACGCCGACTCGCCTATGTGGGCATCACGCGCGCCAAGCAGCGACTGTATGTCACGCGCGCCGCCGTCCGCTCCCAGTGGGGCCAGGCCGCCGATATGATGCCCAGCCAGTTCCTCGACGAGATTCCGGATTCGCTGATTGATTGGAAACGCCGTGAAGCCGGCGTGGAGCGTATGCGCGCCAGCTGGGAGACCGATGGATTCGCCGACGATTTGGGCGGCTGGGATGATGACGATTTCGGCGGCGCCGCGTTTGGCGGGTCGTCGACGTTCCGGCTCGCGTGGTTCGTCCGGTTCGGGTTCATCCTATGGGTCGCGGTCGCGGTATGGGTCGTCGTATGGCTCGGGTTCCGGCTCTCGTCGTATGGTTCCCGTTCATCGTCGTATGGTTCCCGCTCCGGCTCGTCCTCCTATGGTTCCCGCTCCCGTTCGGGTTCGTCCTATGGTTCTTCAGGCTCCGGTTCGAGGTCGTCCTACGGGTCGCGTTCCCGTTCCGGTTCTTCGTCCGGTTCATATGGTGGCACCCGTGGCGGCAAGGTCACCACGCGCCGTACCGCACCGAAATCCGATTCGACCGGCTCTGCCGTGCCTAGCTCGAAGCTCACCAAGGACAATGGCCTGAATATCGCCGACTTCGCCGTGGGCGACATGATCAGCCACGACCAGTACGGTCTCGGCAAGGTCACCGACGCACAAGACAAGGGCCGCAATTCGGTAATCACCGTGGACTTCGGCTCCGCCGGCGTCAAACGCCTCATGCTCCGCGTAGCGCCGATTGAGAAGTTGTAGATAAATTGGCCCCTCTGACGAGGGGCTGAGTTATATACCAAATAAATTCGCAAAAAACAAGACTTGTGTTCTTCATCACAGTGTGGGCATAATGCGGAGGTTGTGCCTACGAGCCCTGGGAACAGGGGAGAGGAAAAAGTAGTTATGAAGAACAAGCTGTTTGCATCCGTGCCCAATATTCTGTTCGGCGCGCTGATCACCATCGCGCCCCAGACCTTTGCGCACGCCTGCACCGGCCATGACATGCCGGGGGCCTGCCACTACTCGCAGCAGGCGGCCACCGGCATCGGCGTCGTCATCCTCGTGTTCGGCGTCGTGGCTTTGTTCGTCGCCCCGCAGATTCGCATCGGCCTCAATATCGCCGCCGCAGCCGACGCCCTGCTACTACTCGCCGTACCCACCTTTCTGATCGGCATCTGCAAGGGCGCGATGATGCACTGTCGCATGGTTATGCTGCCCACGCTCATCGTGCTCGGCGTGCTCACCATCGTGTTCGCGGCCATCGCCATCTGGCTCGACTCTCGCGCCGCCAAGCGCAACTGATCGAGCAGACGGCCGGAGCCCAGCCATTCCGAACGCTGGACTCCGGCCTCGCTTATTGCAACCGCACTATAAGCAACATAAGGATTCATCGTGCCATCCCATATCGCATTGCGCGGCCTTCCGATTGAAAACCTCAAACGCAAGCCGTTCCGCACCGGCGCACTGCTCGCCGTCGTCACCATCCTCGCGCTGACATTCTTCGGCGGCACCATGCTG
>ENA-OQDL01001542-OQDL01001542.1-human-gut-metagenome-genome-assembly--contig:-NODE-1542-length-11170-cov-7.700987_pt1 | contig 11170 bp, 21 predicted proteins | sample MGYA00242782_ERZ504609 | MGnify/ENA primary metagenome ERZ504609 (study PRJEB26092, sample SAMD00036320) | human gut metagenome | host: Homo sapiens | study: EMG produced TPA metagenomics assembly of... | reverse complement strand
TTTAACGCTCCATCATAGGTGTGAGTTTCCCAGATGGCCTCAAATTCCGCCTGCTCTATGATGCAGGCGTGGAATTCCTCGCCCCAGACATGGGCGTTCAATTCCTCCACGGTGGGGATCGGCGTGATCTCGATGACACCGTCGTAAAGGTCAGGGATGTTGCGGGTGCGGCCATCCGCAAAGATGTCAATGGAGCGGAGGGCCAGCCGCTCATTTTCGGTATCCACTTCATAGAGGATGACCGATGGTTCACCCTCCGGTGCGCCCTCCCAAAAGAGCTTGATGTACTCGATCATTCCATTTCCCTCATTTGAACCAATGCCACCCCGTCATGGTGCCGGTTACCTCATCTATCTGTACCGCAATATCATAATTGCCGCGACAGCCCAGCAAAGCTGTAGGATGGTCGTTTTCCAGAATCAAATCATAAAACTCAACCGCTATGTCTTGAAATTCCTTCGGAATCTCCAGTGCAGAGAAGAAATCCACTGATTGAGCATTTTGGAAAAATTCAATGGCCGTTTTACTGCATTTTACTATAATCCCTGTTTGAGTGGTCAACTCTTTCATGCTTTCACAACCTCGCTCATGTTCAGATACATCCCCATCGTTTTTTCATTGTCACAGGCCGCCCGGATCATTTTGGACAGCAGCATCAAATCGTCGATGTATTGGGAGTACACGCAGAACACATCTTCGTCGGAGTCGAAGTGAAACAGATCCACGCCGCTGTTATTTTCCTCGAACTCCTGGATCACGCCCCGGACAAGCCGCTCCCAGTCCTCGCTGCTGCCGATCAGTCCCAGCCGTCGGAATTCCTCTGTCCGGAATCCGTCACTGATTTTCAGCAGAAGGGAGATCGCATAGGGGTGGTGGGGAATGAGAAAGAATGGCGCGATCTGCTCCGGCTTCGCCCAAATTTTGAAGGGCGGGCGCGGGTCAGGTATCCAGGGCAAGATTTCCCATTCGTCCTCCGGTCGGTTTCCGTATTGGCAAAGGTCTTTCATAGTGTTCTCCTCATTCGATGTCGTTTCGTTCTTCTTTTACATCCAGTGGAGCACCGTCCAGAGATGTGATCTGTGCCAGCTCTGTTTCCGTCAGATTTTTCAGGAAAATGCAATATTCGTCCGGGTGGCCTCCCACAAATTCCATTTTAGGCATCCCAATCTGCTCCGGGTCGGTAATCCACAGGCAAGGTTCTCCTGTTGCCCAAAACCGAGTCAGGGTAAGAATTTGGCCGTTGAAAATAACTTCCTGTTCCATCCTCATTCCTCCTGCATTTGCCTCAGCAGCTTCACGATCCGCTCCCGGTTCTTTGCGGTTTTCATGAAGGTGGGGAGATGGTCAGCCTGGGTCATTTTCGCTCTTCCCGGCGGCTTTTCCCGCAGGTCGGCGCTGAGATAGCCGATCAGATAGGCAAGATGTTCTCGGTTGAGTGCCCATACAGGTTTTCCCTGAAATGAAGTCAAAAACCATAGTTCCAACCCGAAATAAGGTTCTCTCCCATCCCTGATTTCGCCAATATATGAAAACGCCTCCGCTGTTTTATGAACTTCTCCCGACATGGTTTTCCCACAATAGGGACAGGCCACATAGAGAACGGAAAAGGGCTGTTTTGCTGTATCTTCAATATCCACTCGATAGTACCTGCCGCAGTTTTTGCATTGGTTATGGACATCATAACGGTAGATCGTCCGGTCGCGGGTCTCCTGATGGCCGCAGCTCAGGCAGCGGAAATAGGCGTTGTCATCATCCGCTGTTACCATGCCCGTGCCATGGCACTTGGGGCATTTCACCTGAATGCCGGAGGTCAGGGCGTTGTATGCACTGTATGTAAAGTAGGGTTTATCGACGATTCGGCTCATGCGCCCACACACTCCTTTCATCCGTCTTTCTCTAAATAAAATCCTCATACGCAGTTGGAGAACTCTCCAGCAGCAAAGCGGTGGATCTGCCCATCAATCTCTACCTGCCAGACCTCGAAGGTATGGTCTTGGTGATAGATGGGGTCTTTGATTTTTACCCGCTTGCCGGTGGTTTGCCAGTCGTAGTCAAAGATGTTCACACCGAACAATTTGCATTGACCGTCCGGGCCAAAGGTTTCATATTCCCAAGCCATGTGATGCCTCACACTTCCGTGCGCTGCCAGCCGTTCAGCCGCTCCTGCACCGCATCAATCTTCCAGCCTTCGCCCACACGCTTCATAAGAAAGCGGCGGTCAAAGCCGGTGTTTTTCTCCCTGGTGTAGATGTAGAGCTTGTTTTTGGTGATCTGCTCTGCGTCAAGGAATTCTTCCCCGTTGTAGGTGCCCTGGGCGCTGTATGAGAGGCCCAGAGGTCGATAGCCCGGACGGGGCTTTTCGCTCACATATTTCTCCCAGATCGTCAGCAGACGGGACACTGCCTCAGCACCTTCAAACCCGGCCTGCTCCATGTACTGCTCCCACTGCGTCATCTCGGCAAAGAAAGCGGACAGCACCCTGCGGCATTCCGCCGCCTGCTCATCCAGCTGGACGGGCTTTTTGGACTTTTCCCGCTGGAGCTGGAAGAAGTGTTCCATCTGCTCCTGGGTGAATTGCACATGGGCCACTGGCTCGATGCGGTTGTTGCCAGCGATGGCCAGCAGGCCCTCATAGGTAACGGCGGTATGGTCGATCTGGATGTGGGAGAGCTTGGGGATGGAGGCCGCCTGGAGCAGACCGGCATCATCCAGCCCGGTACGGTTGAACGTCAGAAGGTCCAGCTTGCAGCCTTGCAGAGCGGACAGACTGCTGCCGTGGATGGCGGCGTTACCGTCCAGCAGCAGATAACGCAGCTTGGGCATAGCGGAAAAAACGGGGAAACAGGCGTCAGTGAGCGCACCGTCCTCCACGCCGAAGTTGGCCATGCTTTTATGTCCGGCAAAAGGGGCAAGCAGTTCATCCGTCACCGGATAGCCTTTCACATGGAAGCCCACCAGGGTGTAACCGGCCAGCTGCTCCATGATCTCTACGGTCAGTTCCGGGACTTCAAACTGCTTTTCTCCGTCTAAGGTCAGGACACCGCTCTCCCAGTTCACTGTCCGCGCCCGTTTTGGTAATTCCATAGCGCGCCTCCTTATTCCTGCTCTTTGTAACTGGCTTCAATGTCGATGAAGCGCACATACACGGCGCAGACTTCGCCCTTTGCGTCATAGCCGAAGTAGACGGGATAGTAACCGTCACCCCAGCCAGAGGCAAAGATGGGCAGATTGCAGTCCGTGTCCGGCACCGTCCAGTTGAGCCAGTCGCCGCAGTCTCCCTGATATTTGGGGTGGGCTTTGGCGTTTTCCTCCAGGAGATCGCAGAACAGGTCGTTGTAGGGGTCAATGTCCGGGTCCTCCTCCAGCCGCTTGGCCCAGTATACCTTAAAGGCCGCCTGGGTCTGGATGTCCGCAATACACCCCATCCCGGCGTCTACGCCGAAACCGAAGTAGTCGTCATCTCCCAGCGCCGCGTCCAACTCCTCGTTGCCCGTCATGCCCAGCTCATAGCGGACAGGCTTTTCCTGGCTGACCTCCACCTTGACACAGGCATAGCGGTCACCATATTTCTCACTGGGCACCACACAGATCTTTACGGGATAAGTCCCGGCGGGGATCGTTTGAAGGAACGGCGGTGTGTCCTCCAGCTCCACCAGCGGGTCGCAGGCGAAGATCTGCCCGGTGGGGAAATGAACAGTGCCGATGTCCAGTACATCCACCGCCATGTTCCCAATTACTTTCTCTGTAAAATGGGCCCCAAGTCATCTTTACAAGTCAGTCTATCCTTGATTGCTTCGTATTTGTTCAGCCATTCAGTTGTAGGCATATCAGTTTCCTCCTGTTAATTCTATTTCTTGATGTACACACTCTTTGAGCCGTCCCAGCAGCAGTGGACACACCGGCCATTCTGGAAATGATGGGAACAATTCGGGTAGCCATAGAGAACATGGGCACATTCCGGGCACAGCCCCATCATCTTTGATGAGCCTTTGAAAAACAGGCTGCCGCACTCATCACAAAGGGCCAGTTCTTTTTCTGCCATGGGTCTCACCAGTCCCTTTCCCGGATGGCCTCCTCAATATCAATCGGAATGCCGAACCACTCCAGAATGTAGGCCACAGTGACTCCAATACAATCCCGTGCCACGGTTTCGATCTCGCTGTCGTTCTCATAAAATTCATCTTGGAGGTCATTGATGCCGCAGACCGCCTCATCCAGCGTTTCCTGCACCACTTCGGTATCGGTTTCGCCGTTCTCCAGCAGGTCGATGACCTTCTGGAGTTCGTCCTTTACCTTATCCACCAGAAAAGTAGGATAGTAATCGTCCTGATACATCTCGTCCAGCAGTTTATAATTGGGGTCAAATGCTTTCATCGTGATTGCTCCTTTCTCATTCAAACATCAAACCGTATGATTCGGTCAGGCTTCCGTCGTCCTCGTGGAATATACACTGATACACAGGCTCACGCTGGGTTGCTTTGCGGAACCGCTCCAGAACCGGAGCCAGCGGCTCACCGGTAGGGATGCCTAGCGCATCAGACACCCGCCGCAAGCTGTCCATATCCATATCTTCCAAGTTACAGTTGCGATGTCTCTGCCCATACTCCTCCAATGTCTTGGAATCCACATACTGCTTTGCATCACAGCAGTCGTGCCAGCAGATACAATTCACAAGCAGGGAAAAGAGATCGTCCATGCTCTCGGCCAGACGGCCTGCCTCCCCTTCGCTGCTGTAATATCCAATGGAGCCATCTTCCAGCAGATGGTATTCTCCGCCGGAGCCATCTCTGGCAAAAGCCATGCCGGGCAGTGTGAAGGTTGCTCGGCCGTCCGCCTCATCCCGCGGGGATAACTCATCCAGCAGGAAGAAGTCAAACAGCGAATCAAATTCATCCGCCAAATCAGGGTTTTCATGCAATATCTTCAAATAGTCCATAGCCGTTTTCCTCCGTTTACGGTTCTTGGGTCATTTTGCGCAGCTGTTCCAGCCACAGCGTTTCTTCCATTATCTCATCATTTTGGTAAAAATGGTCTTTGTCGCGGGCCAGATGATCGACAAGTGGAGCCGCGTCCACAGGAGTGCAAACTGTAAAACTGTCCCGATCCGCGCCCTTGATCTCTCGGTTGAGGTAGTACACCCGCTTGGCATCGCGGGAATACCAGTGCCCAAGCAGTTCCCAGGAAGTCAGCTCTGCTTTGGAAAGCTGCTTGCCGTAGGCATAGATCCGCTTCTCATCTCTGGCAAAATAGGTATCGCCCAACGAGCGGAAAGAGGAAACTTCCGCACCCTTGATGATCTTCACCTTGCCGTCCCCGTTGTGGAAGTAGACCTGCCGGCCGTCCTTTGCATATCCCTGGGGCGCACCCGAATCGTTCTGACCGTTGTCTAATATCTGGAAGGCTGCCAGCTCTACATCTGGGATTCTTCCGCTGGTGGTGTAGACGGCTGTTTTGTCCATGGCGTAGGCATAGTTTAACACCCGAAACGATGCCGGGTCTGCTCCACGAAGGCGAATCCCGCCGAGAAAGCAGGCCGTAGAGGATTTACCCCAGTAATGCCAGCAGCAAAAGTCTTTGGGCTCAACACCTTTGAGCAGACTGTTTTCATATAGGCTGGAGAAATAGACCGCTCCATCCCGAAGGAAAAATTCGTTGTCCACTGGCTCTGTGTTGGTAATTGGTTGCAGCGTTTCTTCGTGCTCGGCTGTGACGCTCAACTCGATCTCATTGTCACTGTAAATTAAGTAGAGTCCATGAGGAGCCTTTCTATCGAAATGCAGTTCAATGTCATGGTATTTGAGGATCAAAGGTTTCCCGCCGCTTCTCATGGTGGAAACGGCATCGGGCTTGCCAAATACCTCCATGATCTCATCCTGTGACATTCCGAATTTCAGCGGTGAAATGTCCCACGGATTCTGCAATATTTGATTGCGCCAAATAGTAAAGTCCTGTTTCATAGTTTTCCGTCCAGTGCCTCCACAGTTTTCATGGCAGCGGAATCAAAGTTGCACTGCTGCAGTTCCCGTTCGATCAGGGCAAACACATCCGGAAAGCACTCGATCTCGTCCTGGTACTCATATTTCGCATACAGTTTCCCGTACTCCGAGATCCAAACCTCCGCCGGGTAGTAGTAGCCGATATGACCGATGGGCTGGCACTTCTGACCAGCTGCCTGCTCGATCTCTGCCAGCTCACAGCCGGACATATCCCGGAAATAGGCGTCCTCCAAATGGTTTTTGATCCCGTTGACCAGGTAAGGGAACAACGCAAACTCAAAATCCGCCGCCCATTTCAGCTTTTTCTGCGCCAGGTACCACTCACAGCACAGGCCGAAATACTTGCGGTAAAACCGCTGGGTGGTCTTCATCATCGGGACGCCATGATCGGCGTAATACTTCTCCACAATGGAAATATCCACACTGCGGCCTTCGTACCACCCGGCGTACTCCATCAGCTGCTTAACCTTGCTGCCCAGATCGCCAGAGATAGGGATGCGTTCTTTAATCATGGTCTCACCTCTCATTCGTAAGCTGATCCTGCACCTCTTTGGGCAGGTCATTCCACAAAATATCGTATGTAAACTCCCGAATCTCCGGGTAACACTCCCGTGCGGTCTTTTCCGCAATATCTCTATTCAGGTAGTGCATCTCTTGGTGGAAAAACCAGTTGAGTTTTTCCATCAGCCGGTAGAGTCGGATCTGTTCTTCTTGGGTCATGGGACAGCTCCTCGGATTGTCAAAGGATAGAATAGCTTTATTTATGCCAGCTCGGCATCCAAAATCTGAACTTGGTTTCCGCTCTCGTTCACATAGTAAAGGGCGATATAGTCGATGCCGTCCCGCTTGACCTGTTCCCACGGCATCCGTTCACCGTTGATCAGTTCCACGGTACCCGCTTCATCCGGTTCGAAGTCCTCTTTTTCGTCCTCATAGTCGATACTGTAACCCAGCTCCAGAACCAGTTTGGAGGCAGGGATTTCGTACCGCTTGAGGGGACGGTGTTCCAATTCAGATGGATCGTGTTCATCACAGAACAGATTGTCGTAGCCATGCCGTCCACCATCAAAGATGACGAACTCCTCGCCGCTCTCCGGATCGCGGGCTGCCACCAGTCCGGGGGCCTCGTCGCTATCTATGATATAGAATTGGGGTTCTCCCTTTACTGTGAGCAGATCTCCGTAATACCAAACCTCCAGCAGTTCATTGCCAGTGGTAGAACACAATGTCACGGTGGACAGGCGTTTCTGCGCCCACTTCTTCACATGGCCAGTGAGCCAAGTGGGATATTTCTCAGTCATCATAATCTTTCGCCTCCTATTTCAATTTCAGCACAAATCCCCAGATGCTCACCACGATCAGGAGGACGCCCAGCAGGAAGAAAACCACACGCCGGTATCCTCTGCTGTGGCGGTGGGCATCCCGCGTACCAGCGGGGTCGCAGAGCCAGTTCCAGTTGCGGATTGCCCCAATTAAAATCACGGCCCCGATGAGCACCGAGGCAATGTACCAATGCTCTTGCAAAAATGCTGTGATCTGTTGGCTGTTCATTCTACTTCCTCCTCACGCAAATACCTGCTGATATTTCTCTTTCAGTTCCTTCGGTGCTGTCTTGATGACCTTGCTACCACCATTTTCGGAATTCTTTCCCCAGATGGCCCAGAGCAGGCTCTGCCAAGCGATGGCACGGAATTTCGGGTCTTTGTTTTCTTCCGGCAAGAGATAAGCGGAAAAGCGGCGCTTGACTGTCAGCAGCGCATCCAGGCTTTCCGCATTGGCAATCAGGCTGCGAAATTCCTTGGCAGGCTCCAACCACTGCATAGACAATGCGCCCCGCACCAATACCCCCAGCGTCCATGGTTGAAACCCAAACTTCCGGATCAAGGCATGAAGAAATTTTCCTTGCAGTGAGGAGTGCTCGTCGTCGCAGAAATCCAGATACTCCGTTACCAGCGGTGCCCATCGTTCTCCCTCCAGTCCTAGGGCGAACACAGCAAAGGTGCCGGGCATCGCACAGGCTTCATCCGCGAGGTTTTGGTACCACTCATCCTCCCGCATAGCCAGATGAACATATCGCTCCATAGCCGGATGCAGATTGGGGTGTTGTACAGCGCAGGCAAAGAGCTGATTGACTCCCTTCTTGGGTAGGCCGGGAATGGGCAGATAGAGTTTTTCCTTCCCACGGAACTCTACCGAGTAACTGTTGGGAAAATTCCTCCTGCTCCAACACCGCACACAGGTAGTCCAGGATTTCAGCATAGCACTCCTCGGTGCAGTCCTTAGCCGTAATGCGGATGGTGGCAAACGCATCGTTGGCTGATGCGGTGAAATGCTCCGTCTTACGGCGCTGGATGTCCTTTGGCAATTTGCCGCTGCCGGCTGTTTTCAGCTGCTTTACCAGATCCGGGCGAAGCTGGGAAACCAAGCCGAGGATATGTTCGGTGGTAAGGGATTCAAAACTCTGTCCATACATCGTGCAGCAGACCGCCACATAGCAGGCAAAGTGCAGCAGACCTTCGTCCACATCCTCCGGGCGCAATTCCGGCAACACCGTGCATGGCGGAAAGACTGTAAAGCCATCGTCCCGCTCTCCCACAAGGAAGAACCGCTCCTGCACCTGCTTTTCTATGTACTTCTCCAATGTATAGCGGATCTCTTCCCAGCCAACCAGCCGCCGCATGGCATCGCAGACGGAAACAGCATCCTCACAGGGAAATTTCTTCAGCAGCAGTCCGGTCAAATACCGCTCCAGCAGTTGATCGGGAAGAAACGGTGTCCCGTTGTGATTTCGCACCACGGTCGGGTAGGCAGAGTGATTTTCACGGGCAGTGCCATTCAGCATATTCCGAATGCAGAGATCTGCCTCCGCCAGCACCTCTGGTGAAGTGTCCGGTTTATGAATCAGATAGTAGCGGTCATTTATGCCGTCGCGTTTTGGCAAACTCATGCTTGATCACCTCTTTTCAGACAATAAAAAAGCCCCACGCCGCACTGTCATAAAGACAGGCTGACGCAGGACATGAAGAAGCCGCGTTGAAGGAGCCGCATCCACCAGCAGATGTAGTTTCTTCAACAACCAAAATATTTTTTTCGTATCTTAAAGCAGCAAATTGCTGTCCAATATATTTGTTCATAGCGGCACCATTTGTTCTGAGCGTAGTTTTATATCTTATTATATCACAGCACCCCTTCAATGAAAATATTTTGTTGGAAATGCTAATGAAAAATTTTTGTGAATTTGTTAAGGCGCAGGGGCTGTTATCTCCATAGTGTCTGGATGGATCAGAGTGATTACTTTTCCCTGATGCAAGGCATAGTTGACTGTCTGTGCTGTGCCTGAGCGCAGCTTTTTCTGATTATCAAACACACCGATGAGGTACTCTGCATGATCGACCATATAGTAATTCCTTTTTTTATAACTGGAAACATCCGCAGAATGTGAAATAACAATCGAATCGTTTGCGTTTTGGATCAGCTTTTTCAATCTATGTCTACTCTGATCCGGCCATTTAGAGTCATAGCCGATGAAGGGAATTACAACGATAATTTTAATATCCTCGTATCCTGTTTGTGCTCTCAATATTAGAAGCTGTTCTCCAGCCCACATATCCACACCAAGAGCACCGCCGACAAAAAAAGTACGGACAAATTTCTCGTCATGGAGTATGCGAAACTGCTCCAGGAGACATTCTTTCAGCTTTTGGCATAGAGGAGCTTCCTCATTATATCCAAAGCAAAATCTTGTTGGTCTGTGGCCGGTAATGGCACAGGCATACTGATTCATACAAATCACCCTTGATAACTGCCTTGATTACGCATATAAAACAAAAATAACGCAAATAATAATGCGTATAAAGGTTATATTACAAAATTATAACACAACATATACGAAGTATCAAGAATTGCTTTCTGCTATGCTAAAAGAGCAGAGAGGTGAGCGTATGGACGAAGAATTTATCCGCAATCGAATCACAGAATTACGATTGAAAAAAGGCGTTTCAGAATATCAGATGAGCATGGAGTTAGGGCAGAACAGAAGCTATATTCAGGCGATTTCTTCCGGGCGTTCTATGCCGTCTATGAAGCAGTTTCTCAACATTTGTGAGTATTTTGAAATCACGCCGCTTCAATTTTTTGATGCACAGGAGAATAACCCTCAGCTTATCAAGAAGGCTTTGGACGGAATGAGAAAGATGTCAGATGACGATCTGATTATGCTGATTGGTTTTATAAGTCGCTTAAACACAGAAAACTAACGATAGGAGGCAGTAAGCGTCCCGTCGTTAGTTTTTTCATTTTATGCGCAGCATATTGTGGCAAGCAATGCTTGTGGCTATCCATTTCGCCACAAACTGCTTGTTGAGGGCAGTGCCCCCAAGCCCCTTTGAACACAGAATTTCATTCTGTGGCTGCGCGTTCTGCGAACGCTTTTGACCAGGACCAGCTTATCGCTGGCCGTGGTCTTTTTCTTTTTCAACATCCTGTTCTACCTCCATTTTCAGCACTCGATCCACATTGGCCTTTGCCGTTAAAAGCTCCCGCATTTCCTCACGGGAACGCCGGTACTCGGCATAGGTCTTTTTCTTTTCTTCCAGCAATTTCGCGTACTCCGTCTGCAACTCTTTGACCTTTGGCAACTTCTTGACTCCCATCTCATCAAAGGCATTCTTGGCAGCCTGGTGGAGTAGAATTTCTTCCTCATGCTCCTCCCGGAATTTCTTAGAGTAGCCTGCCTTGCGGTATGCCGCATAGACCTCACGGGTCTTGGCATAATTTACAATGTGAGTACGCAGAACAGCAATCTCTGCCATGCGCTTTTCAGCTGCTTTGATCTGTGCCGAAAGCTCATTGTGATGTGCCGTGGCAGCCGCAGCCTTTTCTTCCAAAACCGCATACTCCAACAGGTTATTCTCTGACAGGTAATTCATGGTCTGTGCCATTTGTTTCAGATTGAAAACCTTGGCCCATCGAGCATAGCCAGCACCTTTTCCTGCCTGCAATTTTGCCTGAATGTCCACCAGCAGATTGACCTTCGGCGGCTCTGCCTGTGCGACCACTTTCTTTCGTGGGGTATGCGCTTTCTTCCCGGAGAGAACCGCCTGCAAATCTTCCAATCCATATCCTTCGCCCAGGCTGTCCATTCGGGCGGCTTTCTCCCAACCGGGGAGCTTCAG
>ENA-OQDL01001541-OQDL01001541.1-human-gut-metagenome-genome-assembly--contig:-NODE-1541-length-11182-cov-2.919674_pt1 | contig 11182 bp, 15 predicted proteins | sample MGYA00242782_ERZ504609 | MGnify/ENA primary metagenome ERZ504609 (study PRJEB26092, sample SAMD00036320) | human gut metagenome | host: Homo sapiens | study: EMG produced TPA metagenomics assembly of... | reverse complement strand
GTTTTACAGCCTCTTCTACAAAACGGTCATAAATGCTTTCCTGGACAAAGACTCTGGAACCTGCGCAGCAAACCTGGCCCTGGTTAAAGAGGATGCCCATCTGAAGTCCGTCCATTGCCATTTCCCAGTCACAGTCTTCAAAGAAGATATTGGCAGATTTTCCACCCAGCTCCAGTGTAGCAGGGATCAGTTTCTGGGCTGCTGCCAGAGCTACATTTCGTCCTACTTCTGTAGAGCCGGTAAAGGCAAGTTTTCTAAAGCCCGGATGATCTAACATATACTGACCGGATTTGGAGCCGGAACCGGTGATCACGTTAAATACGCCTGCAGGGATCACATCCTGGACCAGTCTTGCAAATTCCAGAACGCTTAAAGGTGTGGTGCTGGATGTCTTAAATACAGTACAGCAGCCGCTGGCAAGAACAGGAGCCAGTTTCCATGCTGCCATTAAAATGGGAAGTTCCATGGAACGATCTGGCCTACTACGCCGATCGGTTCTCTTAAGATCAGGCTTAAGGTGTCTTTGCCAAGAATATTGGCACTTCCCTCTTCTGCCTGGATGCAGCCTGCAAAGTAACGGAAATGGTCAGCTGCCATAGGGATATCTACTGCCAGTGTCTCACGGATGGGCTTGCCGTTGTCCATGGACTCTACCATAGCCAGATGTTCCTTATTTTCATCAATGATGGCAGCGATCTTATTTAAAACGGCGGCTCTTTCTGCAACTGTAGTATGCTTCCATGTTTTAAAAGCTTCCCATGCTGCTTTTACTGCCTCATCTACATCTTCCTTTGTTGCCTGGGCACACTCTGCTAATACGCTTCCGTCTGCCGGGCAGATTGTTTTAAATGTTTCATGGGCAGAAGCATCTTTCCACTGACCTCCGATAAATAACTGATAACGTTCCTGTAACTTTGCCTTTTCCATATTATTTTCCGCCTTTCTTATGCAATTTCTTTGCAGTCTTTCATGCCTTTTGCCACTGGACCATTTCCATTTCCATTTTCATAAAGCCCGCAGATCTTATTAATAAGCAGCCTTGAAAATTCCGATTACCTGTTCTTTGGTAGCCTTTCTCGGGTTGGTCAGCTGGCATACGTCCTTCATTGCATTTTCAGCCATGATCTCATAGTCTTCTTCTTTTACTCCAAGACTTCTCAGGTTCTGTGGGATACCTACCTGCTCGCTGAGCTGGCGGATGGCTGCAATGGCTTTTCTGGCTGCTTCCATAGTGGAAAGTCCGTCAATGTTTTCACCCATTGCCTTTGCAATGTCTCTGAAGCGGTTTGCATTTCCGATCAGGTTAAACTCTTCTACATGAGGAAGGAGGATAGCGTTGCACACACCATGAGGCAGGTTGTAGAAACCACCTAACTGATGAGCCATCGCATGAACATAACCTAAGGAAGCATTGTTAAAAGCGATACCGGCCAGGTACTGTCCGTATGCCATTTTGTCTCTTGCCTTCATGTATTCTCCATTTGCGACTGCCTTTGGCAGATACCGTGTGATCATGGTAATAGCCATGGTAGCAGCTGCATCTGTCAGTGGATTTGCATTGGTAGAAACATAAGCTTCAATAGCATGGGTCAAAGCATCCATTCCGGTAGCTGCTGTCAGTGACGGTGGCATGCCTACCATCAGCTTGGGATCATTGATGGCGATCTGTGGTGTCACTCTCCAGTCTACGATCGCCATTTTTACATGACGGCTGGTATCTGTAATGATACAGAAGCGGGTGATCTCAGAAGCAGTTCCTGCTGTGGTGTTGATGGCAACCATAGGGCACATAGGCTTTTGTGACTTGTCCACACCCTCATAATCCCGGATGTTTCCTCCATTGGAAGCTACAATGCCGATACCCTTTGCACAGTCGTGGGAAGAACCACCGCCAAGAGAGATAATAGAGTCGCATCCATTTTCCTTGAATACCTTAAGACCGGCTTCTACGTTTACATCCTTCGGGTTTGGCTCTACCCCGCCAAATACAACGCTTTCAAGCACCAGAGTCCTTTAAGATATCCTGAACCATCCGGGCCATTCCCTGTTTTGCCAGAAATGCGTCTGTTACAATGAGAGTTTTCTTTCCTCCCAGGCTCTGCATTAAGGAACCTGTTTCCTTTACGGAATCTTCTCCAAATAAGTTTCTTGTAGGCAGAAAATAATAAGTTGTTCCCATGTGTCCGTACCTCGTTTCTTTGCTTATTTTTTTCACTCATTTTCCTACAGGGAGTTTTTTATTTTGGAACACTTTATTCCTCCCTGTGTGTCGGTAGGCTCATGGTAACACTGATCTGATATCTTTAAAATATCCAAAATAAAACTATTAAAGGATATCAGATTTTACCACGGATAAAAATATTACCCAGTCTTCTCACCGCTTCCGTCAGGCGGCTTTCATCCATATCAGAATAATTTAACACTAAAATATGATCATATTCCGGGTTCTTCTCACTGCAGAACCGGGACAGACATGAAATATGGATACCCATATTTTCCGCTGCCTCTTCAATCTCCGTATCTGTCATGGAAGTATCTACTTTTTACCAACAGATGAGTGCCGCTCTCACCTCCGTCCACGCTGACTGCTGGCAGTAGCACCGATTGTTTTAAGATACGCTTTAAACGTTCTCCTTCTGCATGATAAAACTTCTTAAGACGGCTTAAATGGCGCTCAAAATAGCCATTTTCAATAAATCTTGCCAGAGCATACTGCTCACAGGTAGAGGCTGTATTGCAGTAAAAATTGGCGGTATCAATGTAGCGGCGCATCAGCTTCTCCGGAAGGACCATATAGCTGATACGGATAGCCGGTGTCAGGGTCTTGCTGAAGGTGTTCATATAGATCACGCTTTCGTGGGAGTCCATGCTCCCAAGTGCGGGAATAGACCGGGAACGATAGCGGAATTCGCAGTCATAATCATCCTCTATGATATAGCGTTCTTCTTTTTCTGAAGCCCAGCTTAAAAGCTCCTGACGCCTGGATGCAGACATAACTGTTCCCAATGGATAATGGTGCTCCGGGGATACATGGATAATGTCTGCCCCGCTGTCTTGCAGGCTTTTCATATGGATTCCCCCATCGTCCATGGCTATACTCTTCCACTTCAGCCCATATTCTTCATAGATCACAGGGATTTTCTTATATCCCGGGTTTTCCACAGCATAGACTGCGTCTGCAGGCAGAAGCTTGATCAGACGGCTATACAGGTATTCAATACTGGCTCCGATCACAATGCATTCAGGAGAAATGGTCATTCCACGGGTGCGGTATAAGTAATCCGCAATGGTCTCCCGCAGCTGGCGGACTCCCAGAAAATGACCTCTTTTTACCAGTTCTTTGTCATACTCTGACAGCACCTCCCTCATGACCTTTCTCCACATGGAAAATGGAAATTTATCATACACTGTGTTGTTGGCTGTAAAATCCGCAAACCATTGATCTTCCCTGTAAAGTTGGGGATATTCTGCCACTACAGGTTTATACTCCGGCATAGCTTCCACTGCCGCCACAAAATAGCCTTTTTTCTCTTTGGAATAAAGATAGCCTTCTACCACCAACTGTTCGTAGGCGCTTAAAACTGTCTTTACGCTGATGCCATTATCCCTGGCCAGCTCCCTTTTGGAACGGCAAGCTTTGGTCCCCGGCAGGATCCGCCCTCTTAAAATGTCTTCTTTCAGTTTCTGATACAGTTCTTCATAGAGAGAACTGCCCTTTTTCTTCTCTAACTCATAATGCAGCATTTCATCTGGTATCCATTTTTTTTCACTATTCTGGGTATTACATTGGTATCAATTTCGATTATAATAGAAAGAAAATTATTTTGTAAACCGGAGGATCACTTATGGGAGTCTATGCAATTACCGGCGGTTCCGGCGGGATCGGCCTGCGTGTGATCAGTCAATTAGAAAAACAGGGACATGAGACTATCAATATCGACTGGAAAACAGGAGATATCCAGGCCGACCTTTCTATTCCAGAAGGACGGCAGAAAGTAATTGATGAATTACACGAGCTGCATCCAGAAGGTTTAGACGGTCTGATCTTATGCGCCGGCGTTCCTGGTTCCTGTCACGATCTGCGCCTGATCCTTTCTTTAAACTTTTTCGGACGATTTCTATTATAAAAGGGGCCTACGATCTTTTAGAGCAAAAAAGGCGGCAGCTGCGTAGCCACTGTTTCCAATGCTATCTCCCAGGAGACCTGCGCATGGACTTGGCAGATATTTTAAATAATAATAATGAAGATGAACTTCGCATCCTGGATCTGGTTTCCAATTTAGATGAAAATGACCTTCTTACAGGTAACCGCCTGTACGTGGCTTCCAAGTATGCCTTAGCCAGATGGGTCCGCCGCCATTCTGCCTCTTATGCCGCAAATGGGGTTCGCATCAACGCAGTGGCACCTGGAAACGTAAACACATCCATGACTGCCACTATGTCTGTGGATGAAAAGACGGCATTAAATGCCCTTCCTATTCCTACCAAATATGGCAAAGAGACTCTTATGGAACCGGATGAGATCGCCTCTGCCATTAATTTCCTTATTTCAAAAGAAGCAAGAGGCGTCAACGGCATTATCATGTTTGTGGACGGCGGCACAGACGCCCTTCTCAATTCAGAAAAAGTATATTAGAAAGGAAACTTTCATGGAACCTGTTATCCAGAAATATCTCACAGCTCTTGAAACAAAAGATTTTGAAGCCCTGGCAGAATTATTTACCAAAAACGGCCACTACTGTGATTACTGCGCCAACGGCACATCCCAGCACGAATTTCATTTATATGGAAAAGAAGCCATTTCCATGTTTTTCCGGAATAAGTTTCTCTTCTGTCAGTATTCCATATTATCGCCCACGATCCTGAACGGCTCACAGGCAGAATTTATCGCCTCCTACGGCGGTTACCAGGTCATGGCTATTGCCAGCTTACAGCAGCTGACCGCAGACGGACATATCCGCCGACTGACCGTGCGACCGAAATAATACAATCTCACAACATCCTATACAATGAAAGGATCTGTACTCATGATAAAAGAAATAGAAAGCAGACGGAGCATCCGCCGCTATAAAGACATTCCTGTAAAAAAAGAATTAATAGAAGAAATATTAAAAGCCGGCATGCTGGCTCCTTCCTCTAAAAACCGGCAGCCATGGCATTTTATCGTAACAACAGGCTCTGCAAAGGAACAGGTCCTTAAAGCCATGGAAGCAGGACTGAAACGGGAAGAAAAACAGCCTTTTCTCCCAGAAAGTGCCCCTTATTTAGATGGTGCCAGGGCAACCCTTAAGATCATGAAAGAAGCACCTGTTATTATTTTTATCACAGACCCTCTGGCCTCTCCTATGGATCAGCCGCTGGCCATTGATGAACGTGTGTCAGAAATATGCAATGCCCAGTCCATGGGAGCTGCCATTGAAAACATGACACTGGCTGCCACAGAACTGGGCCTTGGAAGTCTTTGGATCTGTAATACGTTTTTTGCTCAGGAAGAATTAAATCACTGGTTAAATGCTGACGGCCAGCTCTATGCTGCCTTGGCTGTAGGCTACGCAGATGAAGCACCTGCTCCAAGACCAAGACGAAAAGCAGAACTGACTGTGGAGTGGCGAAAGTAACACAACCTGCATTATCCCAATGCCACATCAAGGACCATCATCAATGCAAACCCAATGGCAAATCCGATGGTACCAATATTGGAATGTTCCCCTTCTGATGCTTCCGGCACCAGTTCTTCCACTACTACGTAAAGCATGGCACCTGCTGCAAAGGAAAGGAAATATGGCATAAAGGGCTCCAGTTTTTCTGCCAATAACAGCATAAGACCGGCGCCGATGGGCTCTACAATACCGGAAAGCATACCGTAGACAAAGGCTTTTTTCTGCCCTGCCGCTTCTTTTTAAAGGAAGGGAGATAACCGCTCCTTCCGGGAAATTCTGGATCGCAATTCCCAGTGACAATGCCATGGCGCCTGCCAGTGTAATGGACTCACTTTTTGCCAGCATACCTGCAAAAGCCACACCAACTGCCATTCCTTCCGGTATGTTATGTAAGGTCACTGCAAGAACCAGCATAGTGCTCTTTTTCCAATTGCTTTTTGCGCCTTCCGGCTGATCCGTATCCATATGAAGATGAGGAACTACCATATCCAGAAACAGCAAAAACGCCATTCCTAAAAGGGAAGCCAGTTACTGCCGGAAGAAAAGCCAGTCTTCCAAGTCCATCACTCATTTCCATAGCCGGGATCAGAAGGGACCACACAGAAGCAGCCACCATCACTCCCGAAGCAAAGCCCAGAAATGCTTTCTGCACTCCGGGCTTTAATTCTCCCCGCAGGAAGAACACGCAGGCGCTGCCTGCTGTGGTTCCTATAAAAGGGATCAGTATTCCTGTTAAAATATCCATCTGCTACCTCATGTTGCTACATTGCTGCCCCATCCATAGGCGGATCTACCATCTCTAAAGAGCATCGTCATAACGATCAGTCGATCATTCCCCGAAGTTTCAGATAATCTTTGATCAGTTTGATCATCTGATCATAATCAATACGGCTGGCATTAATAGGAAGGTCATAATTTTCCATATCCATCCAGTTTCTGCCAGTGAAATATTTATGATACTCTGTGCGCTCCTTATCGATCTTCTTCATGCGGCGCAGTGCTTCTTCTTCGTCTACCTTGTCTACGTCCATAACTCTGCGGACTCTGGTAACCGTATCTGCATAGACGAAAATGCGGACTACATCATCTAACTGATCCTGAAGAACATAATTGCCACAGCGTCCAATGATAATGCAGTTTTCAGACTCTGCCAGCTTGCGGATGACCTCAGACTGGAAGCGGAACAGATTTTCCGGTGATGTAAGCCTATGTCCATCCTTTACAGGTGCGGAAAGCTCCGGCTTCATATTGGTAACTGTACGATATAATAAGTTATTCCCTGCTTTTTCATCTGCAAGACGGAAGTACTGTTCTCCAATAGCACTGGTCTCTGATGTCATTTTCAGGATCTCTTCATCATAATAATGAATACCCAACTCTTCTGCAAGGCGCATACCTGTAATACGTCCGCCGCTTCCGTACTGACGCTCGATTGTGATCACATAATGTTTATCGCTCATATGACCGACCTCCCTTGTTTTGCTATCTTAAGTATAGCACATTTTTACCTAACCGAACACTATATTATCTGAAATTTACTGAAAATTTTTCTTCAAATTTCTCATAACAACAGGTGCAACGGATACAGCTTTGCAAAAAACAGTTGACAAAACCCGCCCTATGTATTAAGATACGGATTAACAGCTAAACCGTTGAGAAAGAGGAGTAAGCTTCCAATGCATTAGCACAGAGAGCCGCAGGTGGTGGGATTGCGGTATAAGGCAGGCAGCTGAATGGACTTTTGAGGGCAGTCTTGAAATATTTCAGTAGGGACTGACGGACTCTGCACCCGTTACATTTGCAGCACATATGTTAGTATGTGAAAAGTGGACTTTCAGTCAATTTGAGTGGCACCGCGGATCATATTCGTCTCAATCACAATCGTATTGTGGTTGGGACTTTTTTTATTCCAAAATATTATTTCAAATTTTATTTTCAGGAGGTAAGTATTATGAAAAAATCTATGGCATTCCTTTTAACCGCAGCAATGGGCGCAGCTTTATTAACAGGCTGCGGAAGCTCCTCTTCTACTGCTACTACAGCAGCAGATACCACAGCAGCCCCTTCTTCTGAGGCAGCATCCTCCGAGGAAGCTTCCAGCGAAGCAGAAAACACCGCTGATGCAGACGGCTCCTACACCATCGGTATCGGCCAGTTTGCAGAGCACGGCTCTCTTGACAACTGCCGTGAAGGTTTCTTAGAAGGCCTTGCAGCAGAAGGCATTGAAGAAGGAAAGAACTTAACCGTTCTTTATCAGAATGCACAGGCTGACGGCGGTACTTCCGCACAGATCGCCAATACATTTGCAGGAAAGAACGTAGATTTAATGTGTGGTATCGCAACTCCTATGGCTCAGGCTGAATATAGCGTGGCTATGAAATCTGATATTCCTGTTATCTTCACCGCAGTTACTGACCCAGTTGCAGCCGAACTGGCAAATGCAGACGGAATCCCAATCGGCGAGATCACAGGTACCAGCGATAAGCTTCCTGTAGAGCAGCAGTTAAAGATGATCCGCGAGATCTTACCTGATGCAAAGACCATCGGTATCATGTACACCACCAGCGAAGTAAACTCTGAGTCTGCGATTGCAGAATACAAGGAACTGGCTCCAAATTATGACTTTGAGATCGTAGACTCCGGTATCTCCTCTTCTGCAGATATTCCTCTGGCAGCAGATACTTTAATTGGAAAGGTTGACTGTATCACAAATCTGACCGATAATACAGTAGTAGCATCTCTTCCTGTTATCTTAAGCAAGGCTTCCGCAAAGAACATTCCTGTATTCGGAAGTGAGATCGAGCAGGTAAAGATCGGCTGCCTGGCTGCTATGGGTCTTGATTATGTAGAACTTGGCAAGCAGACCGGTGAAATGGCTGCAAAGGTATTAAAAGGCGAAGCAAAAGCAAGTGAATTAAACTTTGAGACCATTAAGGATGCTGCATTCTACGGCAACACCAAAGTAGCTGAAATCTTGGCATCACTCTTCCTGAGTCTTTAACAGGAAATGCTGCTGAACTCTTTGACAGCATTACAGAGTAATTTTAGTAGGAACACAAGTATTGGAGGAACATCATGACAACGATCATTTTCGGTATTCTGGAAGAAGGCCTTGTATATGCCATCATGGCTCTGGGCGTTTACATCACTTATAAGATCCTGGACTTCCCGGATCTGTCTGTAGACGGCACCTTCCCCACTTGGCGCTGCAGTGACTGCAGCAGGCATTGCAAACGGGCTTCCTTTCATTGGTACCATTTCACCTGTAGCAGCATTATTCATTTCCTTTACAGTGGGTGCTTTAGCCGGCTGTATCACCGGTCTCATCCACGTAAAGTTGAAAGTACGTGACCTGCTCTCCGGTATCATTGTCATGACGGCCCTCTATTCCATTAATTTAAGGATCGCAGGAAAAGCAAACCTTCCTATTTTTAGTAAGGAAACCATCTTTTCCAATTCCTTCCTTTCCGCTCATGTGCCGGAAGCTGCATCCCCATTTATCGTGACCATTATCCTGTTTGTGATCGTTATGATCTGCAAGGTGTTATTAGACGCTTACTTACAGACACGTTCCGGATACCTGCTTCGTGCAGTTGGTGACAATGACGTACTGGTCACTTCTCTTGCAAAAGACAAAGGCCTTGTAAAGATCGTAGGTCTTGCTATTGCAAACGGTTTTGCAGCTCTTGCAGGAAGCGTTTACTGCCAGCAGAAAGGCTTCTTTGAGATCTCCATCGGTACTGGTACCATGGTCATCGGCCTTGCAAATGTGATCATCGGAACCCAGCTGTTAAAAAGAGTTGGATTTATCCGCTCTACTACTGCTGTTATCATCGGTTCCATTGTATACAAAGCCTGCGTATCCATTGCGCTGCTGTTAAATGACCTGCACATTGCAGGACTGGACCTTTCCATTCCTGTCACTGCATCCGACTTGAAGCTGATCACTTCTGTATTATTCCTGATCATCCTTGTAGTAAGCCCTTCCGGCGGAAAGAAGGTAAAGAGCCATGCTTGAATTAAAACACATCCATAAATATTACAACGCAGGTACAGTAAATGAAATGTGCCTGTTTAATGATTTTAACTTAACCATTGAAGACCACCAGTTTGTATCCGTAGTAGGAAGCAATGGTTCCGGTAAAACTTCTCTTTTAAATATCATCTGCGGAAGTATCCCGTTAGATGACGGCCGTATTATCATCGGTGGCGAAGACATTACCAAAATGCCGGAATACAAGCGTCAGCGCCGCATTGGACGCGTTTACCAGAACCCGTCTATGGGAACCTGCCCTTCTATGACCATTGCAGAGAACATGGCTCTAGCAGATAATAAGGGCAAAGCCTTCAATCTCCGTCCTGGAACCAACAAACAGCGCCTGGAATTCTACCGCGAATCTCTCCGCTCCCTTGGCCTTGGACTGGAAGATAAAATGGACGTAAAAGTAGGCGTTCTCTCCGGCGGACAGCGCCAGGCAATGGCACTTTTAATGTCCACTATGACTCCTATTGAATTCCTGATCCTGGATGAACACACTGCTGCTCTGGATCCAAAAACTGCGGAAACGATCATGGAACTGACCAACAAAGTAGTCCGTGAAAAGAACCTGACTACCATTATGGTCACCCACAATCTCCGCTTTGCTGTGGAATATGGTGACAGACTGTTAATGATGCACCAGGGACATGCAGTGATCGATAAAGCAGGCGCAGAAAAAGACGCTACTACCATTGATCATATCCTTAAGAAATTTAATGAGATCAGTATTGAAGTGTGGTAAACTAGATAGCAAAGGGACGCGCCAACCGGTGCGTCCCTTAATTCTTCATTCAACTTTTATTCTGCAAATACCATGATCCGTGCTTGCTGTATTCTCTCCATCAGACCATACCACTGCTTTTCGCCCTGAGTCAGGTCATCTAACGTACAATATTTCTGGTAGATACGGTACGATCCCACAGTCATCTGCCAGTGTATATTCTGTGCCGTCCATAGCAGTCAGTACAGACTGGGAAGAAGCTGCATCTGTCACTACTGATTTAACTGTTACATAGTCCGGAACCTTAAAATCTGCCGGAACATTGGCAAAGATCATCGTCGCATTGGTCATTGGCGGAAGGCTCATGGTCATTGCCGGTCCGATGTAAGCGTAGATGGTGTCTCCGTCTTTAATATCAGAAAGTTCTATTGGAAGACCGGAAACTGCGTCTAATACATAAGTAGACTCCTGGGAAACGTTTAAGATCACTTCTCCCTGATATCCCTGATCTGCCTGACTGTCAATGGATAATCTGCCATCTTCCATCTGGGTAGCCGGTCCAAACAGGCATACAGAGTCTTCTGCCTGCTCTGGCTGCTCTTCTGCACTTTCGATCGTGCCGCTTACAGTTTCTACAACGGTAGTCTCTTCTGCAGAAGAAGTAGGTTCTTCAGACTCTACCACCACTGGTCTTGACTCATTTACAAGAGGCAATGTGGTTGCCGCATCCACTTTATTGGAGCATCCGCCAAGGCCTAAAAC
>ENA-OQDL01001540-OQDL01001540.1-human-gut-metagenome-genome-assembly--contig:-NODE-1540-length-11186-cov-3.067637_pt1 | contig 11186 bp, 11 predicted proteins | sample MGYA00242782_ERZ504609 | MGnify/ENA primary metagenome ERZ504609 (study PRJEB26092, sample SAMD00036320) | human gut metagenome | host: Homo sapiens | study: EMG produced TPA metagenomics assembly of... | reverse complement strand
ATTGATGACTCACTTCCGTTTCCAGAATGTCATGAACAGCATCAGCAACCGGAAGACTTACGATGAATCAACCGGTGGATACGTTACCATGCCGGAAAATATCAACGGAAACTGGAACCTGTTTGGTATTATCGGAACCAATACGGCCTTGAGAAACAAAAAGTTCACCATCAACACCTTTACACGTGCAAGCTATAACAACATCGTAAGTTACATCAGCGACAGCAGTGCTTTGTCTGAGGCTGACAAGAACACGATGCGTCAGCTGGTTCTGGGTGAACGTCTGCGCGGTACATATCGAAACAACTGGTGGGAGTTCTCATTGAACGGATCACTGGATTATACTCATTCGCGCAACAGTTTCCAGGATCGTAACAACATGGATACTTATCAGTTCTCTTATGGTGCAAGTACGAATGTGAATCTGCCCTGGAACATGTCAATCTCTACGGACTTGTCACAGAACTCACGCCGGGGTTATACAGATGCGAGCATGAACCGTGATGAACTGATCTGGAATGCACAGATCTCACAAAACTTCCTGAAAGGCAATGCTGCGACAGTCAGTCTGCAGTTCTATGATATCTTGCGTAATCAGAGCAATATCAGCCGTACGATCAGTGCCGCCATGCGACAGGATACGGAATATAATGCAATCTACAGTTACTGCATGTTGCACTTTATCTATCGCCTGAATCTCTTTGGAGGAAAGGGGAATGCTCCCCGTCCGAGCGGACCGGGATTCGGTCCTGGAGGACACGGACCGGGCGGAGGTCCTCGCCGGTTCTGATAAACCATACAGGAACAGGAAAGCACGGAAAGGCACCGTTGGAGAAAAAACGGTGCCTTTCCGTGCTTTCTGCGTTTTCTGCTTCACTGAAAACAGATTTTTATGTACATTTGTTCAAAACCTTGGATTATGACAGACATTGCTGTTTTCAACGAGATATGTACGGTGGCCTTTAACGTGATTTATTTCTCCGTTATTCTGACTACAATCTTTGTCGTGATACTGGACAACCGGAATCCTGTGAAGACGATGGCATGGATTCTGGTGCTCTTCTTCTTGCCGGTCATCGGTCTCATCTTCTATTTCTTTTTGGACGCAGTACGCGCAAGGAGCGTTTGATCAGCCGGCGTGGCTATACCCGTTTGAGTAAACGTCCGATGGCTGAATATCAGCAGCAGGCAGCTATCAGGGAACTTCCCGATCAGTCCCGGCTGATGAGTTTCTTTAACCGGGTGAACGGAGCCTTGGCTTTTGGCGGAAATGATATTACGGTTTATACGGATGGCTATGCTATGCTGAAAGGGCTGTTGCGGGAGATCTCTCATGCGCAGAAGCATATTCACATTCAGTTCTATATTTTTGAGGATGATCCGGTCGGCCGTTTGCTGCGTGATGCACTTATTGACAAGGCGAGGGAAGGCGTAAAAATACGTGTGCTTTATGATGACGTAGGTTGCTGGAAGGTAGATCATGCATTCTTTGAGCAGATGCTTTTTGAAGGCATTGAGGTGCAGAGTTTCCTGAAAGTCCGTTTTCCCCGTTTTACGAGCAAAGTCAATTACCGTAATCATCGGAAACTTGCCATCATTGACGGAAAGGTGGGATTTGTCGGCGGAATGAATATTGCGGAGCGCTATATTCGTGGCTTCGACTGGGGCATCTGGCGTGACACGCATGTCCGGATTTCAGGTAAGGCGGTCTATGGGTTACAGACTTCTTTCCTGACCGACTGGTATCTGGTTGACCGTACATTGTTTACCTCTGCCGAATTCTTTCCTAAAATCGAACCGCAGGGAGATGTGGTGGCTCAGATTGTAACTTCGGATCCGGTGGGAGACTGGAGAGATATCATGCAGGGACTGACGATGGCTATATGCAGTGCACGGAGGTATTTCTATATACAGACACCTTATCTGCTGCCGACTGAAGCCATAAACCAGGCTTTACAGACGGCTGCACTTGCCGGAGTGGATGTTCGGATCATGATGCCGAAACGGGCAGATGCCTGGCTTATTCATAAAGGTTCACTGTCTTATCTGGAAGAACTGATGAAGGCCGGAGTCAAGATTTACCTTTATAAAAAAGGGTTCCTGCACTCCAAACTGATGGTATGCGATGATGAGTTGTCTACGATTGGTTCCACGAACATGGATTTCCGCAGTTTTGAACATAATTTTGAAGCCAATGCCTTCTTCTATCATCGGGAGACGGCATTGGCTTTGAAAGAGATTTTTCTGACGGATCAGCGTGACTGTATGCTGTTGTCGAAAAATCTTTGGGATAAGCGTTCCTGGAAGAGTAAGGTTACAGAGTCGGTTGTTCGTCTGTTGTCTCCTCTACTTTGAAGAACGAGAAGTTTACGCTTCCATAATGGCGGTGTTCCACAAAATGCGGATGATTTTCGAAAGAAAGTGTCTTTCCGTGTTCCAGAACAAACAATCCTCCTTCTTTCAGCAGGTTGTATTCAAATATTTTGTCTGGAATGGTCGGCAGTTCGCTTAGCGCATAAGGAGGATCGGCAAAGATGAAATCGAACTGTTCATGGCAACGTTCCATATAGCGGAATACATCTCCGCGTACAGGGAAGCATTTGTCGGTTTTTACTTCTTCCATGACCTTGCGGATGAATGCATAATGCTGGGGATCCTTTTCCACGGAGATTACCCGGTCGCATCCTCTCGAAACCAGTTCGATGCTGATACTTCCTGTACCGGCAAATAGGTCGAGTGCAGTCACTCCGTCTTCGAAATCAATATAATTACTGAGCACGTTAAACAGATTTTCTTTGGCAAAATCTGTTGTCGGCCGCGCCTTGAAGGTATGAGGAACGTCAAAGCGCCGTCTTTTATAAATACCACTGATTACTCGCATGCAATTAAAGATTGGATATCAAACGGAACATTTTCAATTCGGCTGCTTTCCGAATCGTTGAATTCCGCTTGCGGGTTGATGATAAAGACTTTTCGGATGTATTGTTGTAACTGTTCTGTAATCTCCTTACGGAAAGGTGTCTGTCCGGTCAGATGGAGTTCGTCTCTTTCCTGATCGTAGCCTAACTGTTTCCAGGCATACAGCAAGTAATAGCACTGGTCGGTGACTCCGGATGCGGAGAACGTATTGAACAATAAAGGATGTCCACGGTCGAAAGCGAAAAGATCTACGCTTTCAGGGTGAAGGTTTGCGTAAAGCTTGCGGTTGTTCCCCAGTCTGCTCTTTACTGAAAAATATTCAATTTGCGGGCTGACCGCAGCAAAAAGCGGGCTGTAGGGAAATGCTCAGAGAAAAACAGATGCGTTAACTTATCCAGTCCGAACAGGATAACGGTATTGCTCTTCCCTAAAATATTGCAAAGAACCGTTTCGTTGTTTACTTTCTGGAGATTCTGATAGAAAAGTGACTCCATCTGTTCATCTTCGTAAAGTTCGAAAGGTAATACGGTATAGCGTTCAGAATGGATCAGAATATTGACCTGTTTAAAAGGACGTTTCAGCTCTTCCGTCTCAGCCAGAAAGGCTTTGGCATTGGCTGCCATGGAGCGTTGGGTATTGACGGGATAAGGGTGAAAGAAGAAATCACTCCCGTTCAATGGGTTATAGATAGAAAAAGAAAATTCCATCCGTACTAAGACGGATGGATAATGTATATTGTTCTGATTGTGAGAAATCAATCTTTTTCCAATCATGCTTATTCCCAGTTACCTGCACTGTTGTTCGGCTGTTCAATATCACCTACTCTCAGACCACAATATTTACCCAGTTTGGTCTGAACGTCTTTCAAGTTAACCAATTCCTGGTGGTTCAAGTCACCCAAATATACATCGTATGCAACCTGAGCCTGGAACAAGTTCAGAGGAGCACCGGCTTTTAGTAGTATCTTTACGGATTGCCAGTTCAAACTTAGCACCGTTTCCATAAGGAACATACGGCAGAGTAATCCGGATTGAATCCTTTTTGCGAAGATAGTATCCATAACTAGCTACCCACAATAGTATCACGACGGAAGTTCTGCAGACCTTCTTTTTCTACTTCATCCCATTTGTTGGTTCTTTTAGCTTTGTTGATGATGTCCATCGCTTTCTTTTCAGTCATACCGTTGTTCAGCTGGTCATCGGTCAAAGTTCCCACTTTCATGATGAAAGGAAGTTTTGCAGTCTTGACAAAGTCGATCAATGAATCAAAGTTGTCTGTGTAAGCACCCTGATGCAAAGTACGATATTCCTGCTGTGCCTTACGAATATCGATCAGACGGGCAATAATTTCTTTTTCTCTTGCCTTCTTAGTTTCGTCAAAGTTGATAGGACCCATAATACTGCCATAACAAATGTATACCAGACCGATTGCACAGGCAGCTAACACAAGATTAATTACTGTTTTCATGATAATATTGTTTTTTTTAGTTTATATTCGTAGCGCAAAAATTAAAATAAAATACTCTAACCACGTCAAAGTTACATGAACTTTTTATCGGGTGTTATGTTAAATAATGATTTGTTGCAGCAAATTAAAGGAAATTTTCCTTATGAACCAACAGAAGAGCAAGAAATTTACGATTAAATTTTTTGTGGACTTCTTTTTTCGCCTAAATCAGAATCTGTTTTGCTTCTGAAAGGATATGCCGGTACCGGAAAAACAACGTTGATCAGTGCGCTGGTTAAAACAATCCGGCATATACGCAGTAAGTGTGTCTTGCTGGCTCCTACAGGACGGGCGGCGAAGGTTTTTGCTCAGAATGCTTCTCATCCGGCTTATACGATTCACAAGAAAATCTATCGTCAGAAGACTTTCTCGAATGAAATGGATAATTTCCAGCTTGCGCCTAATCTGCATCGGGATACCTTATTTATAGTCGATGAAGCCTCGATGATAGCTAATGAAGGACTTGCTGGCGCTGCCTTTGGAACAGGACGGTTGCTGGATGATTTGATCCAGTATGTTTATAGTGGCGAAGGGTGTCGTCTGATGTTGATTGGAGATACGGCTCAGCTACCGCCGGTGGGTGAGGAAGAAAGTCCGGCACTCTGTCCTGAAATGCTGGCAGGGTATGGCCTGGAGGTGATGGAATGCCGTTTGACTCATGTGGTCAGACAACTGGAAACATCCGGTATTTTGTACAATGCTACCAGCCTTCGTAAACAGATTGTCGGTGAAGATTTCTTTTCGCTTCCGGTAGTAAAGGCAACAGGATTTGCGGATATCCGGATCATAACGGGCAGTGAACTGATAGAGGCGATTTCGGATAGTTATGATCATGCAGGGATGGATGAAACGATGATTATCTGCCGGTCCAATAAGCGGGCGAACTTATATAACCGCGGAATCCGCAATACCATATTATATAGGGAAGATGAATTGAACTCCGGAGATCTGCTGATGGTGGCCAAGAATAATTATTATTGGGGAAGCGAGAATAAAGAACTTGATTTCATTGCTAACGGTGATGTTGCCGTGGTTCGCAGAATGCGTCGGGTGAGAGAAATGTATGGTTTCCGTTTCGCAGATGTCGTTCTGACTTTTCCGGATTATGATGATCTGGAACTGGAGGTAAAAGTGTTGCTTGATACGCTTCATTCTGATACTCCAGCGCTGACCAGAGAACAAAGCGAACATTTGTTTAACGCCGTGCAGGAAGATTACAAAGATATTACAGTGAAGCGGGAACGGATGAAGAAGCTGAAAGAAGATCCTTATTATAACGCGTTGCAGGTGAAGTATGCTTATGCGGTTACTTGCCATAAGGCACAGGGCGGTCAATGGAAGCACGTGTTTATTGATCAGGGATATATGACGGAAGATATGCTGACTCCTGATTATTTTCGTTGGCTTTATACGGCTTTCACCCGTGCTACGGAAACGCTTTATCTGGTGAACTGGCCCAAAGAACAGTTAACCGGAAACCAGGAACAGTAGAACGGAAGGGGGCGGAGACTTTTCAATTTTATCAGGAACTCTTATCTGATTATTCCGAAACTTTATGAACTGACGGAAAGAGTGAAAGATATTTTGTTCCGTTGTTCCAGTTCCAGTAAATATTGTTTTGCGGAAAGACCTCCTGCATATCCGGTCAGCTGACCGTTTTGTCCGATTACCCGATGACAGGGGATAAAAATAGAAAGCGCATTGGCTCCATTGGCTGAAGCGACGGCCCGTATTGCTGAAGGTTTCTGCAATCGTTGGGCTTGTGCGCAATAAGATAAGGTAGAACCATATGGAATTTTTTTGTAGCAGTTTCCATACTTCCTGTTGAAACGGGCTTCCGATGGTCAGTAATGGAATGTCAAAAGTTTCGCGTTTCCCGCTGAAATACTCATCCAGCTGGCAGGATGCTTTCTGCAATATACCGGAATTTCCTTCCCGCCATTCCGCATTGAGATAACGGTTCAACCGTTGAAAGATTTTTTCTTGATTGGGTCTTGTTTTCCAATCGCAGAGACATAGCCGATCTTCCGTTGCTCCTAAAAGCAAATCTCCGCAAGGAGAAGAGTAGGAGCAATAGAGAATAACCGGAGATGATTTTATACCTTCCATTGATTCCTGCAGGGAAGACTGATTCCTTTTTAATTGAAATATTTTTCCAGCTTCTTGATCATCATGCCCAGACAGAATACAACTACATGGTCGCCTTCCTGAAGTTGCGTATTACCGGTAACCATGATACCTTCTCCGTTCCGGATCAATCCTCCGATGGTGGCACCTTTCGGCAAACCGATGTCTTTGATCGGAGCTTTTGTTATGCGGGATCCTCCTTTGACGGTGAACTCAGCTACGTCGGCATTGGCGAAGGTCAGACATTTCACGTTCGATACATCTGCATCAAGCATCATTTGATAGATATGGCTGGCTGCTATGAACTTTTTATTGATAACGGCACCGATATCCAGACTCTCTGCCATGCTGATGTAATCAACGTTTTCTACTTCTGCTACGGTCTTGGTTACTCCCAGACGCTTGGCGGCCAGACATGCCAGAATATTGGTTTCCGAACTTCCTGTCAGGGCAACAAATGCTTCAATATTCTTGATACCTTCTTCCAGAAGCAGTTCCACGTCACGACCGTCTCCGTTAATGACCATTACATCATCGTCAACCAATTCTGTCAGTCTGTTACAACGGTTGAAATCGCATTCGATGATTTTCGTCCGCATATAATCCGGCATGTATTGTGCCGTCCGGACAGCAATACGGCTTCCTCCCATGATCATTACATTGCGGATATCTGCATAATTTTCTTTTCCGGCAATCTTGCGGATGTATGGGATATATTTCTTTGTCGTTGTGAAATAAACAATATCATTGAGCTTGATCGAGTCGTTACCATTCGGGATAATGGTTTCATTTCCTCGTTTGATGGCAACCAGGTGGAAGGGAATATTTCTTCCTCCCAATTCATGCAGCGGAACATTCAGGATTTCAGCTGTCTCACGCATCTTTGTTCCGATCAGTACAAGAGCGCCTCCTGCAAATTCCCACCACTGGCGGATCCAGCTCATCTTGACGGCATCTACAATTTCCCGGGCAGCCAGCATCTCCGGATAAATCAGAGAATGCACTCCCAACTTTGCAAAGAATTCTTTGTTCTTGGGAAGCAGGTATTCATAATTGTCGATGCGGGCAACGGTTTTTTTCGCTCCAAGATTAGTTGCCAGCATACAGGCTGTCATATTCCGGCTTTCGTCCGGAGTGACGGCTATAAAGAGGTCTGCACCTGCTACACCGGCTTCTTTCAGTCCGTTGATGGATGTTGGGGAATAGTTGACCAGCATCAGGTCAAGGTTATTACCCATCTTCTCCAGTTTTTCATCATCCTCATCCATCAGGATGATGTCTTGCTTTTCACCGGAAAGTAATTTGGCTAGATGTGTTCCTACATTTCCGGCCCCTGCTATAATGATTTTCATAAATTTGTCATGTTAGTTAATGCATGAAGTATTCCGGCTTCATCAATATGACACAAGGCATACAGATCCTTGACCGGTCCATGCTGTATAAACTTGTCTTCTATACCCAGGCGTTTCACCATAGGAGTGTATTGGTTGTCTGCCATAAATTCCAAGATAGCACTCCCCATTCCACCTTTCAATACTCCATCCTCTATCGTCAGTATACGATGGAATTTCTTTCCTATTTGATGCAACATGGCTTCATCAAGCGGCTTGAGGAAACGCAGGTCATAGTGTGCAATGCTGCACGATAAGATCTTTTCAGCTTTTTGTATGGCTTCCTTTGCAATGTTGCCGATAGGGCCAATCGTAATGACAGCAATGTCGGTACCTTCTTTCAGTACACGTCCTTTTCCTACTTCAACAGGTTCCAGCGGACAATGCCAGTCGGTAAGGACTCCTCTTCCGCGTGGATAACGGATGACAAAAGGTCCCATGTCCGGCAGCTGTGCTGTGTACATCAGACGGCGAAGCTCATGCTCATTATAAGGTGAGGCAATCGTCAGATTAGGAATGGAGCGCATGTACGCCAGGTCGAAAACTCCATGATGTGTCGGTCCGTCTTCTCCGACCAGACCTGCACGGTCCAGACATAGTACGACATTTAATTTCTGAATGGCAACATCGTGAATGACATTGTCGTATGCCCGTTGCATGAAGGAAGAATAAATGTTGCAGAAAGGAAGGAGACCATCTTTGGCCATACCGCCGGAGAATGTTACGGCATGTCCTTCTGCAATACCTACATCGAAAGCTCGGTCGGGCATTTCCTGCATCAGCAGATTCATGGAACAGCCCGTGGGCATGGCTGGAGTTACACCTACAATCTTGTCATTCTGCCGGGCCAGTTCTACCAATGTCTTCCCGAAAACCTCCTGAAAGAGTGGAGGCATTCCTGTGGTATCGCTTATGATACGTTCACCGGTATCTTTGTCAAACATGCCCGGAGCATGCCAGATGGTTGGATCTTCTTCAGCCTGTTTGAAGCCACGTCCTTTCTGAGTGTGAACATGCAGTAACTTCGGTCCTTTCATATCTTTGATTTCCCGAAGAACTTTGGTCAGTGTCAGAACATCATGTCCGTCGACAGGACCGAAATAACGGATATTCATTCCTTCGAAAATGTTTTGCTGCTGCATTAACATTGACTTCAGGCTATTGTTGAAACGAAGCAGGCTTTTGCTTCGCTCATCATTCAGAATCCCCCATTTGTATAGTTTTCCTGCAATGGCCTTTCTCAGCCGGTTGTAGCCCACTGATGTATGCAGGTTCAGCAGGTATTGTTTCATTCCTCCAACACTTCGGTCAATGGCCATATTGTTGTCGTTCAATATGATTAACAGGTTGTTGGGCGTGGAAGAAGCATTATTCAGACCTTCGAATGCCAGTCCGCCACTCATGGAACCGTCTCCAATGACAGCAACGACATGTCGGTTTTCTTCTCCCTTTCGGGCTGCGGCAACAGCCATACCCAGGGCGGCAGAGATGGAATTGGAGGCATGTCCGCAAGTAAAGGTGTCGTATTCGCTTTCTTCAGGCGACGGGAATGGACGGATGCCGTTCAGTTTCCGGTTAGTGTAAAACCGGTCACGTCTTCCGGTCAGGATCTTATGTCCGTAAGCCTGATGCCCTACGTCCCAAACGATGCGGTCGTAGGGAGTATTGAATGCATAATGAAGGGCAACCGTCAGTTCTACTACTCCCAGACTCGATCCGAAGTGTCCCGGATTGCGTGAAAGCTCATCAATTATTTTTTCCCGGAGTTCCGTACAGACTTCCGGAAGGTCTTCTGCCGGCAGTTTGCGCAGGTCATCTGGGCTATCTATCTTATTCAACAGTTTGTATGAAGTTTGTTGTTCCATCATGCTTCGATAAACTTTAATTCTGCAAAAATACGATAAATATATATATTGTGCTTACATTTGCATCAAAATTTAAGAGCGAGAAAAAGAACTATGGAGTTTAGAACGAAAGTCGATTTGCCAGTCGGACAATGGGAGATCAGTCATGCCAGTCGTCTGATGTTGTGGGGATCTTGTTTTACCGAACATATTGGAAATCGTTTGTCGGATTATAAGTTCCGTTGTGATGTAAATCCTTATGGTATTTTATATAATCCTCTTTCGATTGCCCGGGCTCTGACAGAACTGGAGGCAGGAAAAGTGTATGTTCAGGATGATCTGATATTTCATAACGACGAATGGCACAGTCTGATGCACCATGGATCTTTTTCGTCTGTTATGCCGGAAGCCTGTTTGAGACAGATTAATGAACGGAATGAGGAAGCAAGGAAACATCTGGCCGAGACTGACTGGTTGCTTTTCACGTGGGGAACAGCCCGTGTCTATGAGTGGAATGAAGACGGGCAGGTGGTTGGAAATTGTCATAAACTGCCTGAAAAGTCTTTTACACGCCGGTTGCTTGATCCCGAAGAGATCACAGTCTGTTATGAGAATCTGTTGGAGAAACTTCACACGCAGAATCCTTCTTTACAGGTCTTGTTCACCGTGAGCCCCATCCGTCATGCCCGTGACGGCATGCATGGCAATCAATTAAGCAAGGCTGTACTTTTGCTCGCAGCCGACCGGTTGTGCCGGCGCCTGCCTTATTGTCATTATTTCCCGGCTTATGAGATCCTGATGGATGAACTGCGTGATTATCGTTTTTATGCAGATGACATGCTGCATCCCTCTTCTCTTGCTGTTGATTATGTTTGGGAATGTTTTTCGGAAGTCAGTTTTTCTCCTTCTACCCGTCAGATAATGAAGATGTGGGAGGACATTCGTCGGGGACTTGCCCATCGTCCGTTTCATGCCGAGGGAGAGGCTTATCAGCGTTTTTTACGTCAAATACTGTTAAAGATAGAGCAGTTAAAAGAAAAATTTCCGTACTTAGACACGCTAAATGAAGAACAGATATGTCAGAGACTATTGAAGAAATAACTTCTGTGATGGGCGCAGAACGAATTGGAAACGCGCCTGCACGTATTGACTGGATCCTAACGGACAGTCGTTCACTTTGTTTTCCCGAAGAAACTTTGTTCTTTGCCCTGAAGACAAAGCGTAACGACGGACACAAGTATATACATGAACTTTACGAACGGGGTGTACGTAATTTTGTAGTCAGTGATTTGCCTGAGATGGGGGAAGCCCTATGCGGATACCAAATTTCCCTGAAAAGTGGGCTAATCCTCTGCGTGCGCTGCAGCGTCTGGTCGCCAAGCACCGTGAACAGTTTCAG
>ENA-OQDL01001538-OQDL01001538.1-human-gut-metagenome-genome-assembly--contig:-NODE-1538-length-11213-cov-4.874436_pt1 | contig 11213 bp, 10 predicted proteins | sample MGYA00242782_ERZ504609 | MGnify/ENA primary metagenome ERZ504609 (study PRJEB26092, sample SAMD00036320) | human gut metagenome | host: Homo sapiens | study: EMG produced TPA metagenomics assembly of... | reverse complement strand
AGCGTGCGATTTTATACGGAGCGAGTATCCGACAACGGATGCTCTTGTTTGCTATACCAATTTTCACCACCTTAAAATTTCTCTCGAAAATTTTGTTTTGGGGCTTGACTTTTAATAGTTAGTCTTTCTGATTGTGTCAAATAAGGAGTACGGGCTGTTCAGCCCGTACTCTATGATTTTCTAAGGAAAATTACTTTTTCTTTTTGGAAACGACCACACCGCCTGCCACAACAGCAATCACCACAACAACGACAATTGCAATCGGCATCGCGTTGGACTTGGTTTCTGCGGGTTCCGCTGCAACCGTAGGCTCGCTCTCTGCAGCAGGAGCCTCTGCTGTTTCTACAGTCTCAGCCGGGGCTTCATAGGTGACTTCTGCATTTTCCGCATCGCTCACCACGATCCACAGATCCTTGCCTGTTTCCACACTGAGGTCACTGGTCTGAACGCTGCCATCGCTGCCATTCACGATAATGCTGTTGACCCAGCCTGGAACAGAAAGCGTCAGCCAGCCGCCCTCCCCTTCCTGCAGGGCTTCGCCGGGCCAAGAAGAGAATGCGTTCGTGCCGTCCGGGTCGGGGTCCGCGGCCAGTACGGCGGCCCAGTCGCGGGCGGCCAGCGTCATCAGCGGCAGGCTGCCCACCCGCTTGCCGAACAGGTACTCCCGCACACCGCGGGCCCCGGCCAGCGGTTGTGGTATACTTTTTAGGGCAATACCGCATAATTCTAGTGCCGATACGGCGAGCGAGGTGCGGCAGCTGCTAAGCCAAAAGCGCAGATAATACTTTGTGTATTATCGAGCATTTTGGCAACGTAGATGCCGTGCCGCAGCCGCCGGAGCGGTGCTTAAGCCGTAAGGCGGGAATTATGCGGTGTTGCCTATGCAAAGGGAGAGGATGGTTATGAAGCTGACAGTACGCAGGGCCGCGGCGGCGGACCTGCCGACGCTTTTGCAGATTTTTGACAACGCGCGGGCGTTCATGCGCACCCATGGCAACCCGCACCAGTGGCCGGACAGCTACCCCGGCGCGGCGCGCCTGGCCGCCGAGATCGAGCGCGGCGTCTGCTATGTGGTGATGGGGGAGGGGGCCATACAGGCCGTGTTCTGCCTGATCCCCGGCGACGAGCCGACCTATCGCATCATGGAGGACGGTGCCTGGCCAGAGGACCTGCCCTACGCAACGATCCACCGGATGGCGTCGGCAGGGCAGGTGCGCGGTATCGGACAGTTCTGTATTGACTGGTGCCTGCGGCAGGGCCTGCCTGTGCGTGCCGACACCCACGCCGATAACGTCTACATGCAGCGCGCGCTGGAAAGGAGCGGGTTTGTGAGGTGCGGGAGGATCTACACTGAGGATGGCTCGCCGCGGTGGGCGTATTACCATAAGGCCGCAACCCAAAAGGCTTCCCCCGCGGGGGATGTTGTCCGCGCAGCGGATTGATGAGGGGCAGCCTTCCGGCTGCAACCCGTAACCGGGCCGCAGCCGGAAGGCTGCCCCTCATCCGCCCTCGGTCAGAGCCTCGGGCACCTTCCCCCAAGGGGGAAGGCTTTCTTATTTTAGGCAATACCGCATAATTCTAAGTGCCGATACGGCGAGCGAGGTGCGGCAGCTGCTAAGCCCAAAAGCGCAGATAATACTTTGTGTATTATCGAGCATTTTGGCAACGCAGATGCCGTGCCGCAGCCGCCGGAGCGGTGCTTAAGCCGTAAGGCGGGAATTATGCGGTGTTGCCTTTAATTTACCGTCCAAACACCGACCCTAAGCTGCTGAACCAGTTCGAGATGTTCTGCACCTGGGTCTGCAGGCTGTTGACGGTGTCCATCAGGGCGGGCAGCTCGGTCAGGACCTTGTTCAGGGCGTCGACATCGATCTTTTTCAGTTGTGCGGTGATTTCCGGCAGATCCTGCATCATGCTGTCCAGCTGGGCCTGATCCAGTGTGTCCAGACTGGTCTGGACGGTGTCGGCCAGATCGTTCACGCGGTTGCAGGCGTCCATAACGTTGACGTAGGCCTCGTTCATCCGCCAGCTGAAGAACGCCAGCGCCGCCAGAATGATCACGCAGAGCACGACGCTCAGCACCATGCGTTTGCGCTGGTTGGCAATGATGCCGCGGTTCTGCTGATCCTGTAATTCCAGCTGGGCCTCAATGCGGTTGAGCTGCGCCTTCAGGTCGGCGGCGTCCAGCCTGCCGTCGCGGTTTTCGTCGTTGGCGCGGTTCAGCTCCGCAACGCGGTTTTTCAGCTGGTCGTCCATTTGTGTGTTCAGGTTTTCCATAGTGTACTCCCTTTGGGTAGGCTTGTAGGGGCCGGACATGTCCGGCCCTGACGTGTACGGTAAACGGGCACTTGCGGGAAGGCTGCAGGCCGGGCATGCCCGGCCCCTACGCGGCAGCAGGGCTGCTATTTCCGCGTATCCTTCATCTCGAACCAGAAGGTCGAGCCGCGGCCAACGGCGCTGTCAACGCCGAAGGCGAAGCCGTGCTGCTGTAAAATTGCCTTCGTGATGGACAGGCCCAGGCCGGTGCCGGTACGCCCGCTGTCCTGCCGCGCACGATAGTAGCGGTCAAAAATGTAAGGCAGATCCTCCGGCGGGATGCCGGGGCCGTGATCCTCGATTTCAATGCGGCAGCCCTTCTCCTGCGGGATGGCCCGCAGCACAACGACACCGTCCGCACCGATGTGGTGGAACGCATTGCCCAGCAGGTTGTGCATGACCCGCTCCATCATGGCTGGGTCGGCACTGACCGGGCAGGGCTCGTTGGCCTGCAAATCAAGCTGCCAGTGATTTTTGTCGCACAGCGCGTCGTAGCGGCCCGCGACCTCAAAGCAGAGGTCGCTCATGTCAAAGTCAACAAGATTCGGCCTTTCCGCACCGCTCTGCACTTTACTCAGCTCCATCACGCTGTTGACGAGCGTGGAAAGCCGGTTCGTCTCATCGACAATGATGTTGCACTGCTCGGTACGCTTGGCGTCGTCGCTGCCGGTCAGGTCGCGCACGGTCTCGGCGTAGCCTTTTATCAGGGTCAGCGGGGTGCGCAGATCGTGGCTGACATTCGCCAGAATGTCCTTTTCGAGCTGGGCACTGCGCTTGACCTCGGCGGCCATGTGGTTGAAATCCTCGGCCAGACGTCCGATCTCATCGCGGCGTTCAACCTTGATCTGCACATCGTAGTTGCCGGAGGCGATCTCCTGCGCGCCGTTGGACAGCTTGCGGATCGGGTTCGTGAACCAGCGGCTGAAAAGTATCGCCAGCAGCAGGTCCAGCACCAGCAGAATCAACGCGACAGGCCCAAGGATCGCGCGCAGCACCTCGGCGGCCGTCGTGATCTGCGCCAGACTTGCCGAGACAATAACCCCGTACTGCCCGTCGGCGGAGAGCCGCCCGACGCACATCTGCATCGAGGAGCCGATCTTTACGATCTGGTACAGCGAGCCGTCCTGAAACAGCTTTTGCCGCAGCTGAATGGCAATGCGGGTGTCCAGATTGTAGCCGAACTCCCCGCCGAACGCGCCGGTGCTCTCATGCAGCAGGCAGGGGTACATGCTCTCGTAGGCTTTCAGGCAGCGCAGCGTTGAATCGGAGAAATCCACGCAGTTGCCGTCAACGTTGATTTTTTTGTCCCGGAACGTTTGGCTCACGCCGCTCCAGAATTCATCGTTCAGATAGAGTCCCTGATAGGTGCGGCTTGAAATTTCCGCGTCCGACTGGTCGATCAGCGCCGTGATGGCGGCGGCCTTGCTGTCCAGTTTGGCACGGATGTTGCGGTTGTACTGCGGCTCCAGCGCGTAGGTGATGATCCCCCACACCAGCAGCAGCGTAAAGAGCGTGATGCCGCCGATAAAGAGCATCAGCTGCCATTGGATGCCGGGCGCAAAGGGGCGCTTTTGCTTTATTTCGTCCTTTTTCATACAGCGTCCGGGTCAAACTTGTACCCGATGCCCCACACGGTCACGATCATCTTACGGCAGGCACCCAGATGGCCGCGCAGCATCTTGACGTGGGTATCGACGGTGCGGTCCTCGCCGTAATAGTCATAGTTCCAGACCTTTTGCAGGATCTTTTCGCGGCTCAGCGCAATGCCCTTGTTGCTGACCAGAAAAACCAGCAGATCAAACTCCTTCGGGGTCAACGACGCCTCCTGCCCGGCCACCTTTACGCTGTGGCTGGCCGTGTCGATGGACAAATCGCCGAAGGTATAGCTCCCGGTGGCCTCGGCGGGCTTTGGCATCGTGCGGGCCAGCACGGCCTTGACACGGGCGACCAGCTCCCGCGGGGAGAACGGCTTGACGACATAGTCATCGGCACCGCTCTCCAGCCCGGTCAGCTTGTCGTATTCCTCACTGCGGGCGGTCAGCATGATCACGGGGGTCATGATCTTGCGGGTGCGCATCTCCCGCAGGCAGGTCATGCCGTCCATAAACGGCATCATAATGTCCAGAATTACCAGATCAATGCCGCCCTGGCTCAGCACGCTCAGCGCGGCGGTGCCGTCGCCGGCCTCCTCACAGGTAAAGCCCGCGTATTGCAGATGCTCGCGGATGAGGTCCCGGATGCGCGGCTCATCATCCACGATCAGAATTTTAGCCATAGGAATGCCCTCCTTATATGATATGTCTATAATAGCACAATACAATGCAAGAGTGGAAGAATTGTGGAAAAAAAATAAAATTTTTATAAAAATGTTTGCTTATATCCGGCTCCTGCCATATACCTTTACGGAAGTGCTCCTTTTGCAAAACCTGTTGCAATTTGCCGCTGTACGCGGTACAATGACGGCAGGAGCGTGAGCGATTATGAAAATTCTGCTTTGCATTGTCTTACTTCTGGTGGTTCTGACGCTGTTCGCCGTCTGGCCGGGCAAGCGGCGGGACGCCCTGCGTGCGCCGTTTCTGGGCCGCAACTGCGCACACCGCGGGTTCTTCGGCAAGGATCAGCGCCCGCCGGAGAACAGCCTGCCCGCCTTTGCTGCGGCGGCCAAAAACGGCTACGGCATTGAGCTGGATGTACAGTTTACCGCGGACCGGCGGCTTGTGGTTTTCCACGATGATACGCTGGATCGAATGACCCCGGCCAAGGGCTTTGTCCATGATATGCCCTGGGCGGAGTTCTCGGCCCAGCCGCTGGCCGGCAGCGACGAGCACCCGCCTCTGTTTGCCGATATGCTGCGCACCGTCGCCGAGGCCAACCCCGACACGCCGCTGATCGTCGAGATCAAGAGCCGCAGCGAGTATAAGCATACCTATCTGGAGGAGCTTTGCCGCGCAACGATTGCCGAGCTGAAAACCTACCCCGGCCCCTACTGCATCGAGAGCTTCGACCCCCGCGTCGTGGGCATCGTGCGGCGGCAGGCCCCCGGTCTGCTGCGCGGTCAGCTGGTCGACAGCTACCGGAGCTACCGCAAGACCGGTGCGCATCCCATGCCCGCGTTCGTGTTCTCCCACTGCCTGGGCAACTTTTTGGGGCGGCCTGATTTTATCGCCTGGTGCCCCGAAAAGCGCAACTGGGCCGTGCGTCTCTGCGCGCGCCTGGGTGCCATGATGGTTATGTGGACCGCCCTGCCCGAGCATGACACCCGGAAGCTCGAGGCCGAGAACGACGCGGTCATTTTCCAGTGGTACGCGCCGAAACAGCAGTATAAGTAATGCGTATGGCCGTTGCCATTGCGGGCGGATATGGAATCCGCCCCTGCGGACAGGGTGCCGCGTTTCGTCGTAGGGGCGCATTCAATATGCGCCCGCCACCCGCCGCGCACTGAACACATAAAACGCGCAGCCCCCGCATACATTGCATTGACAATGTGTGAGGGGGCTGCGCTTATGTTTTTATTTACCGTTACAAAACCCGGTCTGCGGCAGGCGGGCGCGCTGGCTCTGTGCGCCGTCTGCCTGTGCGGCACGGTGGCCGCGGCGGTGCATTTTTCCGGTGGGGCAGTCACGGCGTCCGCCGCGGCGGTGCCGGGCATCGAGACCACGCAGGACATTGGGACTTATTTTACCGGCTACGGCTTTGACACCGACCTGGCCAGTGCGGCGGTGGACAAAGTGAAGATCCCCAAAAAGTGGGACGACAGCTTTGCCGCCTTCAACCAGATCGTGCAGGAAAGCGGCCTTGACCTGGCCGATTACAAGGGCAAGACCGTGGAAAAGTGGACTGTACTCTGCCCGCAGCTCTCTACGGGCGACCATGACACCTACTGTGTGCTGCTGGTCTACAAGGCTAAGGCCGTGGGGGCATATTTACTGCAAAAGCCGTCCGGCGAGGTGACAGGGCTTATCACTGCCGCCAAGGCCGGCGCCGAAGCCGCCTCGGAGGAGGAAACCGTGGAAATTTCCGCCGACGCCTACCCGGAGGAGTAAACGCCGTGGACGCTGCGCGGGCGGGCATTGCTCGTCCGCGCACACGCCGTAGGGGCGGATTCCATATCCGCCCGCGGAGCTTTACGTCGGCTGCCTTTTATTCATCCAACCACCGTTCCCGCGGCAGCGCAAACACCGCGCCGCAGAGCAGCAGCAGAGCGGGGTCGCTGGTCAGGTGGGTGACCTGGCTCTCCATGTAGCCATAGGCCAACATGACCAGAAGGCAGGCCACGGCCTGCCACTGCCCGCGTCGGGCATAGCCGTACAGCGCCGTCATCATCAGCGCGCAGACCAGCACGACCATCACGGGGCCGGTCAGGTAGAGCAGATACACAAAAATATTGTCCAGCGCGGGCCAGTCCGGGAGCATCTGGCCCGCAATTTTTATGTCGAACACCCGGTATGCCGCCCATGCCAGCGAGATGCGGCAGGTCAGCAGGTCGTCGAGCTTCTTCAGCCAGCCGGGGCCGATGTCGTTGGCCCACGGCCCGATTTTTACGACGAACAGCGGTAAAATATAACTGACCGCGGCCAGCACCGGCACCGTGGCCGCGCAGAGCGCTGCCAGCGGTCTGCTGCCCGGGTGCAGACCCCTGCGGGTGCGCAGCTTTGCCAGTGCCAGCAGCAAAACGAGCAAAAACGTGCAGAGCGCCGCGGACCGGGACTTGGGGCCGACCATCAGGAACACGCCCACGGCGGCCACGCCCGCCAGTTCCGGCCAGGTCAGCCTGGTGCGGCGCAGCAGCACCCACGCCAGCAGCAGGCCGAACATCACCCCGCCGAAGGTGTTGGGGTGGCCGTAGCCGAACATCAGGCGGTAGCTGCCGTTGCGCTCACTGGCTGCGTCGGGCGCGATAATGCCCGCAAAGTGCAGCAGCTCCACCAGCGCCAGCGTCGGCACGCCGCAGGCCAGAAATGCCTTCATCACACGGCGCAGCGGCACGTCCTTGGCGGCCAGCAGGGCCACGCAAAGCCCCAGCCACCAGATGTTCTGCCCGTTGAAGTAGACCCACCGCGCCACAAAGTACAGCAGCCCGGCACAGACCATGCTGCGGCCATTGTACTTTGTGCCCAGCAGGATCTTAAAGCCGAAGCAGAGATACATGACCCAGTCCAGCACGGGGGAGACCCGCGTCTGCAGCCAGGGCCAGTTTTCCCGCGCCATGCTGTTGTTGAACACAACGATGAACTCATACACCATCACGCCCAGCAAAAACGCCCATGCACCGTATTTTTGGCGCACCGACGCATAGCGCGTTGTGAACAGCAGCCGTTCCTCGCCCCACCAGACGGCAGGGGAGCGCCTGTGCCGCAGCACGGGCAGAAAATCAAGCACAGCCGCCAGCGCCAGAAACGCCAGCAGCCCATTTGCAAAACCAAACAAAGGGACAAACCTCCCGTTTTCCTTCTTGGCCCCCTCTGCGTGGGGGCTCCGCCCGCAGTCGGTGGGGGAGAGGGCCCTGCGGTAATCCGAAATACTTCGGGCGGAAACAAGGCTTTTCCAGCCAACCATGCGGGGCTAGTGTGTAAACACATTATAAACATTCCACCCGCCGTTTGACAAGCCTTTTGCAGAATGTTATTCTTATACTGTACAATTATTTCTGGGAGGATGCCCCTATGAACGCAGAGCAATATCGCGCCGTCATCGGGTGGTTCAATGCACGGCCAGCCGCCAAAAAGGCGCTGCGGCTCGTCAGCCGCAGCGCCGTGGCGCTCGTCTACCTGCTGTACCTGGGTATGCTGGCCTGGCTGGCGTGGCATCGGATGGGACAGCTTTGGCCCGCGCTCGTCGTGCCCGCGTCGGCGTTCGTCGTCGGCACGCTGGTGCGCAAGCTCATTGACCGCCCGCGGCCCTACACGGCGCTGGGCTTTACGCCGCTTTTCCCCAAGGACAAGACCGGCCAGAGTATGCCCAGCCGCCACTGCTTTTCGGCGGCGGCCATAGCCGGGACGGCGTGGTACGTGCTGCCGCCGCTCGGCGCGGTGCTGGCCGTGCTGGGCGTTCTCATTGCGATTTCCCGCGTCGTGACCGGCGTACACTATATCAGCGACGTGCTGGCCGGTCTCGCATTCGGCAGCGTCTTTGCCGTGCTTGGCTGGAACGCCTTTGTGCTGGCCGCGTCGGCGCTGGGCTTTTACGCCATTATGCTATTATAAAAAGGAACAGACTGATGAAAAAATGGACCGCTGCGGCCCTCGCCGCGCTGACTGCCCTGACCCTGACCGGGTGCAGCTTTCAGGATGTGATGCTCTACCTCTACGGCGGCGACAGCTTTGTGACAAGCGCCGAGCCGGACTACACCACCTGCGACGGCGACAACGGTGTGACCGTCGTCTATGACCAGAACCAATGGGAGCAGCCCGTCATGGCGCAGGACGACACACTGTCGCTGACCACGGGCAACCAGCTGAGTTACACGGTGGTGCTTTTGCAGACCACCGACACCTACACGGATTTTCTGGCCCAGTCCGGTCAGGAGCTGGATGAGACCACCGGCACGGTCAAGTGTGATTTTGAATTTACCGTGCCCGATGCAGCCGTTGAGGCCGTGCGCTACGACTGCGGCAGCTACCAGACGATCTTTGCGCAGATCGACTACGACTGCGGCGAGACGATCTATGTCACTGCAGCCGCCCGCACCAGCGATTACGACCCGATCATCGCACTTTTGCAGAACGTCTGGCCCACCGGCCATGCCCCGGAAAACGCCCGGACCGCCGATAAAACGACCAAGGCCGTGACCGAGGACGACGTCAACGGGGGCCGGAGCAAGAGTTTGGCGTAAAGGCAAAGCGGCAAAAGCCCCTCCGGTCACCGCTGCGCTCGACCACCTCCCCTTACAGGGGAGGCTTTCCGCGGGCCTTGCCGCCCGCCGGAGGTCTCTGACCTCCCGTTTTATTTGCCAAATTTACCGGATGAAATTCGTCCGCTTGTCATTCTCCGCCACAGGTGCCGCAATGCCCGCCGCCTTGCCGGCCTCGATGCACCTGAGCATCCACGCCATGTTGCGGCCCAGGTTGCGCATGATCTGCAGGCCCTCCTCGTCGGAGAGAACCTCCTCGGCCTTGCCGCCGTGGACCATCGGCCAGTAGGTAGAGCTGATGAGCGGCATCTCAAAGAACTGCGGCACCTTCTCCATGGCCTCCAGCGCCGTCGTCGTGCCCGCGCGGCGGGCGCTTGTCACGACAGCCGCGGGCTTGTGGCGCAGGTATTTGCCGCCGCTGATGGCCAGCCGGTGCATAAAGCCCAGCATGCTGGCCGCCGCTGTGGCGTAGTGGACCGGCGCGCCGAACACGATGCCGTCGGCCTTCTCGACCAGCGGCAGCACGTCGGCCACAGGGCCGCCGAACACGCATTTGCCTGCCTTGCTGCAGCCGCCGCAGCCCACACAGCCGCCCACCGGCGCAGAGCCGATGTGGAAATCGTCGTCTCGATGCCCGCTTCGTTCAGCACCTTGGCCATCTCGGTCAGGGCTGCGTTGGTGCAGCCGTTTTTGTGCGGACTGCCGTTGATCAACAATACATTCATAGTAAGTACCTCCGTTTTGGATTTGCTCTTATTACCATTGTAGCATGCCTTGCAAGCGATGTGCAAGAGAAAGGCCGTTTCCTATGCCAAACACCTGCGTCAATTCGAGAAAAAATGCGGCGGCTGCCCGCTGCTGGCGCTGCCCTACCGTGAACAGCTTGCCAAAAAACAGGCCCGCCTGCAGGAGCTGCTGGGCGGGTTTGCCCCCGGTCCAAAGGTCCGTGCAGGCATGGCCGAGCCGCTGCACTACCGCAACAAGGCCATTGCCAGCTTTGCCACCCAGCGAGGCAAACTCGTCTGCGGCCTGTATGCCGAGGGCACCCACCGCGTCCTGCCCGGCGCAGACTGCCTTTTGCAGGAGGAAATTTTGAATAAGACGCTCGCCGCCGTGCTGGACGCCGCCCGCGCCTGCCGCTGGACCGCCTACGATGAGGACCGCGGCACCGGCCTTTTGCGCCATACCGTGCTGCGCAGCTCCGGCGACGGTAAGGTGCTGGTCACGTTGGTCACGCCCGGTCCCGACCTGCCCGGCAGCAAGAATTTCTGCACGGCTCTGCGCAAAAAAGCGCCTTGGGTCGTCAGCATCGTGCAGAATATCAACCCCACCCGCTCCAGCGCCGTGCTGGGCAGCCGCGAGAAAACGCTCTACGGCCCCGGCTTTGTGCTGGATACGCTGTGCGGCACGCAGTTTGCCATTTCGTCCCGCAGCTTTTACCAGGTCAACCGCACACAGACCGAGGTTTTGTACAAGAAAGCGCTGGAGCTTGCCAAGCTGACGGGCCGCGAGACGGTTATTGACGCTTACTGCGGCATCGGCACGATTGGCCTCTGCGCTGCGCCGCTGGCCAAACAGGTCATCGGTGTTGAGCGCAACCCCGCCGCCGTGAAGGACGCCGCCGCCAACGCCCGCCGCAACAAAATTGCAAATGCCCGCTTTGTCTGCGCCGACGCCACCGAATGGATGGCCGCCGCGGCCGGGGAGGGCCTGCGCCCGGATGTAGTGTTCCTTGACCCGCCCCGCGCGGGCAGTACGCCGGAGTGCATCACGGCAGTCAACAAAATGAAGCCGCGCCGCGTCGTCTACGTCAGCTGCGACCCCGAGACCCTTGCCCGCGACGTCGCCGCCTTCACCCGCCTCGGCTGGCGCGCCGCCAAGTTCTGCCCGGTAGACCTGTTCCCGCAGACGAAGCATGTGGAGACGGTAGTTCTTTTGTCCCACAAAAAAGCCGATAGTTATATCCACATTGATGTGGAGTTTGGAGAGGGCGAGGGCAAGATTCCGGTAGATAGTATTGCTAAAAGAGCCGAAGCGTACAAGCCCA
>ENA-OQDL01001535-OQDL01001535.1-human-gut-metagenome-genome-assembly--contig:-NODE-1535-length-11238-cov-3.839528_pt1 | contig 11238 bp, 13 predicted proteins | sample MGYA00242782_ERZ504609 | MGnify/ENA primary metagenome ERZ504609 (study PRJEB26092, sample SAMD00036320) | human gut metagenome | host: Homo sapiens | study: EMG produced TPA metagenomics assembly of... | reverse complement strand
ATTTCAAGGGATAGTGAGGTGTGCCCATGCAGGCATCTCCATGGTCAACCAGTAGCGGTATGCTTTCAGGCGAAACTCCAGCAACCACTCCGGCTCGTTCTTCTTTGCAGAAATCAAGCGGATAACATCCTCATTCAATCCCCTTTCTATAATATCTGTGTGAACTTCTGTGGTGAAGCCATATTTGTACTTCTCCTGCGTCAGTTCTTTCACATATTTATTGGGTTCTTCTTGCATATCTATCTTATATTTCTATTAATTGTTCTGTTACATTCTTAAATACCGGAAAAAAGATACCGGACAAGTCCCTCATAGAATAATATAACACTGATTCCTTCTTTTTTGTTGCACTGATCATCTCATTGTTCGGATCTATATATTCTATCACATGAATAGCTAACCCTATCAGTATCATATACTTCAATGCTCCCAATCCGCTGCCTAACCAACGGTTCAGCCATCCCAGGTGCACAGCATCCAATGCTTTTGTCAACAAAGAGGCGACGAACGCAAAACCTAAAGGTACAGCTATCCAGATCAATATAAAAGCCAAGACCTGTGCTACAGTCGTCGAAGTACCTAGAACCGGCGCCAACCTTTCGGCAACAATGCCAAACAAGGCACGAGCCATCAGCAATCCGGCTATCAACCCTACAATAGACGCCATCTGCTTCACAAATCCTTTTATTAATCCCATAATGACACCCACACCAATCATAGCCAATATAATAATATCTATTGTCGCCATCTTTATCGTTATTACAAAAAGCAGTAATGCCATTCTGAACAAAGCGAAGAATCTGCCAGCCCACGCGCTGGGCGAGGTGCCAGATCCTTCGCTATGCTCAGGATGACATTACCATCTATATTCTCAGACTTCAGTGTATTACAAAGTCTGTTTAACCTCTACTTCTTCGTAAGCTTCAATAATATCACCGACCTTGATATCGTTACAGTTTGTCAGACTGATACCACATTCAAAGTTAGTTCCTACTTCTTTCACATCATCCTTGAAACGCTTCAAAGCATTGATAGCACCGGTAAAGACTACAATACCATCACGAATCAAGCGTGCCTTATCAGAACGTTTCACCTTACCTGTCTTCACCATAGCACCGGCAACCAAACCGACCTTGGTAATATTGAAGACTTCACGCACTTCGATGGTTGCAGTAATCTGTTCCTTCAAAGTAGGTGCCAGCATACCTTCCATAGCAGCCTTCACTTCTTCAATCGCATCATAGATAACAGAATATTTGCGGATATCCACCCCCTCCTGCTCAGCCAGTTTGCCGGCAGAACTTGAAGGACGAACCTGGAAACCTACAATAATCGCATCTGATGCAGCAGCCAAAGTCACATCCGACTCGGAAATTCTGACCGACACCTTTGTGGATCACATTAACCTGTACCTGTTCTGTAGACAGTTTTTATCAATGAGTCGCTCAACGCTTCGACAGAACCGTCCACGTCACCTTTAACAATCACATTCAGCTCATGGAAATCACCCAAAGCCAAACGACGGCCCACTTCATCCAATGTCAGCAGTTTCTGAGTACGCAAGCCCTGCTCACGCTGCAACTGTTCACGCTTGTTGGCAATGTCACGAGCCTCTTGTTCCGTATCAATCACATGGAAAGTATCACCTGCCGCAGGAGCACCGTTCAGTCCCAGAATCAATACCGGTTCGGAAGGACCGGCCTCCTTGATGCGCTGGTTACGTTCATTAAACATGGCTTTCACCTTACCATAACTAGTACCAGCCAAGACTATATCGCCCATTTTCAGCGTACCGTTTGCCACCAACATAGTAGCCACATAACCGCGTCCCTTGTCCAAGGACGATTCAATGATAGAACCGGTTGCCTTGCGGTCGGGATTAGCCTTCAAATCCAACATTTCAGCTTCCAGCAATACTTTTTCCAACAAATCGTGTACACCTGTACCTTTCTTTGCCGAAATATCTTGCGACTGATACTTACCACCCCACTCTTCCACCAGGAAGTTCATGGCAGCCAGTTCTTCCTTAATCTTATCCGGATTGGCGTGCGGCTTATCCACCTTATTAATAGCAAATACGATAGGCACACCGGCAGCCATAGCATGATTAATCGCCTCTTTGGTCTGCGGCATCACATTATCATCGGCAGCTACAATAATAATAGCAATATCCGTCACTTTCGCACCACGGGCACGCATGGCGGTAAATGCCTCGTGACCCGGAGTATCCAAGAATGTAATATGACGTCCGTCTTCCAATTTCACATTGTAAGCACCGATATGCTGGGTGATACCACCTGCCTCACCGGCAATTACATTTGCTTTACGAATATAGTCCAGTAATGAAGTCTTACCATGATCAACATGTCCCATTACTGTCACAATCGGAGCACGCGGCTGCAAATCTTCTTCGTTATCTTCCTCTTCTGTAATAGCCTGTGCTACCTCAGCACTTACATATTCTGTCTTGTATCCGAATTCTTCCGCTACCAGGTTGATTGTCTCGGCATCCAGACGCTGATTGATAGAGACCATGATACCGATACTCATACAAGTAGCGATAACCTGAGTAACAGGAATATCCATCATACTTGCCAGTTCGTTCGCAGTAACGAACTCGGTCAGTTTCAATATTTTGCTATCTTCCTGTTCCATCTCCTCCTGTTCCATCAGGCGGTTCTGAACATTTTCACGTTTCTCCTTACGATACTTGGCAGCCTTGTTCTTAGTCTTGTTAGTCAGACGTGCCAATGTTTCCTTAACCTGCTTTGCCACATCTTCATCACTAACTTCCGCTTTTACAACAGGTTTCTTGAAACGGTCTTTATTAAATTTGCCTCCACCCTGATTGTTATTGCCATTAGGTTTGGAGTTATTGTTCCTATTCGGTCTGTTAGCGTTATCGTTACGTTGGTTATTATTAGATGCTCCTCCAGCATTTGTTGTACCGGCAGCATTTATATCCACACGTTCCTTATTTATTCTATTGCGTTTTTTCTTCTTTGCAGCATCATCGTTAACCGAGTTTTTAGAAATCTTATCGTCTCCCTTACGGATTTCTTTGATAATAGCATCCTTCATCAGTTTACGCTGTTCCTGACGCTGCTTATCTTTCTCTTCTCTCTCTTTCCGTTTTTCTTCCTTCGATTTCTTTTTCGGACGGGTAGACTGATTCAATGCAGCCAGATCAATCTGACCTACTACATTAATTTTCGATTTAAATTCAGTAGGACGAATTTTAAATACATCGTCTTCTTCTTTTTCCTGAACGGGTGCTGCTTCGGGTGTTTCTTTTTCCATCTCTTTCACCTGGGGTGTCTTTTCTTCCGTCTTTTCAATTTTAGGCTCTTTCTTCTCTTCCAGAACTGGAGCAGGAGCAGGTTGAGGAGCAGGTTCCGGTTTCTTTTCCTCTACCACCACAGGCTTCGGCGTTTCCTTCTCGGGTTGGGGAGTTTCCTTCCTCTCAACCACCTTTTCCACCACGGGTTCTGCTTTCGGAGTTTGTTCAATAACTTTCGCAACTGGTTCTACAACCTTTGGCGCAGTTTTCTTGTTCAAATTGTCCAGATCTATTTTACCCACTTGCTTCAGTTTGGGGCGTGCCTCTTCAGGAATAACAGTTTTCACCACCTCTTCTTTCTCTTTCTTAGATTCAAAACCTTCGATAGAGATAGAAGCTTTGTTGCGGTCCTTGTTCTGTCTTTCCTGACTAAATTTTTCAGACTCTATTTTTAAATTTTTATCTGTGCTGAACTCTTTCACAAGTACAGCATATTGTTCTTCGGTAATTTTCGCATTAGGACTAGCCTCAATGGTATAGCCCTTCTTCTGCAAGAATTCAACTACCGTCGTTATTCCTACATTTAAATCTCTTGTTACTTTGTTCAGTCTAATCGTCATACTCGTTTTTTAATTATTAACTACGAGCCGGGACTGAAGAGTTACTCTTCAAATTCAGCTCTTAAAACTCTCAACACGTCATCAACCGTGTTTTCTTCCAGGTCCGCTTTTTCTATCAACATCTCGCGCGGAGCATTCAATACAGCCTTGGCTGTATCCAATCCAATATTCTTGATGGCTGTGATAACCCACTCATCAATTTCATCCTTGAATTCATCAAGGTAGATATCCTCATCCATCGCGCTCTCATCCAATTCGCGGTACACATCAATCGTATATTCGGTAAGCATACTGGCGAGTTTGATATTCATTCCCCCCTTACCGATTGCCAAAGACACTTCTTCCGGTTTCAGATATACTTCTGCTTTTTTCTCCTCTTCGTGCAACACAATAGAAGAAATCTTAGCCGGACTCAACGCACGCTGAATGAACAACTGAATGTTAGAAGTATAGTTGATCACGTCGATATTTTCATTACGCAACTCGCGCACAATACCGTGGATACGTGATCCTTTTACACCTACGCAGGCACCTACCGGGTCTATACGGTCGTCATACGACTCAACTGCTATCTTAGCACGTTCTCCGGGAATGCGCGCAATCTTCTTGATAGTGATCAACCCATCATTGATTTCGGGTACTTCCATTTCAAACAGGCGTTGCAAGAACACAGGTGAAGTACGGCTCAGAATAATCTTCGGATTATTATTTTTATTATCTACACGGGCCACTACGGCACGGGCAGTTTCGCCTTTACGGTAGAAGTCACTCGGAATCTGTTCAGTCTTGGGCAAAAGCAGTTCGTTGCCTTCATCATCCAGCAACAACATTTCTTTCTTCCATATCTGATAGACTTCCGCACTGATTACAGTACCCACCCTATCAATATATTTATTATACAAGCTATCTTTCTCCAGTTCTAAAATCTTCGATGCCAGTGTCTGACGCAAGTTCAGAATGGCACGGCGGCCAAACTTGGCAAAGATTACTTCATCGGTCACTTCCTCACCCACCTCATAAGACGCATCAATTTTCTGTGCCTCGGTCAATGAGATCTGCATATTGGGATTCGTCAAATCCTCATCTGCTACAACTTCACGGTTACGCCATATTTCAAAATCTCCCTTGTCAGGGTTCACAATAACGTCGTAATTTTCATCAGTGCCAAACATTTTCGCGATCACACTACGGAAAGACTCTTCGAGTACACTCACCATAGTTGTTCTATCAATATTCTTTAATTCCTTAAATTCCGAAAATGTATCAATCAAGCTGATTGTTTCTTCTTTTTTGGCCATAATTATTTAAAACTAATTAAGTATTTAGTGTATTTTATCTCATCATATGCAAAAGTAATATCCTCCTCTACCAGTTTGGGGCGTTTGGCTCCTTCCGGTTTCACTTTCTTTTCAATGGTTACGGTAAAGTTCTCTTCATTTGCATCCTTCAATACACCTTCCAGCTTCTTTCCCTCTTTAGTCAGGATTTCCACCTCCTTACCAATGTGTATCAAGTACTGTTGCAATACCTTGAAAGGTTGTCCTATACCGGCCGAACCCACTTCCAGTTCATAATCCTCTTCTTCACGGTCCAGTTTAGACTCAATATAGCGGCTAAGTTCTACACAATCGTCAATCCATACTCCCTCGGCATGGTCAATTTCTACCACAATTTTGTCATCCGGGCTCACCGTGACATCTACCAAAAAGTAATCTTTACCTTCCAGCCACTCGTCAACAATCCGGGTTACTACATTTTTATCTATCATTTATTCACTATTAAGAACAAAAAAAGGGCTTAATCAAGCCCCACCATTCATCCATTTCGGTGCAAAGATACAAATTATCTACCAGTGCTACAAAATATTCTATTAAAAAATTGTAGTTTTGCAGAAACTTATAACACTATGGATAAAAACAGTTTAAATACGAACAAGCAGTTCATGATAGGTAACGGTATGCTGGCTTTTGGAGTCTTTGCCGTTATTATCATTTTTTTGTATATGTCCTTCCGTTTCCAACGCAAGGCTGACAAAGTACAGACTTATGAAGGAGTCTACAACATAGAACTGACTAATAGTTTTGCCGGAGACAGTATAGCGGTATATCTAAATGACAGTCTGCTACTGGACCAAACCATGCCCGACGCCAACCTGAAAGTGGAGATAAAACGCTTTGCCGAAGATAATGTACTGATGGTCGTAGATAACAAAACAGACAAGACCACACCTTTCAACCTGAATCCGGAAGGTAGCCGGGTAGAGGTTAAAAAGAGTGGAGATGTAATTTATATTCTGGAGAGGGAAGCCGACTCCCTTTTGGAATAAAGGGAAACAGCGACAAAGCCGATCAATACGATAAAGACACCCACCAAAGCCGGATACCGATAACCCAATCCGGCATCTATGGGTAGCCCACCGGCATAAGCACCAATGGCATTGCCCAAATTAAAAGCGACTTGCACACAGGCCGCTCCCATCATTTCTCCTCCGCGTGAATTCCGGAGTAACAATAATTGTTGTGGAGCCGAAACAGCAAACAATCCTGCCGTACATATACACATCAATATTACTGCCAACCAAGAAACAGAAGCCGCAAAGAAAATGGCAAGCAAACCGGAAGCCATAATAACCTGTGTATATTTTACCACACGGGCAGCCCCATACTGATCAGAAAACTTTCCACCCATCAAGTTTCCTACAGTCATGCTAAGACCTGCCAACACCATAATGAAAGTCATACTGTTTTCACTGAAACCTGCCACGTGCGTCATCAAAGGAGTGACATAGCTATACCAACAAAAGATGCCTCCGTTTCCGAACATGGTCGTAATTATCAACAACCATGGAGCCAGATTCTTCAAAAAACGGAACTGCCCTTTCAAACCTGTATCTGGCAAAGCAGGCAGTGAAGGAACCCATTTCCAAATATAGAACAAAGTAATCAGTCCCCATACTCCAATTAAAGAGAAAAGGAATACGCCAGGACATTATATTACTCATAAATGTGCCTAAGGGGACACCAAAAAGATTGGCAATCGTCATACCCGACACCATCAATGCCACTGCCTGCGAACTTTTTCCTTTATCAGCCACTCTTTCCGCCACAATGGAACCAACCCCAAAGAAGGCGCCATGAGGCAATCCGGAAATAAAACGCATCATCAACATCATCCAATAATTCACTGAAGCGGCAGCACACAAATTACCACAAATATAAATAACCATCAAACCTAACAGAATATGTTTCAGCGGACGGGTACGAGCCACCAAAACCATCCCCGGTGCTCCTACGCACACACCTAGTGCATAAGCCGAAATAAAATGTCCTGCTTGCGGAATACTTATATGCAAATCCTTCGCTACATCGGGCAAAATGCCCATCATTACAAACTCGGCAATGCCCAATCCCAATGTGCCGAACGCCAAAGCCGTCAAACTCTTCTTCATACCTGAATAAAAACAATCCATTAATTAAAAAACCGTACAAAAATAATTGTTATGTTTTTCAGATATAAGTGTTTTTAGCACACTTTTATAAGAAAAGGAATGATTACTTGCTTTATGTCAATTTATTGTTGCACATGCAAAAAATATCAAGTATTTTGTCTTCAAAACCCAAACAAACTTTCCAACAAGAACAGACCTACCAAGTCAACAAAAAAACGCACACTTCCACACGTCCAGCCAAAGACTAGAATCTTTCTTCAAAACGTCTTGATCTTTTTTACCACTGCCGGAATCCGCTGATATCCCGTGACGGTACAAACCCTTCATGCACACTTTTTGCGAGAGAAAGGCCTGAAAACGCCCTGCTTTGTATCAAGCCAAAACAGTCTGTATTAAAAAGGATATATAGCTAACAACAAGCATGTTATACGAAAATATGCTTCAAAACGCAGTGAGAACATAAGTGAGAGCAATATTTTTACCCCAACCGCATAAGTCTTTTATAATAAGCCTATTGTACGCAAAGTGAGGGCATAAACGCCCCGAACTTCCTAGTGAAAAGGACTTATGCTACAGGATGCTTCCAGATATGCCTCACATTTCCTCCATCCTTACCAGCTCCCAACCGCAGAACTGCATCACGATGCAATGAAGCCGGGTTCCCCTACAAAACTGACGCACCTTCTTACCTTTGGCATAGCCGTGAATCTGCTCCACCGCGGGCATCCCACTGGGAGGCAGACTGGGCATCGAATTTATCTTTCGGGAGGAATTTCAATTCCAGAATGTAACTATGCTCTACTTCGGAGTAGCGTTGCAGGTCAGGCATCAGGAACATATCGCAGAAGCCGTGGTTCAACTCCACCTCGGGCATAGTCAAGTAATAGGCATTAATGCTCAGGAGATTCCCCTAACTGAACACGGTTACGAAGGTAATAAAGCACCATGGCACAATTGAACATCTTTGGATCAAGCTTCAAAGATTCCTTGGCAAAGCAATAGTTGTCATACTATGGCTTCATCTCCTGAATCATCGCCTCCACATCGCCTTCCAGCTGTCCCGCTTCCTGATAGTAACGCATCATGGTACGCACATCCTCCTCCGAGAACCCCAACATGCCGTTGAAAAGTGGATTCGTGCTGATATTCCAGCCGATATTGAAGCCGCTGGTCAGATCGTCCAAGGTAACAGGGCTGACACCCGTCATGAAAATACGGTCGAACATGCCCTTGTAATTCTTGAAGGCATCCCGATAGAAACCGCTGGCATGCGTGATAACATGATAGATCTCGTTGTCCTGTTCATTCAAGACCACATTCGTAAAGTTGTCATACTCGTCTATGATAAGGTAAAGGGGATAGCCCAAGCGGCGGGCTTCGGCATCCAGCATGTGCAACTTGTCAAGAGCCTTTCCGGCAAAACGGAACCCACGATGAACTCATCACTGTAATATGCCTGATAGCGGTCCAGGAAACTATTTAATTGCACCGCACTGTAAGCATCAAAATTCAGGGAAAGCTCGTCCACTCCTCCCCTATCTTCGAGAAAACTAGATAGAGTATCTAGTATTTTCCTTGCAAGGGCGTGGGATGCTTTCCTATCCATAAATCACCGAACAGCTGCTGAAAGTTCTCTTTTTGAGAAAGGTCATAATAGCTGCGGAGCATATCCCCAAAAAGGGCATGTCGCTTCTATTGTAATCGACCATCATGCCTCAAATGAGGGCTATGGAGACAGAAACTATACAAAGGTTTCGGAAGCCTGCGCGGTAAATGTATTTTTATAGTTTGAATCAGGATGATTTAAAAAAAGCGGCAGAGGCAGAAGAATATCCAAACGCTGCAGATTATATCTATCTTGGAATTGTACATGATACGAATGCTTTTCAAAGAGCAGATGAAAGTATCATGAAGGCTGCGACAAAGCTTTTAGAACTTGGCGTAGACCATAGACGAATTATACAGACTCGGCAGATTGATACGTTAGAAGATTTGGAAAAACGTGCAGACATTTTAAAAAAATGCGATACGTGTGCTGGATGGAAAAGTCGCCTACGTGTGTATAAACAAAGAAGAAAAGGTTAAAAAGAATATCAGCTATGAGGAAATTCATCCAATCAGCAGTATTCTGCGTGACTGTGCAGACATTGAACTGGGATTTACAATGTATGAAGAAGAACCGGACAGGTGGCGTTGTTCTTTCCGCTCCGATGGAAAGTGGCTTGATGTAAATGAATTGATTACACCATTTGGTGGAGGCGGTCATGCCGGGGCAGCAGGGCTTAGAAAACGAACCGGTGATATGGAAGAACTTAGAAGTCAGATTCTTGAGAGAGTAAAAAAACTAAGAGCAGAAAAATGTTTCACGTGAAACAAAGCGGTTGTCAGTTTAGTTAATGACAGCCGCTTTTTGTTACTTGTACGGTGTACTGGTTTAAATGTTTTTAATATAGAAGCAAGGTTTGCAGAAACCAGATGTTGCTTAAATGACTGCGTTCATGAGTAAGTAGCGAAGCGGATTGCGAATGTCCGCTTTACGAGAATCAACCGGTGAATTATAAAATGAGTTTTCATTAAATCAGTGGATTGTGAATATTTGTTTGATAAAAACAAGATATTGTTAAAAAAATGTTTATTAAACTAGATATAGTATTTTCTGATTTTGTATGTTATACTGACACTAGATTACAGAAAATCAGAAAAAACGTGAAAATTGCCCGTCACAATTACGACAGTAATAGCATTTCCAGATATTCTATGATAATGAGTGGGGATATACATCTCAGATTTTCAGACTCATTCAGTATATGAATCAGATTGATACTGGTCGATAACATTTAAGATGTGACAGGGCAGTTAAATTCTGATTTTAACGTAACCTGCTTTCTGTAAGGGACATATCCATTCGTTATTACGATTATGAACCGTAAATGAAAATCGGAAGCCGGGAGATAAGTCTGGCTTCCGATTTTTTGTATTTAGATGCTCTGGTAACTTAGTTACCGAGGAGTTTACATAGTTGTTTCGTATGTTTGTTTTCTGGTAACCCAGAAAAAGACGCATACAAAGATAATTCCTTTGATAATCGATGTGGAAGAAAATGCCCACCAGATTCCGTGCAGTCCAAGGGAAGTATTTTTTAAGAAAAATAGCAAGAGGGATCCTTGAACCTGTAAATATAATACTGATGATACTGCAAAGGCGGGTCATTCCAAGTCCGGAAAGAGCACCGATTGTGGTCAGTTCAATACACATAAAGCCTTCACTGAATCCGATGATAATAAGATATCCGACTGCGATGGTAATCGCTTTTGGTTCATGAAAGAAGATTGTTGCAATTGTATTTGGCGCAAAGACAAATACAAGAGTGATAATCAGCCCCCAGATGCCAACGGTCCATAAAGAAGCATGATATCCTTTGCGGACACGGTTCATTTTTCCGGCACCATAGTTTTGAGCAGTAAAGGCATTTAAGGCTGATGCAAAACCATCTGCAGTATTCCAGGATACGGACTCAATCTGACCTCCGACTCGTTGTGTGGCAACCGCTTCTGCACCGAAAGCAGATACCATACGGGTAAGCACCATCGAGATAATACAATATGCCATACCCTGAATGGCGGTAGGAATTCCAATCCGGCAGATACCATTTAAGTAAGGTGCCGGAATTTTTGTAAGTAAATGAGTTCCCTTTAATACATTTTCTTTTTCTGCTTGATAACGCAGATTATCATAATGCTCATAACGATAAACTGTGCAGTTACGGTTGCAATTGCTGCACCGGTAACGCCAAGCTTTGGAAATGGACCGGGACCAAGAATTAAAACAGGGTCTAAAATCATGTTTGTCACAAGTCCGATGAGATTGGCGAGAAATGGTGTTTTTGAATC
>ENA-OQDL01001529-OQDL01001529.1-human-gut-metagenome-genome-assembly--contig:-NODE-1529-length-11270-cov-6.208920_pt1 | contig 11270 bp, 8 predicted proteins | sample MGYA00242782_ERZ504609 | MGnify/ENA primary metagenome ERZ504609 (study PRJEB26092, sample SAMD00036320) | human gut metagenome | host: Homo sapiens | study: EMG produced TPA metagenomics assembly of... | reverse complement strand
GTAGCGGCTGAACGAGCTTGGCACCGAGCTGGGCAGGCAGTACGGCGTGCCGTTCCTGCCCAGTGAGTTCCGCAAAAAGGACGGCTACAAGCGCAGCTTACAGTTGAGCGCCGAGTACGGCCTGTACCGGCAGGATTACTGCGGGTGCGTGTTCAGCAAGCGGGAGAGGGAAGCCACTGCAAGTAGGGGCCGGGCATGCCCGGCCCTGCACCTCCCACTGTTGTGCTGTAAATTTTATGCTGCGGGCCGGACATGTCCGGCCCCTACCGTGTTATGACAGGAGCCCCCTATGACCTTCTATCAAATTGTTTTTCTCTTCTTCGCCTACTCGTTCCTCGGCTGGGTGGGGGAGGTCCTCTTTACCGCCGTCGTACACCGCAAATATCAGGACCGCGGCGTGCTGAGCGGTCCGCTCTGCCTTCTGTACGGCGTCGGCGGGCTGGTCATCACCTTTGCCCTCGGCGACATCCGTGAGGGCTGGTTCTTCCTGCTTGTATTCAGCGCCGTCTATGCCACGGTCATCGAGTGGATCGGCGGGCACATTCTGGAGTACACGACCCATACCCGGTGGTGGGATTACAGCGCCATGCCGTTCAATCTGGACGGCTATGTCTGCCTCGGCGCGTCGCTGACCTGGGGTGCGCTCGGTGTTGTCGTGCTCAAATGGGGCAACCCGCTGCTGCTGGCGCTGTACAGCCTTGTGCCGCGCGGCATCTGGGTTGTTGTGCTGCTGGCCGCGCTCGTCGTGTTCTGCGTCGATCTGGTCGGCACGCTGCTGGCCATGGCCGGTCTGCGCTACCGCTGGCCCGCCGCCGCGGCTGTAGAAAACCGTCTGGCAAACCTGACCGTCCGCGGCGGCATGTGGATCCTTGACCACGTCGAGCGCCGTATGGCGAAGGCCCATCCCGCACTGACCTTTGTGCGCCCCAAACGGCAGCAGACCGACACGTTTGCCGCCGGGTGCAGCCCGTATAAAATTATTTTACTGTTCTTCATCGGCGCGTTCCTCGGCGACATCACCGAGACGATCTTCTGCCGCGTCACCGGCGGCGAGTGGATGAGCCGCTCCAGCGTCGTGTGGGGGCCGTTCTCCATCGTGTGGGGCCTGGCCATCGCCATGGTCACCCAGCTGCTCTACCGCTACAAGGACAAGCCCGCCAGCTGGCTGTTCGTCATGGGCACGCTGCTGGGCGGTGCGTATGAGTACCTGTGCAGCGTTTTCACCGAGGTCGTTTTCGGTGCGGTGTTCTGGGACTACAGCGCGATCCCGTTCAACCTGGGCGGGCGCATCAACCTGCTGTACTGCTTCTTCTGGGGCTTTGCGGCGATTGCCTGGTTCAAGGTGCTGTTCCCGCCGATCTCCGCCTGCATCGAGAAGCTGCCGCCCCGCGGCGGCAGAGTGCTGACCTGGGCACTGTGCATCTTTATGGCGGCGGACATTGCCGTCAGCTCCGCCGCGCTTGTGCGGTACAACGACCGCCTGAACGGCGTACCTGCGTCCAACAGCGTCGAGGTCTATCTCGACGGGCACTACGGCAATGACCGGATGAATCAGGTCTACCCCCAAAGGCCGTGCATACGTCCTAAAGCCTTGCCCCCTGGGGGCCTGGCGCCCGCAGGCGCGTGTCGGAGCGCAACCGCCGGAGGGCGGCTCTTAGCGCGTAGACTGAAGGTGGCCCCGCAGGGCCGGATGAGGGGCGAGTGTGCCATCATAACCCGTTCATGGGCAATATCGGCAGGTACAGCCCTCATCAGTCACCTTCGGTGACAGCTTCCCCCGATGGGGAAGCCTTTTAAAATTCTTTGTATATTCCGCACAGATGTGCTATAATAATTTTGTAGCTAATGTATAAGTTTTGAGGAGGCGATGGGTCGTGAACCGTGCAGATGGAATCGATTGCTACCAGAAAGCCCTGCGGCAGGGCCAGCGCGATTACCGCGAGAAGATGAACGCTGGGCAGTCGCCGTTTTTGCCCGTATTGGACGATATTCTGCAAAACGTCCCTGTGGAGAACCAGATCCCGCTCGGCCAGGTAGAGATCCCGCTGGAGCTGCTCGTTGGTACCAAGACCTCGGGCCGCACAGCGGCGTTTGCGTCCAACTTTATGCCGCTGCTCGGTCTCAAGACCGAGTTTGCCACCAAGTGGGTCAACCTGTGCGTGTCCCATGTGGATGAGGGCATCCGTGACCCCATCACCTGCTATGAGTACATGGGCCGCTTCTACGTGCAGGAGGGCAATAAGCGCGTCAGCGTGCTGAAGTATTTTGACGCCAGCAGCATCACCGGCAATGTCACCCGCGTCGTGCCGCAGTACAGCGACGACCCCGCCGTGCAGATGTACTACGAGTTCATGCACTTTTACCCGGTCATGCAGAACTATCTGCTGACCTTCACCAAGCCCGGCAGCTATGCCCGCCTGCAAAAAATACTGGGCAAGGCGCCGGACGAAAAGTGGACTGGCGAGGATCGAACCGAGGTCTTATCGCTGTACAACTGGGTCAAGAAGGCGTTTCTGGCCCACGGCGGCACACGGCTGCAGTGTACCGTCGGCGACGTGCTGCTGCTTCTGCTGCGCGTCTACACCAAGGAGGAGCTGGCCAATTTAAGCCCCAGCGAGCTGAGCGAAAAGCTCGACGCCCTGTGGGACGATGTGCTGGCCCTGCAGAAATCGGACCCCGTGCAGGTCAGCGACAAGCCCGCCGCCCCGAAACAGACCGGCCTGCTGGATTTTATCCTGCCCGGCAAGCACACTGCGCCCAGCCATTTGAAGGTTGCCTTTGTGCATGAGCGTACCCCCAGCACCAGCTCCTGGACAAGCCAGCATGAGTTTGGCCGTACCCAGCTGGACACTGTGTTTGAGGGCAAGGTCGAGACGGCAGCCTACTTCAACGCCGTCCCGGGCAAGAACGCCGATGCCGTTGTCGAGCAGGCCATCACCGACGGTGCGGATGTCGTCTTTACGACCAGCCCCAAGCTGGTAGGCGCGTCCCTGCGCGCCGCCGTCCGGCACCCGCAGGTACACATCCTGAACTGCTCGATGGAGATGCCCTACGCCAGCATCCGCACCTACTACACCCGCGTGTATGAGGCCAAGTTCATCACCGGCGCGATTGCCGGTGCCATGGCGGGCGGGGACCGCATCGGCTATGTGGCCGACTACCCCAGCTTCGGCGTACCTGCCAACATCAACGCATTCGCGCTCGGTGCGCGGATGACGAACCCCAACGTCCGCATTGACCTGCAATGGACCTGTCTGCCCGACCAGCTTGACCCGCTGCACGTCTTTACCCAGAAGGGCATCACGGTCATCTCGGGCCGCGACGCACCGATGCCGAACCGCCCGCAGCGGGAGTTCGGCACGTTTCTGGTGCGCCCGGGCGGCGTGCTGCAGGACCTGGCCACGCCGTTCTGGCACTGGGGCCAGTTCTATGAGAACGTCATCCGCACCGTTTTGAACGGCGGCTGGGTGCGGGACAAGTCCGGCACCGATGGCCGCGCCGTCAACTACTGGTGGGGCATGAACAGCGGCGTCATGGACGTGCTGCTCAGCCGCGAGCTGCCGCCCGATGTGACCCACCTGGCGCAGATCCTGCGCACCGGCGTCACCTCCGGCATGATCGACCCGTTCCACTGCCGGATCACCGGGCAGGACGGCAGCGTCAAGAACAGCGGACGCCACGGGCTGGACCTGGAGCAGATTGCCCACATGGACTGGCTGTGCGACGCCGTTGACGGCCACATCCCCGAATATGATGAGCTGGCCGAGGTTTCGAAGCCGATGTACCGGATGCAGGGCATCCACCGCGATCTTCTTCCCGTCGAGAAGGAGGCCGAGCTATGAAGATCCTGGCCGTTGCGGACGAGGAGTGCAAGGCCCTCTGGGACTACTTCACTCCCGACAAGCTCGAGGGCGTCGAACTCATCATCGCCTGCGGCGATTTGAGCCGCCATTATCTGGAATACCTTGCCACCATGGCGCCCGTGCCGCTTTTGTACGTACACGGCAACCATGACGAGAGCTACGACACCCGCCCGCCGCAGGGCGTCATCTGCCTGGATGACGACGTGTACGTACACAACGGCCTGCGCATCGCCGGGCTGGGCGGCAGCTGCCGCTACCGCACCGGCGCCTGGCAGTTTACCGAGGCCGAGATGAAAAAGCGCATCAACCATCTGCGCGGCAAGATCGACCGCCATGGCGGCATTGACATACTGGTCACCCACGCGCCGCTGCACGGCTACGGCGATATGACCGACCTGCCGCACCGCGGCTTCACAGCGTTTTCGGTCCTGCTGGACCGCTACCATCCACAGCTGATGCTGCACGGGCACATCCATCTGAACTACGGCTGCTCCATCCCGCGGGAGCAACAGTACGGCGCGACCCGCATCGTCAATTGCTATGAGCGGGTGTATCTGGACGTGGACGCCCCCGTCCCCAAGCCCCGCCCGCGGCTGTTTGCTTCGCTGCTGGGACGGAATGCCCGGTAGGGGCGAGGCATGCCTCGCCCTCGGCCTTCCCGTGGGCATTCTTCTGCCTTTCACGCTGAGGGCCGGATACGTCCGGCCCCTACCAAGCGGCACGGCTAACTTCATCAAACAAGGAGAACTATTCCCATGACAAAAATCGCAGTATTCGGTGCAGGCACCTGGGGCATTGCGCTGGCGCGGCTGCTGGCCGCCAACGGGCGCGACGTCACCGTATGGAGCGCCATCCCCGCCGAGCTGAAATCTTTAAGCACCACGCACCGCCACCCCAACCTGCCCGGTATGGAGCTGCCCGCCGCAATGCACTACACCGCCGACATTGCCGAGGCCTGCACGGGCCGCGACATCCTGCTCTTTGCCGTGCCGTCCCCGTTTGTGCGTGCCACCGCAAAAAAGGCCGCGCCGCACATCCCGGAGGGCCAGCTGATCGTTGACGTCGCCAAGGGCGTCGAGGACAAGACCCTGATGACGATGAGCGAGATCATCGAGGATGAGCTTGCCAAGGCCGGGCGCAAAGCGCGCGTTGTGGCACTGTCCGGCCCGACCCACGCCGAGGAGGTCGCCCGCGACATGCCCACCGCCATCGTGGCCGCCAGTGCCGACGAGGACGCCGCCAAAGCCGTGCAGAAGGTCTTTACCACACCGACCTTCCGCGTCTACACCAACGATGACCGCCGCGGCACCGAGCTGGGCGGTGCGGTCAAGAACGTCATTGCGCTGGCTGTCGGCATTGCGCTGGGCCTGGGCTACGGTGACAACGCCAAGGCCGCGCTCATCACCCGCGGCAACGCCGAGCTGTCCCGACTGGGCATCGCCATGGGCTGCAAGGCCGAGACTTTTGCGGGCCTGTCCGGTATGGGCGACCTGATCGTCACCTGCACGAGTATGCACAGCCGCAACCTGCACGCCGGTATGCTGATTGGCCGCGGCAAGTCGGTGGAGGAGGCCAAGACCGAGGTCGGCCAGGTCGTTGAGGGCATCAACGCGCTGCCCGCCGCCTGCCGCCTGGCCAAGCAGTATAAGGTCGAAATGCCCATCGTCCAGGCAGTGGAGGCCATTCTGGACGGCAAGCTCGAGGCCCGCAGCGCACTGATGGCGCTGATGGGCCGCAGCCTCAAGCGCGAATAAGGAGCACCGCCATGGCACAAATCAAGGCCGCATTTTTTGATATTGACGGCACGCTGCTTGCGTTCCACGCCAAGGCCCTGCCGGAATCCACCGTGCAGGCGCTGGCCGCACTGCGAAAAAACGGCGTCAAAACGTTTATTGCCACAGGCCGCCCGCCGGTGCACCTGCCGTACCTGCACGCGCTGGACGGCATCCCGTTTGACGGCTATGTGACGATGAACGGTCAATACTGCTATCTGGCCGACGGCACGCCGCTGTACAGCCGGTACATTGACCGCGCCGCCCTGCGCACGCTGCTGCCGTATATCGAAAAAGAGCGTATCTCCGTCGGTTTTGTGGGCAAGGATTTCTGCCTGTTCAACCACATCAACGATTTGAGCCGCCAGTTTGCGCTGGACCTGCAGCAGGGTGAGGGCGATGTCGCCGCGTGCATCGAGTCCGACGCCATCTATCAATTGAGCGCCTTTTTACCCGAGGAAAACGAGCCGGAGTTTCTGCGCAGCTGCCCAGGCTGCATTGCTGTGCGATGGAGCCCGGATTTCTGTGATATTCTGCCCGCGGGCGGCGGCAAGCCCAACGGCCTGGCCCACACGCTGGCCCATCTGGGCCTGACGCGGGAGCAGTCCATTGCCTTTGGCGACGGCGGCAATGACGTGACGATGCTGGAATATGCCGGGATCGGCGTCGCCATGGGCAACGCCTGCGATGCCGCCAAGGCCGCCGCGGATTATGTCACCGACGACATTACCGCAGACGGCCTTGCAAAGGCACTGGCGCATTTTGGGCTGATTTGAATAAATTGTCTTCCCCCAAAAGGGAGACGCCCTGCAGGGGCCGCATATATGCGTCCCGCAGCTCTACGGCAGATGACCTCTTGCGGGAAAGCCGCGGGCCGGGCATGCCCGGCCCCTACCGCTATCTATAAAGCAAGCCCCTGACCATCACTCGGTCAGGGGCTGTTTCTTTTACACTTTTTCCCTCACAAACGCCTTTGCCGCAACCACACACGCGGCGTAGACCACGCCCGCAATGGCCCAGATGAACCAGCTGTACTGCGGCTGGCCGTTGCCGTTGGGACCGAAGGTATACCACAGGAAGATGGCAACCACCACCAACCAGTAAGCCGCGGTCAGCGCGGTCAGCCGCCCTTTCACGGCCTTGTGCCCGCGGGTAAAGTCCCCGTCCTCCAGCAGCCGATCCATGGCGTCCTGCACCGTGCCCACCCGCACAAAGGCGTACACACCGCAGGCGACCAGCACCAACAGCAGACAGATGGACATCGACATCAAAAACGACACGCCGACCATCACAGCCGCAAACAGGGGCACCGCCGCCAGAATGCAGAGCGCCGCACCAATACGGTTGGCCCGGTCATACTCCGGCGCAAAGACGGCGCGGCGCTCCCGCACCAGCGTTGTCACGCCGTGCTCGGTCTCGATGGGCTCCTTTTCCAGAAACTCATATTCCCGCACCGCCGCGCCGCACTGCATAAACAGCACAACGGCCACAGCCACCAGCACCACCAGCGCGATCATCCCCAAGCCGCCCGCCAGATTGTCGTCCAAACCAAGCAGCCCGAGCTCACTCACCGTACCCAGCGCCAGCAGCGGAATGGGGCTGACGATGCAGAGCGCCGTCGCCAGCGCCATCTGCGGCGCGTTGGCCTGTGCCTTGGTCAGGTAATCCTCCGCCTGCGTCAGCGTCACCCGGGGCAGGGGAGAGGGCGTCTGTGCCGCGGCAGGCTGCGTGTCGTCCTGCGTGTCTTTTAAAAGACAGTCCGTCGTCACACTGAACAAACTGCTCAACTGTAAAATTTTGTCAATGTCGGGCATCGACTGTGCGCTCTCCCACTTGGAGACCGACTGGCGGCTGACGTTCAGCCGCTCGGCCAGCTCCTCCTGCGACCAGCCCGCCTTTTTGCGCAGGGCAATGAGCTTATCGGAAAATGTCATGGTGTGCCTCCTCCTTGGCAGCCTTATGGCAATCGTAGGGGCGGATTCTATATGCGCCCGTCAACGGCTGCCGGCCTTGCGGGCGGATATGGAATCCGCCCCTACGGGTTTTCGGAAATTTTCTGACCTTATCTTACCAAATTCCCCGGTTGCGCACCATACAGTTACCCCGTCAATCTGTCAACCGTGGGTTGCGTTTGCGGGCAGACGCCAGTCGATTTCCGCTGCACCGTTGTTTTTTAAAAACGCATTCACCTTGCCGAACGGCGCCGAGCCGAAGAACCCGCGGTAGGCCGACAGCGGGCTGGGGTGGGCGGATTCCAGCACCAGCACCGGGCGATGGACGGCAGATCTGTTGAAAATCGGCGCGTACTTCTGCGCGGGCTTGCCCCACAGCACGGCGGCCAGCGGGGCGGTGCCGTGGGCGGCGGCGTATTCCAGCGCGGCACGGGTAAACGTCTCCCACCCGCGGCCCGCATGGGCGTTGGCCGCGCCCTGCTCCACGGTCAGCACCGTGTTCAGCAGCAGTACACCCTGTCGCGCCCACAGCGTCAGGTCGGTGTGTGCGGCACATCCGGGGCCAAGCTCTGCCTCCAGCTCCTTAAAAATGTTGCGCAGGCTCGGCGGAGCCTTGCAGCCGTCCGGCACCGAGAAGGACAGCCCCATGGCCTGACCCTGCTCATGGTAGGGGTCCTGCCCCAGAATGACGACCCGCACCGCCGACACCGGGCAGGCGCGGAACGCGGCGAAGATGTTCTCCGCCGCGGGGTAGACGGTTTTTTCCGCCGCAGCCGCCGTCACAAAGGCGTCCAGCTCCGCAAAGTACGGCTTTGCGCGCTCCTGCGCAAAAAAACAGCTGCCAATCAGTGCCGGACAATTTGTCGAGTTCAGTGGTCAAAAGCATAGTGGATCTCCTCGGTAGTTTTGTAGGGCCCGCTCGTGTAAAACAGTCGGCCTTTCACGGGAAAACTGCGGGCCGCATATAGGCGGCCCCTGCATAGGCGCCCCACACATTTTTCACAAGTATATCACACCCCCGCGGGGCTTGCAATAGCGGCAAAAATGCGGTATAATAGCATTTATACTGCGGCGTTGTGCCGCAAAGCCAATCATAAAGGGGAGAACCAATTCATGCGTTCCATTAAAACCAAACTGTTCAGCCTTGCTATGGCTGTTTCCATGGTGCTGGCGCTGGCTGGCTGTGCCATGTCCGCGCCGTCCACCGTCGGCTCCATCGGCGGGGTCGAGATCCCGGCAGGCATCTATCTGCTGGCCCAGTACAACTCCTACAACACCGCCTCCGGTGTTGCGGAGCTGGCCACCGGCGAGACCGCGTCCGACGTCAAGGCCGTGCTGAAGGCCACCTGCACCGGTACGATCAACGGCGAGGATGTCACCGCCGTCGGCAGTGACTACGTTGCCCAGCTGACGACCCGCGCCATTGAGTACTATGCTGCCGTGGAAAAGCAGTTTGCCGAGCAGAACGGCGTGCTGGACGACACTGCCACCGCCGAAGCCGCCAAGACTGCGGACAGCCTGTGGAGCTCCAACGGTGACCTGTACACCGCCAACGGTATCGGCAAGTCCAGCGTGGATGCCTACCTGCTCAACGCCCAGAAGGCCAAAGTCCTGCTGAAGATGACTTACGGTCCCGACGGCACAAGCCCCGTGACTGACGCCGAGTACACCGACTACATCAACAACGACTGCTACTACATCGAGGCCGTCCAGTTCCCTCTGGTCAACTACTCCACCTACTCGATGGCAGATGACGACCAGAAGGCCGCCATCATGGCCACGGCAGAGAGCTGCATGGCCGAGCTGAACGAGACTGCCACTGCCGAGACTGCGTCCAGCAGCGCCCTGTACACCGCCGCCATGACCTACGTGCCCGAGGCAATGGCCGCCATGGGCAGCACGATGGACGCCAGCCAGGCCGTCTACTACGCCGCATCCCAGCTGTACACGCCCAGCGATCTGAGCAGCTACGGCAGCGACGAGTACAACAACCTGACCGACCCGCTGGATGCCGCCGGTATGAACCACTGGACGACCATCGACCTGGGCACGACGGTTCTCGTCGCCCGCAAGATCGACCCGTTCAAGACCTACACCGTCGAGGATCTGGACAGCATGTACGACCTGCTGACCAGCATGAAATCTGACGCCATCCAGGATGAGCTCTACGCCGCCGGTGCCGCGCTGGACCACAACCTGAACAGCGCCGCCATGAACACCTACAGCGCATCCAAGATCAAAAAGAACGTCTGAACCTGAAAATTCAGCCGGGAGCAGCATTGTTTGCTCCCGGCTTTTTTGTTGAGGAGGGTCCCCCATGACGAAAAACAAATACACAAATCTGCTTTTGCAGACCCTGGGCTGCTTCATCTCCGCCGCCGGTATCTACAGCTTTGCCGTGGCCGCCGAGGTCCCGGTCACCGGCATTGCGGGCATCTGCGCCATCTTATACCGCCTGTTCGGCATCCCCATGGGCCTGAGCAATGTGCTCATCAACATCCCCATCATCCTCTGCACCTATAAATTGCTCGGCAGATCGTTCTTTATTCGCAGTGTCTACTGCATGGTGCTCTTTGCAATCTTTACGGACTATCTGCTGCCGCTGATGCCGGTCTACCAGGGGGACCGCCTGTTGGCGACGATTTGCGGCGGCGTGGTCGGCGGTATCGGCGACGCGCTGATCTACATGAACAACTCGAGCACCGGCGGCCTTGACTTCATCACCATGGGCATCAAGGCACGGCATCCGCACCTGCCGTTCGGCAACATCATGTTTGCGGCGGCGCTGGCGGTCATCCTGCTCAACGGTGCGGTGTTCCAGGATGTTGATTCCATTATTTACGGTATCATGTTTAATTTTATCGTATCTGCTGTCATCAACAAGATGATGTTCGGCTTCTCGTCCTCGATGCTGGCCATGATCGTGACCGATGACGGCAAGGCCGCCTGCGCGGAAATTGACCGCGTGGCGGACCGCGGCTCGACGATTTTGCAGGGTCACGGGGGCTACGGCGGCCAGCCGAAGGATGTCGTGCTCTGCGCCTGCTCCAACAAGCAGCTCTACGAGATCGAGCACGCCGTGCAGGCCATCGACCCCGGCTGCTTCATCATCATGCTGCAATCCAACGAGGTCCACGGCGAGGGCTTCCGGCAGTTGGAGTTGGGGAAGAGCGAGAACCGGAACGAATAAATTTCAGCGAAAACGCGTTTGTTTTAGCAACTCTATGGAGCATAGGTTGCCAAAATGAGCGCGTTTTCTTTATAATGGGCACAGAACAAAAAGACTAACTATTAAAAGTCAAGCCCCAAAACAAAATTTTCGAGAGAAATTTTAAGGTGGTGAAAATTGGTATAGCAAACAAGAGCATCCGTTGTCGGATACTCGCTCCGTATAAAATCGCACGCTTAATAATCAGCTAAGAAGGCTTTTCCAGAACGCTGCATAGCAAAAATAAGCCTTACCAGCTTTTTAGCAGCATGAGAGATGGCAACATTGTAATGCTTTCCCTCAGAACGCTTCTTTTCAAGATAGGCCGAGAATGTAGGACACCAAAGGCAAACATATTTGGCGGCATTGAAAAGAGCATATCGCAAATATCTGGAGCCACGCTTTTCCATGTGAGCATAACAGTTTTGCAGTTGCCCTGACTGATATGTAGATGGAGAGAGTCCAGCATAAGCCA
>ENA-OQDL01001526-OQDL01001526.1-human-gut-metagenome-genome-assembly--contig:-NODE-1526-length-11288-cov-1.993459_pt1 | contig 11288 bp, 13 predicted proteins | sample MGYA00242782_ERZ504609 | MGnify/ENA primary metagenome ERZ504609 (study PRJEB26092, sample SAMD00036320) | human gut metagenome | host: Homo sapiens | study: EMG produced TPA metagenomics assembly of... | reverse complement strand
TTGTCGGCCGGAGTACCGCCGGACAGGAGAATACGGTCGATGTTGCGCCGGAACCGGTCCATCTGTCTGCTGACCTTATCGCCCTCGGCAAGCCACGCGATGTCCGCCTGCCGGTCGGCAACGTTCAACGCCTCAGACCTTACGCCCAGCTTTGACCAAAGCCGAATCAAAGTGGCTTCCGCTTCGTCCACCTGGTTGTAGAGATTGATACCGGCAAGTGTGCGGAACGAGAGCTTGTTTTTGGCCGCCGCCGACTTCTTGTATTTGTTGTGCAGCACGGAATAATAGAGGTCGGGCGAGAGTGCGCCCGTACCGGTCTCCATGACCGTTACCTGATTCTGCTTCGGCGAATCATGGTTGTACGTTACATACTGTGCGTGTACGGCTGTCGTTACGGTGACCGCCACCGCCATGAGTAATAGTTTTCGTTCATATTCTTCTCTTTTTGTCGTTAATAATCCAGTCTTCCGGCTCCGCGCCAACGCCCGAAGGCGTCATCGAGAATCTCCCGCATGGTGCGGGAGCGATATACCTTTGCTTTCCAATAGCCGATGCGCACTTGAATGTACCGCCATGTCTCGAAATAGGCCCGGTTCAGATGCCGCTCGATGTTGTCCAATGAGCGGTTGATGGCCTCCAACACCATCAGCAGGTCGGAGGTCGAGCAGGCAGCCGCTCCGGTGGCATACAGCACGAGGTCGCTCACGGACTTGTAGAGCTGTTCCCCCTCACGGGCAATCGCCCTCAGCCCCCTCGCATTGATGGAGATAATCAGGGTATCTGCGGATTCGATGCGTCCACGTTTCAAGATCTTCGCATTGAAATCCTCCAACAACGATTTATAGTCGCCGATACGGTCGCTGACCGATGTATAGGTATTCTTGACGTTCAACACCGTGCGCAACGACTGGTACATGACGTCGATGGCATCGAACGCACGGGTGTATTTGTCAAGGTCAATATTCAACTCTTTATAGTCCCCAATTTCTTTACAGCTGTACTCGTGCAACAGCTTGTTGCTGTACTCCAAGGTGCTACGAGCCAACAGCAGGCTGCGCTGCTTCTTGTGGTCGTTGATGTAGGCTTCGACGGAGACTATATCGAAAGTCCACTGCGCCTTGGCGATACCGGGCAGCAGGGCGAACAGCACGACGGCAATCTGTATGGTACGTTTCATGGCCGTACCTCCTTTCTGCTATTCCTGCTGTTGCCGCTCCGAAGCGTCCGTGCATTCTCCACCCAGCGGTCATGGCATTCCTCCACGAGTGTCAGCCTACGGCCTTCGTCCGTGTCCAGTCCGGGCTGCACATCCTTCATCACGTCAAGGATGCTCCGCTTGTAGTGCATCATCTTTTCCAGCGATACCAAGTCGGCATATATCTTGGTGATTCTGCTGTCCACCTCTCGCGCTATCTCAAGGCGGTCGCTTGACCACAGCAGATGGTACACGTCGCCTGATGGCGTTTCTTCCGTCGGTGCGCTGCGGGCGTATTCCGTCGTGATTTTACAGGACGGATGTTCACGGGCGATTTCGGCTATCCGGTCGTTTACCAGTTTAGCCTTTTCCGCATCCGAAAGTCCCGGATCAAGGGTCAGCACGTCAGCGACGTGTGTGTCCGTATATTCCGAAGTGAGTTCCCACTTGATTTGGATAATGGTACGGTGTATTTTTATGCCGAGAAAATATTTCGGCTTGCGGGCAATGGAGACCGTAGCCCTGAATGTGATGATACCGTTGATATTCGGCATGGTCGCCTTGCGTACATACGAGTAGCCGTTCCATGCTCCGCCGTCCTGCCAAGTAAGACCGTATGCCGCCTTGCAGTCCTGCATGATGGCAGGGATGCGGTAATAGTCATCCGTCGCCACGCTGTTGTCGTCTGCGGCATCCGACTTTGCTTGGGCATAGTCGGACTGTTTCTTCTTCCATTCCGCGAGTTCTCCTTTCAGACGGTCTATCCGTGTCTTGTTCGCGTTGTACTGCTGCCGGTAATTCGCCGCATCCTCAATGCTCGCCGTACTGATTTTCTTCAGCAGGACAGCGTTCTCGTTTTCCAATGCCCCGATTTGCGCTTCAATATTGGCCGCTTGGCTGTTTGCCTCGTTCAACAGCGCATCCAGTTCCGAAAGGTCGAGGTTGTTTTCCGTCACCGAGGTCTGCATGGCGCACTCCTTGGTGTGGGCATTCAACGAGCTGCCGCATTTACGGCACTTGTATTGTGTCGAGCCCTGTCCGAGCGTAACCCCGTCGGAACAGGTCACGCTGATGGTCACGCTCTCGCATCCCTTCAATTTGGCTGCGTCCGTTGCTTGGTAATAGTTCCGCGTACCGGAAGATATATAATAGGTGTAGCCGTCCTCGTTTTCGTTGAACTCCGCAAGTCGGACATTCAGTTGCGCCCGAAACGTATTCAAGTCCATCGAGTAGGAATCGAAGACTTCCTCATAGACAACTTCTTCCTTATTCCAGCTTTTGCTCACATGGATTTCGTATGCGTATGCCTTTTTGGTCTGCTTGTTTTTCTTGCTGATGATATAGGCACTCATCCAATAGTTGATGCTGTAGCTGAACCCGTCGTTCTGGTTGTTCAACTGCTGCACGCGGTTTCTTGACCAACCGGCATATCCTTCCGAGTTGGCAAGTACCTGTTCCCGTTGCGAGGCATCAGGATAGAAATTCGGGTCGCTCGTGTTGAACCGCACCCATGCGCCCCCGTTCAGGATGCTGTTGTCGTCCGTCGGAGGATAGTAGTCGCACAGCGATACGCTCCCTTGGTCACGCCGGGCAATGTACCACCGCTGCGTGTAATAGTTCCCCATCGCTTCGTCCAGGTAGTCGGTCATCCATGCCGTGAGGTTGTAGTTGCTGAAGTTGAACAGACCGGCCACGTTGTCCGGACCACCCACCATGTCAATCAGCAAGCCGCTGATGTCATGTTCCGCCTGCTCGAATAGACTCCCGTAGTGTTCATACAGGTTGCCGATTTCTTCAACCTTTCCACCCAGCAGGTCATGGAACGAGCTGCTTTGCAACAGGGCGTCACCAAGATTGGCAATGCCTGCCGTTGCAAGGCCGACCCCCGTGTTATAAAGGTTGTCGAGGTCGCTTTTCAGGTTCTCGTGGGTGAAGTTGCCCGGTATGCGGGCGAAGTTGTCCATCATCCGCTGCCAGTCGATGTTTCCCGTTTCGGAGAGTTTCAGCAAGGGGGCAATTTCCGGATTGATTTCGAGAAAGGCGATGTCCGAAAAGGTCAGCGTGCTGTTGGTCACCACGCTCTCGAACTGCATACACAGACTTTTGGTATCATCGCAGACTTTCATCAGGTAACTGCCCCAATAGATAGCCGTTTGCGGCGAATGGAGCATCTGCTTCGCCACCACCCATATCTTGGGCATGATTTTCTCCGCCACCATCCGGTAGATGCGCCGGTAGTAGTAGTTTTCCGTACGGCTGTTCCAGATGCCGAGGTCGCTCAGGGCTTTATGCTCCAAGAACTTGGCCGCGAATATCCCGGCGGTAGCGACCTCCGCTGCCGTGTAGTGCTTGAGGACCGTCATCGACCTGCTCCGGTAGTACCCTTCGGCGACCGCTTCCGTACCGAAGGCAGCCACCATCGCCGCAACGGTACGGTGTCGTAGTTCACGCTGTAATACTGGGCGTGAACCGTCTGGCAGAGTGTGACCGAGGCGATGGTCAGGATAAGGAGTAGTCGTTTCATGGCTGCAATGTTTACTTTGGATTCATGCACGGGACGGAGGTTGAGCACACGCCCCGTCTCGTTTACTTTTTGTGCAAAAGGCAGGGCCTTCCCGATACCGCTGGCATCCCAGTCCCGGCAATATGCCTCGATAGCTTCCTGATGGCTGCACCGAAGTTCCTTCTTGTAAAGCTTCAGTGCCTCCTTTTCCGCCCGTTCGGTCGTGTAGGTCATGTAGCACTCGTGCGGCTCTTCCACGCCGTACACGCCGCTGGTCGTCCCCCGACGGATAAACACTTCGCGGAAGAAGCTGCGCCCATCCTTGTTCTCCAAGCGGTTGATGGTAAATATCTTCTTGCAATCCACCTCGGTCAGACCAAGAATCTTTCGGATTTCGTCAAAGCGTTCCTTGAACTTGCTCTGGTCAAGCAGCATCACCACGTCCGAGTTGTTGATGATGGCCTCCTTCACGATTTCGCTGCCGATGATGTCCTGTATCTCCTGCGTCACCACGCCGACAGAAGCCCAAAACTTACGGGCGGTCTTGTACATGAACTTGATGTATTCCGCCATGAGCGGGCTGGCAATGGCCTTCCACGCCTCTTCGATGACAAGGACTTTACGGGTCTTCTTGATGCGCATTTTCTGCAGGAACACGTCCATGATAATCAGTGTGACAATGGGAAACAGTTTCTTGTTTTCCTTGATTGCATCCACTTCAAAGACGATGAATGTCTCGTCAAACAGTGCCGAATCCACATTCTCATTGAGAATCTTCTCATATGCGCCTCCCTTGTAGAACGGCTGCAGCATGGTCGAATAGGTCGAGTAGCTGATTGTCGTGATGTCATTTTCGGTGCAGATCTGCTCCAGACGGTCGAATGAGTAGTCAAAGAATGAGTTGAAGTTCAGTTCCGACACTTTGAGAGCCGCCCGCCGTGCCTCAAGCACCTCTATCTGTTTGCGCACCATCTCATCCACCTCTCTGGGTGGTTTGTTTGGGTTCTTCGGCTGGCCGCCGCAAACAGGTTTTTCAGCAGTACCTCCCGTTGCTCGTCGGTGTATCTTGTAAATCCGTTGAAATAGGCATCATAGTAGTCTATGATTATCTGCTCGACAATGCGGAACTCGATTTCGGGAATCTGGCTGTCCGACCCTTTCCAAATCATCAGGATAAGGTTCTTGAGGAAGTCTATCTTCTCGATATTGTATTCCTCCCGGTTGATGCGAAACGGATTCATCGTAATAGGCCGTTCCTCGGTATAGGAGATATACTTGCCGCCCAGATACTCGCACAGTCCCTCGTATGAGTTCCCCGTATCGACCATCACCACATCCGTTCCCTGCTCATGGAGCTGGCGCACGACCGAGTTCATATGAAAACTCTTGCCGCTGCCCGAAGGCCCCAAACAGGAAAAAATTGGAATTATCAGTCAGTTTATCTTTCCCTCTTTTCCCGTGATGTCGATAGCCACCGGCACGCCCTGACGGTCGGTGTAGTAAATCTTCAGCGGTGTTTCCTCGCTGTGCAGCACGCGCTCCTTGTACATCAGGCACATCGCCGCATCGGAAAGGGTCAGGAAACGGTCGTATTCCTCATTGAGCGTGTAGCAGTTGCCCGGAAACGAACCGACGAACAGTTCCAGTTGGTTGTACGCCCGCTTGCTGATATGGATGCCCATGCGCCCGAATGCGTTTTCCAAGTGGTTCGTACACTTTTGCAGGTCTGCACCGGCAGACACGGCCACCACCATGTTGAAGTGTGTATATACCAGTTGCTTGCTCTCACGGGCGATGACTTCCTGCACACGCTTGATGTCCTCGACCGCCATCTGGTTGTTCGGATTGGGAATGCTCGCGTGGCGGTTCTTCTTTTTGTCGAGCAGCGACAGCTCACGCTTCTGGTTGGGCAGGAAGATGATTTGGTTATAGACCACCGTCTCGGCGTTCGGGATGCTGTCCACCACCGACACCAAATCGACGGGCATTTCCGTGTTGTTGACCTCGATATTCGTGTACGGACGTATCTGTGAGGGCAGTGCGGCACAGTCCACGTCCACAAGGCTGTACACCTTGCAGCGTTTGTCGCCCATCGACACGGTTTCATCGTCCGCCTTGAAGTTCGTCATCGACACGGTGCGGTCTTTGAAGTTCATGGCGAAGTAACGATCGACGTACTCGCTCGCTTCGGCTTTGTTCAGGAATCTGGCCTGTACGCCGCCGTCACGTAACTGGTCGTGTACTTTACGGATTTTCACAAGGAAGTCGCGCCACTTTTTGCTATCGAACGAGAACAGACGGCTTTTCTTCGCCTCTTGCGTGATGGTCAGGTAGCAAAGGCTGTCCGTGTAAGGACGTCCCTTGAAATAACGAAAATAGGATGAAGACAGGAACTCCTGACCGTCAGTCGGTTCGCTCGCAAACTGTTTCCTGACGAAGATGTCCTGCTTGTGGATGGCGTACCCTTCGCCCAACGTCTGCGCAAGGGCGGTGAACAAGTGTGTGAAGTCGTAGTAACTGTCAATGTCCGCCGAATATTTCTGTACCGGATTCTCTATCTTAAGTACGGCGGAATATTCGCCGGTCTTGGTGTACAGCACACCCACACCGTCCGTTTCCTCCGCCGAGAAATAGATGTCCTGAAAGATTCGCTTGCGCTTGCCGCCCGTACCGAACGCATAGACCGACAAGGCCATACCCGCGCACAAAGCGACAAAACATAAAATGATGTATAGGGTCATTTCGATATACGTGTAATTAAATAGGGGCAGGTTCGCCTTGCTTCAAGACAAACCCGCCCGCGTTCAACAATCAATAAAGCCATGCACATTGCCGTGATGGTTTTTCTTTCGTCAGATCTTGCGCGAGTGGGCATACACATACACACCCGGAACGACCTTCTTGCTATGCAGTCCTTTCCGCTGTTTGAGGAGGATGAGCACGATACCGGCCGATACGACGGCTGCCAGCACGACAAGCCCGGCAATGAAACCGAGCAGGCAGTAGGCGGCGACAAAGCCGACAATGGCTCCGCACGTCGTCACCGCCGCCCAATATATATACCGGCCTTGGATGCCCAAAAAACTCAAGAGGCCGTTGCAGTCCCTTGAACAGCGGGTAGTCCAGGATAGCGTTCGTCCTTGCCTTTCATACTTATCCTTGATGTTTAAGCGGCAATACCGAAGAACAGAGGCAACGCCTTGGCCGCCGCAATGAGGAAGATACAGGCTCCCACGACCATCATGATCTTCTTCTTGACGTCCTGCTCCTCGTTGTTCATGGCGATATATACCGAGATTGCACCCACGATGGCCACAACGCCGGCAATGGCGTAGCACAATTTCACCATAATAGGCACATACTTGGCAATCTCCTCCGCGACAGTGGATAATGCGCTCGTACCGGCGGAATAGTCGCCTGCGGAGTTCTGCGCTTTCGCCACCATGCCGGACAGCAGCATGAAGGAGAACATCATTACTTTGGTAGGGATTCCGTTGACGAATCCGAATGCCTTGCGGCACAGTTGTTTGGTTTTCTGAAACATACGTTTACTTTTTTAGTGAATACTTTATTTGTCTGCGACCTGATACAAGTAAGGTTATATGCGGTAGCCGAAAGAAAACCGGGAAAACATAGAATGCCCCGATCAGGAACAGGCACGCACCTACAAGCGTCATTATCGACTTGGTGATGCCGTCCTCGCCCGTGTTCATCTTGATGTATATCTGACAGACGGACACGATGACGTAAACTCCGGCGATAGCGCAACAGATATACTGGACATAGAGCATCATCGTCACCACGAAGTCGTGCATCGTGGCCAACGCATCCGCTCCCCAGCTATAGTTCACGCTGCCGCTTTTGGCAAAAGTCGTGTAGGGGAACGGGAGGCACAGCGCACATAGAATCTTTTTAGCTTTCGACATCTCACAACCGGTCTTGAATTGGGTTCCACTTTATTTCCGGTCGGTTGTCTAACCGTCCCTTGGAAATCATAGCCTTGTACATCTCCTCCGACGTGCGTGCGTCCGACAGGTAAGCGTGGTCTCTTCCATCTGTTCCTCCGCCTCGGCCTTCAGCCGTTCCAGTTTCTCCTGCGCCGTTCCCGGTTTGTCCTTGACATCCTCAAGGGATGTTTCGGAAGAGGTAGCCGTACTTTCCGTCTCGTAGTTCTCGCTACCGATACTGAAGCCGGTCTCGCTTTCCGTGACAGCCACACTCTCTTCCTCTTCCGGTGCGCCGAGGTCGAAAACTTCCTCGTTCGGTTTGTCCGTCCCCTTTTTCCCGTAGATGTCATGCGCTATGATGACGGCGTAGTAAATGATGTAGGCAACCGTCAGGACGATGGCAAAAATGAAATATGAGTTCATGTATTTAGTATGAATATTAAAAATTCGTATTAGTATGATTTTGCAAAGAAACGCACGAAATATAAAACCATAAAATAATTGAGCATTAAACATCTGTTTCGTTAATGAGATTTGTGTAAGTTTCAAAAATCGAACTATTAAATCGTACTATATTGCAGTCTCTATGGTGGGAAATGGAGAAATCGGGGCATAAAAAAAGCTCTCGTGGTGGAGAGCTTTAGGTGGCAAAAGAGAACATTGAATATCAGCGTTTCTTTCCGCGCAGGTAGTCGTTCAGGTCTTTGTATTCCGCATAGTGGCAGGATTCATCGCTGACACGTCCGCCATACATCCCGGTCAATGGTCTCTGTGGTTCTCTGCCCGGCAAGGTCATTGTCGAGATAACAGTGAATGTCCGAATACTCCTGTAAACGTGCCAGCGTCTTTTTCAAATTGTTTACCGAGTTCATCACGAGGTAGTCGCATGGTATGGCAAGACAGACCGTCCGGTCGCCTGCCAGTTTCAGTGTCATATAAGAAAGAAAATCCATGAATCCCTCGAAGACACAGACGTTTTCCTGTGTCTCTTCTGTCAGATGTCTTATCAATGAGATGTCCTTGTTATTCAGGCATCCCTTGTAATAGGCGTTTCGCACCTCGTAACCGCCTGATATATTGCCGAATGCGAGAGCGAAATAATGACGGCCTCGCAGTTCGTAATGCACCTCCTTGCAATACATACGGCTGATGTCCGCGTCGATAAGCCGGGATTGGAGGTAAGAGAACAGGGCGTGATGACGGAGTGGAATCACGATCACGTCTTTCATTTCAGCCTCCACCGGTCGGGGTGGAGCGGTCAGCATACGGGTTCTCGGTAGTGATGCGCCATTCACAAGCCTCTCTATATACGCCAGGGCCTCGCTCACGCAGTCCGTCCGGCAAATGTATTTTGCCAGTTCCACCAGGTCGCCGCCGGTCGCCTCGCCGAAATCGTACCATTCATTGATTCGGTCATTCACCTTGAACGACGGGGTACGCTCGTTCCGTAACGGTGAGAAGTACCAGTATTGTTCCGATTTTATATGCTGTGCATGGTGGCCGAGCTGTGCCAGAAAATCCACGATGCGTACTTGTTTTGCTTCTGCTATGGTCATCTATTTTTCTTTCACTTGATTTCAAAAAAAATGGTTTAGTTTAGTTTTTCCCCCTATATATATAAATACTAAAGTAAACTAAATGATATAAGCCCGCGCACGACTTCATTCTTCATCAAAAAGCATGGCCTCGGTAGGCGTCATGTCGTAATAGAACAACTTGTCCCGTTTGATGATGAGCTTGAGGTTGTCTATCAGGTATTGCATCAGTTTTATCATGACACTCCGGCCGCGTTTGAACCCGATTGCCTCGTAGGAGACCATCAGGCTCTGCAGCAGGTTGTCGAATCCCCGGATGGGCTTTTCCCCGAATGCGGCAGAGAGAGCTTCGCGGTGCTGTTCGATGCTCAGTTCCGTAAAACCCCGTTCTTGCCTTGGGCTTCGGGGGCTCGCCAAACGAGTGTACTTCCGCAATGACGGGCAGTCCTGTTTCATTGATGGTAAATGCAAACGGCTTGAACTCTTTTTCCCGGATATGGAGCGCATGGACTTCGCTGATGCCGGGATTCTCGTTACTCTTGCTGATGACCAGCACGGTCTCCGCCTTGTTGCTCATCTCCGTTCCGATATGTCCGCGCACGTTGTTGTCCCCTTTGTTCAAATGAAGCACACAGTGGATGTGCAGGTCGTATCTCGAAGACCATTCCATCATCCGGTTGATGACTTCCACCGATTCACCGGCATTATTGATGTCGAGCATCAGGTCGCGAATGCCGTCGATGATGACCAGTCCGTAGCCTTTCTGTTGGCGCAGCGCATAGTCGATGACCTCGATACGCACCGACGGCGAATATTCACGCAGGCAGAAAAAATTCGAGATTCTCCGGATCGGTCGTCGTGGGCAACCCGGCCAGCCGCAATATACGCTCCAATACCGAGCGGCAATGGAAACGGCTCTGTTCCGTATCGACGTACAGAATACGCTGTTTGCCTTCGGGCAGATGTGCACGGTAGTTCAATACTTGTTTCCCCGCCAATGATGCGGCGACAAGCGCAGAGACGTTGAACGTCTTTTTCGATTTCGCCTTGCCAGTCGATGCACTGAAATTGCCGAGCGTGGCAATCGTTGAGTTATCTATCCAGATGATTTGCGGAGGGGTCTCATAAATGTCCGTCGCCTTGATTTGCGAGGCATGGAGGATGTCCGACAGGCGGTGTTCATCCATCCCCATGCTGGTTTTGCGGTCAATCCTTCTTTCGTTTTCCATAGCGTCTCTTGTTAAGGAACGGTTCTGTGGCGGCGGCTTCCGTCACCCTGCGCACTGCCTCGTTCATGGTAGGTTCATAATTCTGCAACAGCCATTCGTCCAATTCCTCCTTGGCGAAATAAACCATTTTACCGCGCGGTTTGTAGTGCGGTATCTCCTTGCTCGATGTGAGCTTGTACAGCATACTTTCAGAAACCCCGATATACATGCAGGCTTCCTGAAATGTGAAAACTCTCTTGGTCGTGAAGATGGTATTTTCCAGCAGCGTAATACGCTCCAAGAGACTTTCGACCGGTTCCAATTTCTTCAGTACCGATTCGATGGCGGCGAGCCGTCCGCTCATCCGCTCCATGAATGTCATTCTATTCGGCATAATAACACAGTTTGATTTTTGACAATGGAGATGAAACCTCCGTTATGCAGCGCGCTAACGGAGGTCAAAGGTATGTCCTGTAAACGAAGATGCCGTGATTTGGGGAATGATACTATGCACGTGTCATTGTAACTCTCATGCTTTTACCTTTCACATACTTCGCTTCTTGTCACTTTCTGTCATTCTTTCAGCCGATCAATGACCTTTCGGATGCTGTATGCGACCGATGTCATGTTGTTCTTGATGGATGACAGCGCGGAAGACAGGGTTGACACCGAAACGGAGCGTGTCCCGTCCTTGGACTGCAGGAATGCGCCCTTGCCGAGAACATTCTGCACCGAGATTGGATGAACGAGTTTCAAGAAGCGCATCGAACAGGATTACCACACGGCGGATATTGTTCACGCGGATGGAAAAGCCCTTCTTGCAGGCGAAGAGAGCCTCCATGTCTTCAATGCGTACAGAAACACAGAACAGATGATAAGTATTGGCGCAAGCCACTATAC
>ENA-OQDL01001524-OQDL01001524.1-human-gut-metagenome-genome-assembly--contig:-NODE-1524-length-11298-cov-4.395936_pt1 | contig 11298 bp, 7 predicted proteins | sample MGYA00242782_ERZ504609 | MGnify/ENA primary metagenome ERZ504609 (study PRJEB26092, sample SAMD00036320) | human gut metagenome | host: Homo sapiens | study: EMG produced TPA metagenomics assembly of... | reverse complement strand
GAAGGTCAGGCCAGCGGACTGCTGATCGTGGAAGACCAGCTTGTAGGTCGTGTAGGCTGCGAAGTCCGTGTCGTTCGTCGGCAGGGTGGCGGTCAACTGGAACGGCACCTCGTCGTTCACATCGTAAATTATAACTTAGAGCGCTTTATCCGCGATATGGGATACAGCAAAACCTTAGTCAATCAGAAATTACAATCTTTGACAGGGCAATCCATTGGTCAATTCATGAGAAACTACCGATTAAATGTGGCAAAAGACACTTTAACCAAAGTAGAATGTGACATTTCTGTTGCAGAAATCGCATATGCCGTAGGTTTTAACGACCCTAAATATTTCACAAAATGCTTCAAAGAGCTGTTTGGAGTACTTCCAAGCGAATATTTTGGAAAAAAATAGTTCACTTTACTATTTTACTCCATTTGTGCACCATATTCTCCTATAAAAAGCTTTGTTTCCCTTACATTTGTAAAAAACAGAAATGCAAATGTATATGAAAAACACATTCTTATTATTGAGCTGGCTGATATTACTCCCCTCCGGTATACTGGCAAACCCCATCAAGGAAATGCTGGAAAGGATAGACAAGGGAGCATCGGACAAGTTCGTAGTCGAACTACACAAAAGCTCAAATGACTTTTTCGAGTTGGACCAAAAAGGCGACAAGGTAGTGATACGAGGCAATACCTATATTAATATAGCAACCGGAATCAACTGGTACTTAAAGTATCATGCCGGAATCCACCTGTCATGGAACAGTATGCATGCCTCACTACCCAATGTTCTTCCTCCCGTCTTCCGTAAAGAACGCCACGAAACAAATCTGGCCCTGCGTTATGATTTCAATTACTGCACCTACTCCTACTCCATGGCATTTTGGGATTGGAAACGTTGGGAAGAGGAACTGGATTGGATGGCACTGCATGGCATCAACCTGCCACTTGCTGCCGTAGGACATGAATGTGTGTGGCGTAACCTATTACTCCGCTTAGGATTTTCCAAACAGCAAATCAATGATTTTATTGCCGGACCAGCATTCCTTGCCTGGTGGGAAATGAACAATTTGGAAGGCTGGGGAGGCCCTAACCCCGATAGTTGGTATAAACAGCAAGAAGACTTGCAGAAAAAAATATTGAAACGAATGAAAGAATGGGGAATGCACCCCGTACTGCCCGGTTACTCGGGTATGATCCCCTCCAAACTGGATTTGGGAAAACGTATTGATGGTGGAAAAGAAGAGAAAACATTAAGCAACACTTCCTCGGAATCCGCCCAAAGCACTCTCAACAAATGGAACGGATTTGACCGACCGGGAATCTTACTGCCCGACGATCCCAAGTTTACCCAGATTGCCAGCCTTTTTTACGAAGAAACCGAAAAGCTGTATGGAACAAGTGACTACTACTCCATCGATCCTTTTCATGAAGCCAAAAGCTTGCCTGCCAGACTAGACTTCGGCAAAGCCGGCAAGGCTATTATGGATGCAATGAAAAAGGCTAATCCAAAAGCTGTGTGGGTGGTGCAGGGATGGACAGAAAATCCACGCCCGGAAATGATGAAAGCGCTGAATCCCGGCGATCTGCTCATCCTTGATTTATTTAGCGAATGTCGTCCCATGTGGGGCATTCCCTCTATATGGAAACGAGACAAAGGATACGAAGAACACAACTGGTTGTTCTGCCTGTTGGAAAATTTCGGTGGGAACGTGGGTTTGCATGGAAGGATGGACCAACTTCTTCATAATTTTTACCTAACCAAAGACAACCCACTGGCCGCTCAGCTAAAAGGCATCGGTCTGACAATGGAAGGCATTGAAAATAATCCCGTTATGTTCGAACTGATGTGCGAACTACCTTGGCGTGCAGAAAAGTTTACCAAAGAAGAATGGATAAAACAATACATCCGCGCACGCTATGGCACAGACGATGAATCTATCTGGCAAGCTTGGCAAATCTTGGCAAACGGTATCTACAACTGTCCGGCAGGCAACAACCAACAAGGTCCTCACGAAAGTATCTTTTGCGGGCGCCCATCACTGAATAATTTCCAAGCATCCAGCTGGAGCAAAATGTGCAACTATTACGACCCCACTACCACAGCAGAAGCCGCACGATTGATGGTGAGCGTGGCACACAAATATCGCGGTAACAACAACTTTGAATATGATCTAGTTGATATCACCCGACAAGCCATTGCCGACCGTGCCCGAATAGTGTACAATTACGCTGTTGCCGACTTTAAAAGCTTCGATAAAAAAAGTTATGCCACACATACCCGACAGTTCTTGGAACTACTGATAATGCAAGACAAACTGTTGGGCACACGCAAAGAATTCAAAGTAGGGAACTGGATTCAACAAGCGCGCAATCTAGGAAGTACATCTGAAGAGAAAGACCTCTACGAATGGAATGCCCGCGTACAAATTACCACATGGGGAAACCGTTACTGCGCCGACATCGGTAAGTTACGAGATTATGCCCATAAAGAATGGAACGGACTACTGCGCGACTTTTATTATAAACGTTGGGAAAAATACTGGCAAGTACTGCAAGACCAACTGGATGGCAAACTTCCTGTACTGCCAGTAGGTAATTCATCAACCCCCACTGCCGATAATCCAGCCATGACCATAGATTGGTATGCCCTGGAAGAACCATGGACACTGGCAAAGAACACCTATGCGGCATCTGCCGAAGGTGATTGTATAGAAGTAGCGAAAGAGGCTATAACATTGATAAACAATTGATAGTAAGATGAAAAAGAAAGAACTCGATACAGAAACCGCACAGCAGGCACTGCCCATTAAAAAAAGGCTTTTGTCACTCGATGCACTCAGGGGCATCACTGTAGCAGGAATGATTCTGGTTAACAATGCAGGAGGCAAAGTGTCGTATGTACCTTTACAACATTCTGCATGGAACGGACTGACACCTTGTGACTTGGTTTTTCCTTTCTTTCTGTTCATCATGGGTATTTCAACATATATTTCATTGAACAAATTCAATTTCAACGTTTCCCTACAAGTGGTAACCAAGATATTGAAACGCACATTTCTTATTCTATGCATCGGATGGGCAATCGGTTGGTTTGACCATGTATGTGAAGGTGACTTCCTGCCTTTTGTCCATCTGCGCATCCCCGGGGTACTGCAACGCATTGCTTTATGTTACTGTGTTATTTCTTTTACAGCCCTATTTATGAATCATAAGTTCATCCCCACATTAACCTTTATCTTACTGGTAAGTTACACTGTCATATTATGCATGGGGAACGGTTATACCTGCGATGAAAGCAATATTTTATCCATCATTGACAGGCAACTTTTCGGCGAAGCGCATCTCTATCAGAAGAGCCCGATTGATCCGGAAGGATTTGTAAGCACTCTCTCTGCTATCGCCCACACTTGTATCGGTTTTTCATGTGGAAAATGGATAATACAAAGCCATCAGACAGAAAACAAAGTGCTCCGTTTGTTCTTGACCGGATTCATTCTGATGAGTATCGGCTATTTGTTGGCAGATGCGCTGCCTTTAAATAAAAGAATATGGTCTCCTACTTTTGTTCTGGTGACCTGCGGAGCGGCTTCCATGTCACTTGCCACATTAATGTATTATATAGACATAAGGAATAAACAAAAATGGTGCCGCTTCTTCATCATCTTCGGCGTCAACCCCCTATTCCTCTATGTACTGAGCGAAGTACTTGCCATTATGATGGGAAGTACCGGATGGAAGGCGGCAGCCTATGCAGCCATTCATTCAGGAATAACCGACGCCTACCTTGCCTCAGCTGTCTACGCCCTCGTTTTCACTCTGTTTTTGGGGTGTATCGGTTATCCGCTATATCTTAAGAAAATATACATCAAACTGTAACAACCAATTCATAATATATAGAGAACTATGCAGTATTAAACAAGAACATATTAATCAAAACCAAAATTAAATTCTATGCTAAACGTACAATCTCTAACCCAAAGGACATTTGCACAGATAGTAGTCTTTGCATTACTCCTATTAAACAGTACACTGGCATTTGCTCAAAATCAAGTTAACGGTATTGTCACAGACAAGACCGGAGAACCCCTTATCGGAGTGAATGTAGTCGAAAAAGGTACTACCAACGGTGTTATCACTGACTTTAACGGACAGTTTACATTGAATGTAGCACAAGGAAAGACACTCGTATTCTCTTACGTGGGTTACACTACCCAGGAAATTACAGTAAAAGGATCTTCTTTGAAGATTATTATGGAAGAAGATTCTAAAACATTAGATGAAGTTGTGGTAGTAGGTTATGGCAGTATGAGTCGTAAGGATGTAACCAGCTCCATTACCACTGTGAAAGCAGACAAACTGAATGTAGGAGTTTATTCTGACCCTGGACAGTTGTTGCAAGGTAAAGTCCCTGGTTTGACGGTAGTACAAAGCAGCGACCCGACTTCTGGTACAGCTTCTATCTCTTTACGTGGGGCTTCTTCTCTGCGTACCGGTGCGGCAATGGAACCTTATTATGTTATTGACGGTATTCCCGGTATGTCATTAAGTCTGATTGCTCCCGAAGATATTGAAAGCATTGACGTACTTCGTGACGCTTCTGCAACGGCTATTTATGGCTCCAAGGCTGCTAACGGTGTAATCTTGATTACCCACCAAAAAAATGGTAGTAAAAGTGAGCACACTTCTGTAAACTACAGCGCATATCTTGCATTTGACAACATTGCCAAGCGTTTAGATATGATGACTGCCGACGAACTCCGCACCTATGCCAAGGAAAATAACATCACTCTTCCGAATGACAAAGGAGCAAGCACCAATTGGAACGATGAAGTACTGCGCACAGCAATCAGTCATAACCACAACGTTTCTATCAATGGCCGGTTCAGAAAAGACTCAATACAGTGCCAGCATGAGTTATCAAAACAAACAAGGTATCGTACGTGGTACAGATTTCGAGCGTTTCGGCGGCCGCGCATTCTTGCAAACCAAAGCACTGAATGATCGGCTCACCTTAGCCTTTAATGTGAATGCCGCACAATCAAAAGGTACCACCGTTGATTCCGCCAAAGATGGCCAATCCGTATTCGATGCCATGAATTATTATTCTCCACTAGTTCCTGTCACCAATGCAGACGGTTCTTGGTATAGCGACAAAACTATCTCCCAAAACTTCAATCCTGTATCCATGATCAATGAAGATACTTTTGAAAATAACAAGAAACTCCTTCAAGGAACAGCCAAAGGTACTTTAGATATCACTAAGGACTTGAAATGGAACTTAAGTCTTTCCTATCAAGACGAACAATATATATGGAACGAATACCATACCAGCAAATCCCAATATAACACCCGAAATGGCGAAGCTAAACGTATTGCAACAGAAAACAAGAAAAAAATTCTTGAAACATACATAAACTATGATCATACATTCGCCAATATCCACAAACTGGGCCTGATGGCCGGTTATTCATGGGAACAGAATGATGACAATGACAGTTTCGGTCTGGATGTCTACGACTTTTACAATGATAACACCACCTTTTATAATCTGAACCTTGCCAATAAAATGGATTGGCAGAATGGCGGTATCACCAGCAATAATAACGGTCATTTGGAAACTTTACGCATGATCTCATTTTATGGACGTATCAACTACTCCTTCAACAGCAAATACCTGCTTCAAGCAACAATTCGCCGTGACGGCTCCTCTGCTTTTGGAAAGAATAACCGTTGGGGAACTTTTCCATCTGCATCGTTGGCATGGCGTATGAGCGAAGAAAAGTTCATCAAAGATTTAAATGTTTTCGATGACTTGAAGTTCCGTGTTGGTTATGGTGTTAGTGGTAACTCACTCGGATTCGGAGCTTATTCGGCTATCCAGACTTACAGTACTTCAGGTTGGTTCAACTATACAAACGCCAATGGCACACAGAATAGTTACCATACCCTGGCAGCCGCCTCAAATGCCAATCCAGACCTAAAATGGGAACGTACAGCCATGTTGAACATCGGGCTGGACTTCAGCTTCTTTGGAGGCAGATTAGGAGGAACCATCGAATACTATGACAAGCGTACCAGCGACCTGATATACACTTACGAGGTTTCCACAAACCGCTATCCTTTCGGAACCATGCCGGCCAATGTGGGAGATATCAGCAATAAAGGTATTGAATTTACCATTAATGCCACTCCTATACGAAACGAAAAAATTTCTCTTGGCAAACCAGTTTGAACTTATCTCATAATAAAAATAACGTAGAAAGTATATCCAACAGTGAATATTCCGTAGATTATATCCGTGCAGCCGATCCTGAAATCGCAGGTTATTCTTCAAATGCAGACGTACAGCGCATCATGGAAGGACATCCTATCGGCACCTTCTACACCTACGAATGGGCCGGCTACAATAACCAAGGAGTATCCATCTTTTATGTACACGATCCTGAAACGGGTGAGCGTACAGGCGAAACGACCACAGATCCTGAAACTGATAGAGACCGTACTATTACCGGCTGTGCACAACCTGATTTAAATTTAGGCTGGAGCAATAACTTCCAATACAAGAACTGGAATCTCGATTTATTCTTTACTGGTGATTTTTTGGACAAGATATCTACAACGCCACTGCAGAACAATACTCTAATGTTTCTTTTGTGAAAGAAGGCCGCAATGTATTAAAAAGCGTAGCTACCGAACACCGTGCTACAGACACACAATCTCAAGCACCATCCAATCGCTGGATAGAGAACGGTAGTTATTTCCGTCTGTCCTCGGTTTCATTGGGATATACTTTCGGCAAATTGGTAACTGGATAAACTCGCTCAAGCTATACGCTACTTGTAATAATGTATTCACCATTACCGGTTACTCCGGTCGTGATCCGGAAATCAACCTTGGAGGCTTGGAACCGGGTATGGACAGACGCACCAATTACTATCCGCGTACCCGTTCATTTATGATCGGTGTAAACATGAATTTCTAACCATATAATTGAAAACTGATATGAAAAATAGCATAAAATTAATACCTGGCTAGTAGGTGGTCTGTTCACCTTCTCCTCCTGCACAGATCTAGATGTGGATCTTAAATCCACTTATACAGAATACCCGGATTCCGAAATTGCCAAAGAGCGAAAATGGCAGGTTTGTATTATGGATTCGGCGGAGCATTAGGACGTCGTTATATGGAAGCTGCCCTGCTGTCCTCTGATGAATTCATGGCAGTGACATTTGGTGGTAACTGGTATGATGGCGGCAATTATATCCATTCCTCTCTTCATGCCAGCCTTCCAGGAGACGCACACGTGGACTGGGCCGGTGATATTCCGGCTGCAATCACAAAGTGCAATCAAGCAATTTTTGACCTGGGTGGAGAGGATGAAAACAATGCCGAACAAGAAGCCTTGATTGCTCCGGCACTTGCCATGCGTGCTTTCTATCATTTTATTTTTATGGATACATTCGGAGCAACTCCCAAATTAGACCATTTGATCGGCGATTCTGAAGCTATCGACCGTTCTCCCCGTTCCGAAATTACAAAATTTATCGAGAGCGACCTGCTTCGTGCTTTGGCTTCCGGCGGTTTAAAAGAAGATGTTGATGCTTCCACTTATGGCAAGCCAACCAAATGGATGGCTGAGGCTCTCCTTGCCAAACTCTATATAAACTGGGCTGTTTATACCTGTAATGATGTAGCTACTTATGATCCAAGCATGACTAATTCCAAATTGAATGATGTCATAAAATATTGCGATGATATCATCGCCTCTGGTCATTTCAACCTCAGTGATGGTTATCGCAAGAAATTCATGCCGGACAACGGCTATCAGATCAAAGATTTCATCTATGCAATGCCATACCAAAATAATGAAACATCAACCAGAGCCAATACTTACGCCCGTTTTCAATTCTGGCCTAAATTCAACAATGACGGCGCGGACGGCAAAGGACTGTTCGGTATAACACTATCCAAAAATGCTGGAGGCGTTTTCATCGTCACTCCTGAAGCAGCAGACCGTTTTTGTCTGGAAGGAGATGAACGCAATGACATCATCATGAAAGGTGCGATCAACTATTATGACATCAGCACACATACAATGGGAACAGAACCTTATATATACAACGGACAACAAGTTGTCCTCACCAAGAATATCACCATCTTGAATGACCAAATGGATCTTGGAAATGACTTGAACGCATGGTGCCAGGGATACCGATGCATCAAATGGGCTATTCAAGCAGACGATTATAACCTCTATAACCGGAATCAAAGCAATGATGTACCTATCTTCCGTTATGCAGATATTCTGCTAATGAAAGCAGAAGCTATTCTACGGGGAGCAACAGCTACGAACGGTGATACGCCACAATCCCTGTTCAACCAAATACGCAGCTACTGTAACGCTCCATTATTGGAGCATTCTCCTTCATTGGACGAGTTGCTTGAAGAACGTGCACGTGAATTTTACGCAGAAACATGGCGTCGCAATGACCTAATCCGTTTTGGAAAGTTCGAAGACGACTGGGGATATAAAAATCAATATCATCCGGAAGCCAAGACCGAGAAATGGCGTAGAATCTTCCCTGTATCTGTCGGCTTGATGAATTCAAACACCAACTGGAAGCAAAATTACGGTTATTGATAAGATAACGATACGTCTGTAGGGCTTGTTACGGCAAGCTCTTATAAAAACCTTTAAAGCAAAAAATAATTCATGAAACGTCATCAAATCTTATTACTTCATATCGCGACATCCATCTTGGTAATTATTCCCATTTCCTATACATGCCCATAAAATGATGTACCAGGACTCTATCGAAATCGTAGTACACAGAGGAGCGAACCATATAGCGCCGGAAAACACCATTCCATCAGCTCTAGCTGCATTGAAACATGGAGCCGGCTGGATAGAAGTGGACGTGCGCAAAAGTAAAGACAATATACTTTATAATCTGCATGATGAAACTTTAGACCGTACTACCAACGGTAAAGGTCCCATTCAAGATATGCTATCCAAAGATATTGAAAAATTAGACGCCGGCAGTTGGTTCAGTTCTCGATTTATCGGCATTCACGTACCCCGTATAGCCGAAATGCTAGATACCCTACAAGGAAAGGCACACATTTTTTTTGATGTAAAACGAGGAACTCCGATAAAAGATTTGATTACATTAGTACGCCAAAAAGGATATGAAAATAAAAGTTTCTTCTGGTTTGCAGACTCAGAAATGCTGAAAGAATTTATCAAAATCGCTCCGGAAATGAAGATTAAAGTAAATGCCTCCAATATAGCGGCTTTGGAGAAATGGATGAAAATATGCACCCCGGCCTATGTAGAAACAGATATCCTCAATATCACTCCTCAATTCAAAGAATTCTGCAAAAGCAATCATATCAAGATAATGGCTGCTATTCAGAATGCGAGTGAAAAAGAATATAAAAAAGCGATTGAAGTCCATCCCGATTTAGTCAATCTGGACCGGCCGGAACTCTTTATAAAAATACTCCATCAGGAGATTAAAAAATAACCCTTTTCCAAGAAGAGCTATGAAAAGTACCCTATCTTACCTGCTGATTATATGCAGCCTGTTTACTGCTTGTATCGGTCATCAGGAAGAATCCCTACTGTTCTACGTAGATACCCGTACGGGCACTGCACCAAGCGCAACCCACACCGCAGAACTTTTCGGCAAAAATACCGAAGAGTACGGGCAAACGCTGCCTGCTGTTCTAGAGCCCAACGGAATGAACTTTTGGACTCCCCAAACACAAGATACAGAAGCAAAATGTAAGGCTCCCTATTATTACAAAGATACGAAAATACAAGGTTTCCGCAATTCACATTGGATTGTCGGAGGTTGTACACAGGATTACGGTTCCATGACCTTGATGCCTGTATCGGGTACACTGAAATATCTTCCCCAAGACAGAGGAAGCCTGTTCTCTCACCAAGAAGAAACAGCAACGCCCGCCTATTACTCTGTCCTTCTCAAAGATTATTCCATCTTTGCAGAAATGACCGGACGTTCCCGTTCAGCCATTTTCCGATTCACTTATAACCAACCGGAAGATGCTTATCTCATAGTCAATCCTAACAGTGATGAAGGGAAAGGATATATTGAAATCGATACCATAAAAAAACAGATACGCGGATACAATCCCGTCCACCGCATCTATCAAGGCTGGGGAGAACCCGCCGGATACAACGGGTACTTTATCATTGAATATCAAAATGAAATAGAAGAATATGGTACATTCCGGCATGACAGTCTCTTCGCCGGACAACGACAGATAGCCGATGGAACAAGTATAGGTGCATATCTCCGGTTCAAAATACACTCAGAAGGACCCATATTAATCAAAGCCGCTTCCTCTTTTTACTGACATGGAAGGCGCTCAAAAGAATCTGGACACCGAGATACCTCATTGGGATTTTGACCGCACCCGACAGGAACTGAACTCCATCTGGGAACAAAGGCTTTCACAAGTTACAGTACAGACAAACAACCGAAACGATAAAGAGAAATTTTACGGAGCACTCTACCGTGCCTCATTCCTGCCACGTACATTCAATGATGTAGACGGGCGCTATCCTTCTTTTTCCACAGGACACCCGTTCAGACAATCAGCCAACGGTAGAAATTACTATGAAGATTACAGTATGTGGGATACTTACCGTGCTCTCCATCCTTTAGTCAATATCCTAACCCCAAAGAAAGCCGGAGACATGATGCAATCATTGGTGGACAAATATGAACAAGGCGGCTGGCTGCCTATATTTCCTTGTTGGAACAGTTATACCGCAGCCATGATAGGCGATCATTGCATCTCCGCACTGGGAGATGCCTATATCAAAGGAATCCGTAATTTTGATATCAACAAAGCTTGCGAAGGAATGCTCCGGAACGCATTCAGGACTCCCGCCACCTATGAAGAATATAAAAACGGAATGGGACGGCGTGCTTTGAATTCTTATCTGAAATATGGATACATTCCTTTGGAAGACAGCAGGACAGAAGTGACCGTATGAACGTCCGTACCTTTAATGATGGCAATCATACTACCTTTACCACCGTGAGCTTCTTTATTGGTCAGTACAGTATAGAGTTCCCCACGCGAGAGGGCTACCTCATCAATACAGATATAAGCACCGATATTCTTTTCGAATAGTAGCCAACTCTCTGCATGAACAAGTTGGTCCCAATGGAGATAACCACTTAGATGGTTACGGTATTGACGCTCCAATAAATCCCCGTCAACTCCATATAAAACACCCAAGAGCTTGCAACTGATCGGATAGCTATCA